>OJSI01000940.1_pt1 | contig 25263 bp, 20 predicted proteins | sample 1599401 | NCBI WGS metagenome assembly OJSI01 (sample SAMN04168658, study PRJEB22393) | human gut metagenome | biome: human gut microbiome; feature: stool | host: Homo sapiens | collected 2014-03-24
CTGGTGTTGATCTGCCTCGCGAGAAGCGGATCGAGGTTGGTCTGACTTATGTTTACGGCATTGGCCAGTCCACTGCCGACGAGATTCTCGCCGGTACCGGAATTAACCCTGATACCCGCGTCAAGGATCTGACCGCTGATGAAGAGGCCAAGATCCGTGACTACATCGACAAAAACAACATCATGGTGGAAGGCGACCTGCGCCGTAACGTCGCGCTTGACATCAAGCGTCTGACCGAGATCCAGTGCTACCGTGGTGTGCGCCATCGCAAGGGTCTTCCCTGCCGCGGCCAGCGCACTAAGACCAATGCGCGTACCTGCAAAGGTCCCAAGCGCACTGTCGCTAACAAAAAGAAGTAAGGAGGAACTGAGACATGGCTGCTAACAAAGCTACTGCGGCAAAAACCCGCACTAAGAAAAAAGAGCGCAAGAATATCAGCGCCGGTGCTGCTCACATCCAGAGCACCTTTAACAATACCATCGTGACCATCACCGACACCCAGGGCAACACCGTTTCCTGGTGCAGCACTGGTGCGCTGAACTTCCGTGGCTCCCGTAAGAGCACTCCTTACGCTGCGCAGAGCGCTGCTGAGGTCGCTGCCAAGGCCGCCATCGAGCATGGCATGAAGACCGTTGAGGTCTACGTTAAGGGCCCCGGTTCCGGCCGTGAGAGCGCCATCCGCGCCCTGCAGGCAACCGGCCTGGAGGTCACCATGATCCGTGATGTGACCCCCATCCCCCACAATGGCTGCCGCCCGCCCAAACGCCGCCGCGTTTGATTGAAAGGAGAACATGAGATATGGCTAAGAATACCCAACCTATCGCTAAGCGCTGCCGTGCTCTCGGCATTTCTCCTGCTGTTATGGGTTATGGCAAAAAGACCACCAATCGTAACCCCGGCGGCCAGATGAGAAAGAAGAAGAGCGAGTACGCCACCCAGCTGAACGAGAAGCAGAAGGTCAAGTTCGTCTATGGTATCTTGGAGAACCAGTTCCATACCTACTACGAGAAGGCCACCCGCATGCCCGGCCAGACTGGTGTCAACCTGCTGGTCCTCGTCGAGCGCCGTCTCGACAACGTCGTCTACCGTCTGGGCTTTGCCAAGACCCGCCGCGACGCTCGCCAGCTGGTTTCCCACAACCACTTCACTGTCAATGGCAAGCGTGTCAACATCCCCTCTTACCAGGTCAAGCCGGGCGATGTGATCGAAGTCATCGAGTCCAGCCGTTCCTCCGTCAAGTTCAGCAAGCTGCTGGGCGAGGAGGCTCCTGTCGTGCTGCTGCCCTCCTGGCTGGAGCGTGACAAGAACGCCCTGAAGGGCACTGTCACCAAGCTGCCCGTTCGTGAGGACATCGATGTGCCCATCGCAGAGCACCTCATCGTCGAGTTGTACTCCAAGTAATCCTCTTAACTGTTTTCTACGATTTTTCCAACCGAACCGGTGTCTTCGGGCACCGGCTTAACAAGGAGGGTTTTTATGATGGAGATCGAACGCCCCAAGATCGAAACGGCTGCCCTTTCCCCGGATGGCCGCTACGGTAAGTTCGTTGTCGAGCCCCTCGAGCGCGGCTTCGGCACGACCTTGGGCAACAGCTTGCGTCGTGTGCTTCTGTCCTCTCTGCCCGGTGTGGCTGTCACCAGCGTCAAGATCGACGGTGTGGTGCATGAGTTCACCACCATCGAGGGCGTGCGTGAGGATGTCACCGAAATCGTCCTGAACCTCAAAGGCATCGCTGCCAAGATCTACGGCGAAGCCCCCAAGACCGTCCGCGTGGAGGCCGTCGGCCCCTGCGAGGTCACTGCCGGCACCATCAAGGGCGGCGACGACCTCGAGATCCTGAACCCCGAGTGGCACATCGCCACCCTGGGCGAGGGCGCTAAGCTGGTCATGGAGCTGACCTTTGACAAGGGCCGCGGCTACGTTCCTGCTGAGAAGAACAAGCAGGCGCTGATTGAGAAGAACGATATCAGCACCCTGCCTGTGGACAGCATCTACACTCCCGTCCTCAAGGTCAACTACACGGTGGATCGTACCCGTGTGGGCCAGATCACCGACTTCGATAAGCTGATTATGGAAGTCTGGACCGACGGCACCTGCAATGCGCAGGAGGCCCTGAGCCTGGCGGCCCGCGTGCTGACCGAGCACCTGAACCTGTTCGTGAACCTCTGCGATGAGACCGGCGAGACCGAGATCATGGTGGACAACGACGACCAGGGCCGTGAGAAGGCACTGGAGATGACGATTGAGGAGCTGGACCTGAGCGTCCGTTCCTTCAACTGCCTCAAGCGTGCCGGCATCAACACGGTTGGTGACCTCATCGGCAAGAGCGAGGACGAGATGATGAAGGTCCGCAACCTGGGCCGCAAGTCTCTCGAAGAGGTCATGGCAAAGCTGGACAGCCTTGGTTTCTCTCTGACCAAGGAAGACGAAAACTAACCCCCCGCGACACGCGGATTCTATTGATAAGGAGTGAATCGAAATGCCCGGTACCCGTAAACTCGGTCGTGCCACCGACAGCCGCAACGCTATGCTGCGCGCTATGGTGACCTACCTGTTTGAGAACGGCAAGATCGAGACCACCGTTACCCGCGCCAAGGAAGTTCGTTCCATGGCCGAGAAGATGGTCACCCTCGGTAAGCAGGACGATCTGCACGCAAAGCGTCAGGTCTTCTCCTACATCACCAAGGAGGACGTTGCCAAGAAGGTCATTGATGAGATCGGCCCCAAGTACGCTGACCGCAATGGCGGCTACACCCGCATCTACAAGACCGGCCCTCGTCGCGGCGACGCCGCCGAGATGGCTATCATCGAGCTGGTCTGATTAGTCAGATAACTTGATAAAAAGACACCGCTTGCTGCAAGGCAGGCGGTGTTTTTGTTTTGATGACCTGCAGGACTATGTAGGGGCGAGCATTGCTCGTCCGTGAAACCTCATTATTATTGCCTTTTCGCCCTATGCCCTCCGTAGGGGCGGATTCCATATCCGCCCGCCCCGGCAGCAACTCGACACCGGGCCATCGCCCGTAGGGGCCGGGCATGCCCGGCCCGCAGCTTACCCGTAAGCGAGCGTGCTGCGGGAAACGGGCAAAGCCCCACCGGCCATCGCTGGCGCTCGGCCACCTCCCCGCCGCGTGGGGAGGCTCTTTGCGCCCTGCGGGCGAAGCAACAACGAACAAGCGGGTGCGTACCATACGCTTCTTTTGTTCCTTCTTTGCAAAGAAGGAACCGAAGAAATCATAAATTATTAGATAAAAACACGTTTTTACACAAATTTGACGGCGTACCCTTTGCGTTGCGTGCATATCTATGTTATAATAACTAAAATGTGTAGTTCTACACATAAATAACATACAGAAAGAGTTGATAGTTCCCCAATGGACGATGGCAGTATATTTATGATCGTCGCACTGATAATCCTGATCGGTTTGTCTGCATTTTTCTCGGCGGCAGAAACAGCGTATAACTCGCTGAATGAGATCCGCCTGCGGAGCAAGGCAGAGGACGGCGACGCCAAAGCAGCGCACACGCTGGCGCTGGTTGAGCGCTACGACAGCCTGCTCAGCACCATTCTGATCGGCAATAACATTGTCAATATCGGTGCGTCCTCTCTTGCCACCGTGCTGTTTACCCGCCTTGTCGGCGGTGTTTACGGCCCTACCGTCTCGACGATTGTCATGACCCTGCTGGTCCTGACCTTTGGCGAGATCACCCCCAAGAGCATGGCCAAGGAAATGCCCGAAACTCTGGCCATGGGCTTTGCCCCCGTGCTCAGTGCGCTGGTCACGATTTTTACACCGCTGAACGCCCTGTTCGGTGCGTGGAAAAAGTTCCTTGCCAAACGGTTTGATACCGGAGAAAAGGACACCATCACCGAGGGTGAGCTGGTGACCATGGTCAGCGAGGCCGAGAAGGACGGCGAGCTGACGAACCGCGAGAGTGAGCTGATCCGCAGCGCCATCGAGTTTGACGACGTCGAGGCCCAGGATGTGCTGACCCCCCGCGTGGATGTTGTGGCCGTGGCCGACGACACCCCGATGGACGAGGTCACCGAGCGCTTTGCCGAGAGCGGCTATTCCCGTCTGCCGGTTTACCACGATACGATTGACAATATCATCGGTGTCGTACATGAGAAGGACTGCTTTGCGGCCCTGCAGAAGCATGACAAAAATGTCAAGCTGGAGGACCTGATCGGCCCGACACTCTACACGACGAGCGTGACCCAGATTTCCGCGCTGCTGCGCACCCTGCGCGAGAGCAAGCACCACATGGCCGTCGTCGTCGACGAGTACGGCGGCACGGCGGGCATCATCACGCTGGAGGATATTCTCGAGGAGCTGGTCGGTGAGATTTGGGACGAACACGACGACGTGGTCGAGGACGTCCGCCAGCAGTCCGACGGCAGCTGGCTGATTTCCGGCAGCGCCAGTGTTGACGACACCGCCGACGAGCTGGGCATCAAGGAGGACGACGACATTGACGCCGTCGCCATCGGTGGTCTGGTCCAGGAGAAGCTGAGCCGTCTGCCCAAGGTGGGCGATAAGTTCATCTGGGGCGACTTTGACGGCACCGTCACCCGCGCCACGAATCGCCGCGTCCAGGAGGTCCGCCTGACCCCCCGCAAGGTCCAGGACGAGAACGAGAAGTAAATACCCATAAACCGCACTGCGCCCGCCGAGGGAAACCCGGCGGGCGCGTTTTTTGCACCTCCGCCCCATAAAAGACCCGACAACCCTCCTGCCAAATGTCCGTTTGCAAATTTTTTGTAAAATCCGCCAGAATTTTTTGCTTCTTGCGTGGCTTACAATGTTTAAACCGCGGAAAATGTCGAAAATGCAGAAATTCTTGCCTTGCAGGGCTGATTTTATGCCGCCGCTGTGCTACAATACTAGTAAATGGGGCATTGCGGCACGCCGCGCCCCTGTGGTATTGACAACACAAGATGGAAGTAAGGAGTACCTGTAATGGCTGAACAGAATCTTGGCCCGCGTGATTTCTTTGCCAAAGAGGACGCAATCGCCGATCTCGGTCTGATTGCCTGTCCCGGCGCAGAGGAACTTTGCAAACTCGTTGACAGTCACCTCGTCCGCTGGGCGCGCGAGGTCGGCAACACGGATGTCGACACCTTCATCATCCCGTCCGACTGCCCGCGTTTCCAGTCCGGCGACGCAAAGGGTCTCGTCAAGGCGTCCACCCGCGGCGACGACCTGTATATCTTTGTCGATCCGGGCAACTACAGCGTTACCTATCAGTTGTTCGGGTATGAGAACCATCTCTCCCCGGACGACCACTTCCAGAACCTGATGCGTCTGATCCAGGCCGTTGCCGGCCGCGCCCACCGCATCAGCGTCATCATGCCCAGCCTGTACGGCGGCCGCCAGCATCGCCGCGTCAGCCGTGAGAGCCTGGACTGCGCCTTTGCGCTGCAGCAGCTGCGCGACGTCGGTGTCAAGAACATCATCACGTTTGACGCCCATGACCCCCGCGTTATGAACGCCGTGCCCACCATGAGCTTCGACAACGTCATGCCCACCTATCAGGTGCTCAAGTGCCTGCTGCATCATGTGCCGGACGTTTCCTTCCACAAAGATAACTTCATGATCGTCTCTCCCGACGAGGGCGCCATGAACCGCAACATGTACTATTCCAGCGTGCTGGGCTGCAACCTGGGCATGTTCTACAAGCGCCGCGACTATAGCCGCATCGTCAACGGCCGCAACCCCATCGTCGCCCATGAGTATCTGGGCGAGAGCGTTGAGGGCAAGGACGTCTTTATCGCCGACGACATCATCGCCTCCGGCGAGTCCATGCTGGACATCGCCTACGAGCTGAAGATGCGCGGTGCCCGCAACATCTTCACCTGCTGCACCTTCCCGCTGTTCACCGCCGGTCTGGAGAAGTTCGACAAGGCCTACAACGACGGCATCATCAAGGCCGTTCTGGGCACGAACCTGACCTACCGCAAGCCGGAACTGCTGGAGCGCGAGTGGTACTACGACGTCGACGTCTCGAAGTATACCGCCTACTTCATTGCCGCCATCAACCATGACAAGAGCGTTTCCTCCATCATTGACCCGATGGCCAAGATCCGCGCCCTGCTGGACAAGCACGGCATCCCCATGGGCGGCGAGCAGTAATCATGATTTTCCTTCGGTCCGCCTTGGCGGGCCGAATTTTGTTGCAGAAATACGGCATTTTGTATATAATAGAAGTAGAAACTACGCCAGAGGAGAGATATTTATGCTGCCGATCCAACAGCTGCAAGAGCTTATTCAGGGCAAAAAGGTTGCCTTTATCGGTGCGGGCGTCAGCCACAAGCGCTGCATTGAGCAGTTTGTCGAGCTGGGCGCACAGGTCACGCTCTGCGACCAGAAAAAGAGCCTGGACGACTTCGGTGACTACGCCGACACGCTGCGCCGCCTGAAGGTGAATTTGAGTCTGGGCGAGCATTATACCGAAGGCTTCGCCGGGCAGGACATCATCATGCGCACACCGGGCTATGAGTACTACAAGCCCGCACTGCAGGCCGCGCTGAAAGCCGGCGCAATGGTCACGAGCGAGGTGGAGCTTTTCTTTGAGTTTTGCCCCTGCGAGATCGTGGCTGTGACCGGCTCCGATGGCAAGACCACGACGACGACGCTGATCTCCAAGATGTTCGAGGCTGCGGGCCGCAAGGTCTTTTTGGGCGGCAACATCGGTGCGGCGCTGCTGCCCCAGCTGGCCGACGTGACCTCCGACGCCGTGGCCGTCGTCGAACTGTCCAGCTTCCAGCTCATCAGCATGCGCCGCAGCCCGAAGGTGGCTGTCGTCACGAACGTGACCCCCAACCACCTCGACCACCACAAGGATATGCAGGAGTACATCGACGCCAAGCGCAACATTCTGCTGTGGCAGACCCCGCCCTGCCGCGCCGTGCTGGGCTTTGAGAACGACATCACCCGCGGCATGGAGAAGGACTGCAAGGGCGAGCAGGTCTGGTTCACCCGCCTGCACGAGACCGACAGGGGTGCGTTCCTGCGCGAGAGCGACGACACGCTCTGCTATGCCGAGAACGGCGTTGTGACGCCGATCCTGCCCCGCAAGGAGATTCAACTGCGTGGCCTCCACAATGTGGAAAACCTGCTGGCCGCCTGCGCCGCCGTCTGGGGCCGCGTGCCCATCGAGGCTATGCGTCAGGTCGGCTCGACCTTCACCGGCGTCGAGCACCGCATTGAGCCGGTCCGCACGCTGGACGGCGTGACCTACTACAATGACTCCATCGCGTCCAGCCCCACGCGCACGATTGCGGGTCTGCGCAGCTTTGACCAGAAGATCATCCTGATCGCGGGCGGCTACGACAAAAAGATCCCCTATGAGCCGCTGGCCCCGGAGGTTCTCGCCCACGTCAAGACGCTGGTGCTGATGGGCGCTACCGGCCCCCGCATCGAGAAGGCCGTCCGCGAGTGCGATGGCTTTGCCGGGAGCGGCCTGACCATCCTGCACGCCGACAGTATGCAGCACGCCGTCGAGCTGGCGCGCGGTGCCGCCAAACCGGGCGATGTCGTCAGTCTCTCGCCCGCCTCCGCGTCGTTTGACTTGTACCCGAATTTTGAGGTCAGAGGACGGGATTATAAGAATATCGTGAAGAATTTGAAGTAAGCGGCTGAGGCGGACGGGCAGAACCCTTCCGGTCATCGCTTCGCTCGACCACCTCCCCTGATGGGGAGGCTTTCACGCGGGCGCAGCCCGCGCAAAAAGGCGCCCCATCAGGGGAGCTGGCCGAGCTTGCGAGGCCTGAGGGGTTCAGCCGCCTGCCCACTGCCCGAAACCCACGCTGGAACAGGTCCCCCTATGATTCAATCCGTCTCCACTACGGAAGATAAAACCGAATACCTCCGCCGCCTATCCGGCAAGCCCTACTTTGAATCCACCCTCGGCACGCACCTGCACCTGTTCGGCAACCACCCTGCCAGCGGGTGGGCGTTCTACCTGCTGCCCGGCTCCGCGGTGCTGGAGCTGCGCGGCGGGTCGGCGGTGCTCTGCGGTGCGCTGCCCGGCGGGGAAGCGGGGGAGGACGCCCGGGAGGAATTGACGGGCTTTCTCCGCTTTCTGCACGCCGACACCCTGCGAACCGAGCACCCGCTGACCCTGCCCGGCTGGCAGCCTGCCGCGCCGCTGACGCTGTGGGAGCTGCCAAAGGGCCGTGCCCTGCCGCTGCCGCCCGCGCCCCCGGCGGAGCTTGTCCCGGACAAAGCGCCGTCGATGCTGCCGGTCAGCCGCCTTGTCTTTGCCGAGAGCGACGCCGAGGCCGACGAGTTCTACTCCGCGGCCTGCACGGCGCTGGCCCACGGGGTGGGCACCTGCCGCGCGCTGCTGCACAACGGCAGACCCATCTGCACGGTGGGCTGCTACGAGCAGAGCGATACCGAGAGCTATATGGCCGCGGGCGTGACCGACCCCGCGTGGCAGGGCAGGGGGCTGGCGCGGTATTTGATTGTCGGGCTGGCGAATGAGCTGACCGCCGAACGCGCGGTGCGGTTCGCCTGCTTCCCGGCGCTGTGCGGCTTTTATGCACAGCTTGGATTTTTACAAATCGGCAAAATTCAACATTATACTACAGATTGGAATACTACATGATCGAACAATTTTACGACCTGCGCCCCGAAGTGCTGGCGCTGGACCGCAAGGCCCTCGACCTCTGCCGTGCGCAGTTTGCCCATGTGGAGGAGATCCGCGACTACAACCAGCTTAAAATGCTGCGTGCCTTCACCGACTGTGGCGTCGAGGCACGGCATTTCTGGGGGTCCAGCGGCTACGGCGTCTGGGACGACAGCCGCAACAAGCTGGAGGAGGTCTTTGCCCGCTGCATGGGGGCCGAGGCCGCACTGGTGCGCCCGCAATTCATGAGCGGCACCCACACGCTGACCGTCGCGCTGTTCGGTCTGCTGCGCACCGGCGACACCCTGCTGGCCGCCACGGGCCGTCCTTATGACACGCTGGAAGGCGTCATCGGCATCGGAGACGCGGGCAAGGGCTGCGGCACGCTGCGGGAGTTTGGCGTGAACTACGACGAGTGCCCGCTGCTGCCGGACTTCACCCCCGACTATGACCTGATCGCCGAGAAGGCCAGGACCGCCACGGTGGTACACATCCAGCGCAGCCGCGGCTATACCCAGCGCAATGCGTTTGACCTTGCCACGATTCAAAAGGTCGCGGACACCGCCCGCAAAGCCAACCCGAACGCGGTGATTTTCGTGGACAACTGCTACGGCGAGTTCACCCAGACCGCCGAGCCCGTCGCCTTCGGCGCGGACATCATGGCGGGCAGCTTCATCAAGAACCCCGGCGGCGGCATCACCCCTACGGGCGGCTACATTGCGGGCCGTAAGGACCTTGTTGAAAAGTGCAGCCACCGCTTCACTGCGCCCGGCATCGGCGGGGATCTGGGCTGCACGCAGGACAGCCTGCGGGATACCTTCCTCGGCTTCTACTACGCGCCGGGCGTCGTCTGCGAGGCGCTGAAAACCGCCATCTATGCCCAGTGTCTGCTGGAGCTGGCGGGCGTCAATCCCGTGCCGCGCTACACCGCCGACCATAACGACATTGTGACCTGCTTTGACTCGGGCAGTGCCGCCGCGCTGACGGGCTTCTGCGCGGGCATCCAGCACAACAGCCCCGTGGACAGCTTTGCCAGCCCCGAGCCTGCCGATGAGCCGGGTTACACCGACAAGGTCGTCATGGCCTCCGGCAGCTTTACCGAGGGCAGCACGATTGAAATTTCCTGCGACGGCCCCCTGCGCGCGCCCTACACCTGCTATCTGCAGGGCGGTGTGAACTTTACCGCAGGCCGTGCCGCCGTGCTGAACGCCGTGCAGAATGCGTTTTTTGCAGAGTAAAAAGGCTTCCCCCTCGGGGGAAGCTGTCAGCGGCCCCGCCCGCTGACTGATGAGGGGCGACCTGCCGTCAAAACTCGCTAACGGATAGCAATGGCACACCCGCCCCTCATCCGGCCCTGCGGGGCCACCTTCCCCCAAAGGGGAAGGCTTTAGGCTCTTACTTCATCTTCCCCACATACACCAGATACGAATACAAATAAATCCACGCGCTCCCGCCAAAAACGGCGGCCAGCAGCACAATCAGCGTAGCAATGTCGCCCAGCAGGCCGCCCAGGAAGGAAAGCACCAACAGGACAATGCCCATAACGACAAAGGTGTACCCGCCCATGCGCTGGGTGCGCTGCCAGTTGTGCTCGTCGTTCAGCGCCCAGGGTGTGCGGCAGCCGAAGGTATAATTCTGCTTGATCTGCGGCATAAAATTGCCCAGGATGATGAACAATACGCCGATGCCGCCGCAGACCAGAATGCTGACGAGGTTGCTGCTGTCCGGCAGCTTACCGAAAACAGCCAACTCACTCAGCCAGCTGAACGCGGCCATCATCACGGTGAACAGCACTACGAACAGGTTCCATACCTTGCCGAACTTCTCAAAATTCTGGTGTTTGGGGTCGATCTTGCGGATGACCTCAAACAAAATCAACATCGCAAACGGCAGCGCGGCCAAAAACAAAATCGTGGATTTCGGCCCCCAGCCGTTGACCTGCCCGCTGGCTCCCCAGTGGGTGGGCACAATGTCCGGCAGGGAGGGGTAGAAGTACAGGTGCGCGGCAAAATTCAGCACGCACACCACGGTTAAAATCCAGAACAGCTTATTCTTTTTCATTGCTATCGTCTCCTTTTACAAGGCCGCAGTCATAAAACCACTTCATCAATTCCTGAAATACGGTCAGATTCACACTGTACACAATGTTCTGGCCGCGGCGCTCATCGGTAATAAGCGCCGCACTTTTTAAAATGTTCAGATGGTGGCTGACGGACGGCTTTGTCATATCAAAATGTTCGGCGATCTCCCCGGCGGTCAGATCGCCCTGTGCCAGCAGTTCTAAAATGCGCCGCCGCGTCGGGTCGGCCAGCGCCTTGAAAGCATCTCCCAAACAGAACAACTCCTTTCCTGATAAACAATTAGATAAACGTCTAACTGTCTATGCCTTTACTATACTCCTATGCACCTGCCGCTGTCAATAGATATTTAGAAAAATATCTAACTATCTGTTCCCCTCCGATTGTTTCTCCAACTTTTACCAATGATTTTTCCTGCAAATTCACAATTTGTTTGCAATTTTCCTATTGACATGGTATGCAAATGTGCTACAATGTTAGCAGTCGAACGGATAGAGTGCTAAAGAAAAACGAACACACAGAATTTGCGAAAGCAGATTCTTGAGCTGCAAAACCCAAGCACTTTACGTGCGAGACTGCCAGAACAATGCGCTATCTGCACTAAAGGAGGTACGCACTATGAACATCGAACAAATGACACAGAAAACCCGTGAGGCTTTGCAGGCTGCACAGCGCATCGCGGTGGAATATTCCAACAACGCGGTGGAGCAGGAGCATCTGCTGGCCGCCCTTGCCCAGCAGCAGGACGGGCTTATCCCGCAGCTGCTGCAGACCCTTGGCATTGACGCCAATGCCTTTGCTCAGGCGGCCTTGCAGAAGGTCGAGGTGCTGCCCCGCGTGACCGGCTCGGGCCGTGACCCGGAGAAAATTTACATCTCCAACGATCTGGACCGCGCCCTCAACGCTGCCGAGCAGCAGGCCAAGCAGATGAAGGATGAATACATCAGCGTAGAGCATGTATTCCTCGGCATTTTGCAGCGGCCCGGCAAGGCTGCCAGTGAAATCTTCAAGACTTTCGGCATCACAACCGAGAAATTTATGAAGCAGCTGAGTACAGTGCGTGGCAATCAGAGGGTCACGAGTGATAACCCGGAGGACACCTACAACGCTCTGAAAAAGTACGGTCAGGACCTTGTCGAAATGGCAAAGGCGCATAAACTTGACCCTGTGATTGGACGCGATACGGAAATTCGCAATGTCATCCGTATCCTGTCCCGCAAACGCAAGAACAACCCCGTGCTGATCGGTGAGGCCGGTGTCGGTAAGACCGCCATCGCCGAGGGGCTGGCGCAGCGGATCGAAAGCGGAGATGTGCCCGAAAACCTGAAGGATCATACCGTGTTCAGTCTGGACATGGGTGCGCTGGTCGCAGGTGCCAAATACCGCGGCGAGTTTGAGGAACGCCTGAAGAGCGTCCTCAACGAGGTCAAGAAGTCCGAGGGCAAGATCATCCTCTTCATCGATGAGCTGCACACCATCGTGGGCGCGGGCAAGACCGACGGCGCGATGGATGCCGGCAACCTGCTCAAGCCCATGCTGGCCCGCGGCGAGCTGCACTGCATCGGCGCGACCACGCTGGACGAGTACCGCGAGTATATCGAGAAGGACCCCGCGCTGGAGCGTCGTTTCCAGCCGGTCATGGTCAATGAACCGACTGTCGAGGACACCATCTCGATCCTGCGCGGCCTGAAGGAGCGCTACGAGGTCTACCACGGCGTCAAGATTCAGGACGCCGCCCTGATCGCCGCCGCGACGCTGTCGGACCGCTACATCACGGATCGCTTCCTGCCTGATAAGGCCATCGACCTCGTCGATGAGGCTTGCGCTATGGTCAAGACCGAGCTGGATTCGATGCCCGCCGAGTTGGACGAGATGAACCACCGCATCACCCAGCTGCAAATCGAGGAGGCCTCTTTAAAGAAAGAGACCGACGAGCTGTCCAAGCAGCGTTTGGCCACGCTGGAAAAGGAGATGGCCGAGCTGCGCGACAGCTTCAACAGCAAGAAAGCGCAGTGGGAGAACGAGAAGAACGCCGTGAACAAGGTGCAGAGCCTGCGCGCCGAGGTGGAATCCACCAAGGCCGAGATCGAAAAGGCGACCCGCACCGGCGACTACGCCAAGGCCGGTGAGCTGCAATACGGCAAGCTGCCCACCCTGCAAAAGCAGTTGGAGGAAGAAGAAAAGCTGGCCGAAGCAAAGAAAGAATCCAGCCTGCTTCGTGACCGCGTAACGGAAGAAGAAATTGCGAACATCGTCGCCCGCTGGACCGGCATCCCGGTCTCCAAGCTCGTCGAAGGCGAACGCGAGAAGCTGCTCCGCCTGCCGGACACGCTGCATCAGCGGGTCATCGGCCAGGACGAGGCCGTGCAGAAGGTCTCGGACGCTATCCTGCGCTCCCGCGCCGGCATCGCGAACCCGAACCGCCCCATCGGCAGCTTCCTGTTCCTCGGCCCCACGGGCGTCGGCAAGACCGAGCTGGCCAAGGCGCTGGCGCAGGCCCTGTTTGACGACGAGAAGAACATGGTCCGTATCGACATGACCGAGTATATGGAGAAATTCAGCGTCTCGCGTCTGATCGGTGCGCCTCCGGGATACGTCGGCTATGAGGAGGGCGGCCAGCTGACCGAGGCCGTGCGCCGCCACCCCTACAGCGTTGTGCTGTTCGATGAGGTCGAAAAGGCCCACCCGGACGTGTTCAACATCCTGCTGCAGGTGCTGGACGATGGCCGCATTACCGACAGCCAGGGCCGCACGGTGGACTTCAAGAACACCGTCATCATCCTGACGTCGAACCTGGGTTCCGACCTGATTCTGGAGGATCTGGAAAAGAGCCGTGCCAACGGCAGCAACGAGCTGTCCGACGAGGCCAGAAACGCCATTGACCAGCTGCTCAAGCGCCAGTTCCGCCCCGAGTTCCTGAACCGTCTGGACGACATTGTCTACTACAAGAGCCTGACCAAGACCGAAATCGGCTCCATCGTTGACCTGATGCTGGCCGACCTGCGCAAGCGTCTGGAGGAAAAACAGCTGAAACTGGTTGTCACCGACGCGGCCAAGAACGCCATCATCGACGGCGGCTATGACCCGATCTACGGCGCCCGCCCCTTGAAGCGGTACATCCAGTCCCATGTGGAAACGATGATCGCGAAGGAGATCATCGGCGGCGCCCACACGGCAGGGGACACCCTGACCGTGGATGCGGATGGGAACGGACAGCTGGTGCTGCGCTGAACCCTACAATAATAAGTGACGCTCCGGGCGGTATGGAAAATGTTCCATACCGCCCGGAGCGTTTTTGCTTGTCTTGCAGCGTTGCAGGGACCGCACATCGCGACCCGTTAGCTTCCGGCAGCCCAGGCGCTTCCGGGGCGATGACGAGCATCGACCCCCACGCCGTAGGGGCGGATTCCATATCCGCCCGCTCATCCGGGCGTTTGCGGGTAAGCCGCGGGCCGGGCATGCCCGGCCCCTACAGGTACACCAAATTACAGCACACCCAGCCCCGTCAGCAGCGTCTTGACACCGATCAGGATCAGCACAATGCCGCCGATGCGCTCGGCAGGGGCGCGGTACTTGTCGCCGAACATGGCACCGACCTTGACGCCGATGGCGGACAGCAGGCAGGTGATAACGCCGATCAGCCCGGCAGCGGGCAGAATGTCCACCTGCATGGCTGCAAAGCTGACGCCGACGGCGAACGCATCAATGCTGGTGGCTATGGCCAGCGGCAGCATGGCTTTGGCGGAGTAGTCGTCGTCCAGCTGTTCGTCGCCGCCAAAACTCTCCTTGATCATATTCGCACCGATGAGCGCCAGCAGCACAAACGCGATCCACGGACCGAACTTCGTCAGCAGCGCGGCAAGGCGGTCACCGAGAAAATAGCCCAGTGCAGGCATCAAAAACTGAAACCCGCCGAACCAGACGCCGCAGATCATAGCGTGCTGCAGACTTACCTTGCGGACGGACAGCCCCTTGCAGATCGAGACGGCGAATGCGTCCATCGAGAGGCTGACGGCAATCAGGATCAGGTCGAATAAAGTCATGATTTTCTCCTCCGTTTTGGCAGGGTGCAGACAATAAAAAAGACCTATCCACCCGTGAAAACGGGCAGATAAGTCTCGTCGTTTAAAGTAAAGCCAGAGCAAACGCTCATTGTGTTGGCAGAACTGCGCGGCGGCTGCTCCACCGCTGCGCTGACTACTCCCTTATTGCTTCGGATAGTGTAGCATAGGTGAGAATGCTTGTCAATACGTTAGAAATGGCTAATCATAACAGACGGCTTCCCCTGCGGGGGAAGCTGTCAGTGGCTCCGACCACTGACTGATGAGGGCCGACCCTGCCATGGTATCCCACCAACGGGTAAAAATGGCAACCATGCCCCTCATCCGGCCCTGCGGGGGCAGCTTCAGTCTACGCGCTAAGAGCCGCCTACGGCGGTTGCACTCCGACACGCGCCTGCGGGCGCAGCCCCACAGGGGAAGGCAAGATGCTTGCATAATCCCCAATTTTAGAGTACAATATACACAAATCTGCATTCCGGGGGAATAACCATGCAATATAAAGTTTTGGCGCTGGACCTTGACGGCACCTTGACCAACACCGAAAAAGTCATCACGCCGCGCACAAAGGCGGCATTGCAGGAGGCAGCCCGCCGCGGCGTCTGCATCGTGCTGGCCAGCGGGCGGCCCACCGTCGGCATTGAGCCGCTGGCCAGGGAGCTCGAGCTCGAAAAGTACGGCGGCTGTATTTTGAGTTACAACGGCGGCAAGATCATCGACTGCCGGACCGGACAGACGCTGGTGCAGCATGCCTTCCCGGCAGACCTGATCGAGCCGGTCTGCACGTTCAGCCGCTATTGGAACGTCGTGCCGCTGACCTACGATAAAAACGGCATCGTGACCGAGGTTCCCGACGCCCCCTACGTGCTGGAGGAAGCCCGCATCAACAAGATCCCCGTGCGCAAGGTGGAAAACCTGCCCGCCGAGGTGACCTACCCCATCAACAAGCTGCTGTTGACCGGCGACCCCGCCGACATGCCGCACGTCGAGGAGCTGATGCAGCAGGAGTTTGCGGGCAAGCTGTCCATCTGCCGCAGCGCACCTTTCTTTATTGAAACAATGCCCCTCGGCGTCGGCAAGGATACCTCGCTGGAAATTCTGCTGCGCGCCAAGGGCCTGACCCCCGCCAACCTGATGGCCTGCGGTGACGGCTGGAACGACCTGCCGATGATACGCCTGGCCGGTATGGGCGTGGCCATGGGCAACGCCCAGCCGCCGGTCAAGGCCGCAGCCAACTACCTGACCGCCGATAACGACCACGACGGCGTGGGCCTGGCAGTGGAAAAGTTTATTTTGAATGAGGAGACCTGACCTGTGAATCTGATCGTTTTCGATTTGGAATGGAACATCGGCTACCAGCCGAAAACCTTCCTCTATCACGGCACAGAGCTGACGCTGCGCGGTGAAATCATTCAGATCGGCGCGGCCCGCATCAATGACCGCGGCGACGTGCTGGATACGTTTGAGGTCAACCTCAAGCCGCACATTTTCCGCAAATTGCAGCATCATATCGCCAAGGTCACGGGTCTGTCCCAGGGCGATCTGGACGCGGGCCTGCCGATGAAGGAGGGCCTGCAGAAATTTCTTGACTGGGCGGGCGACGATGCCGAGCTGGCCGAGTGGGGTCTGGACGACGTGCCGGTTTTAAAGCAAAACCTGTTCCTCGTCGGGCTGGATGAAAACTGGCCGAACCGCTGGTACGACCTGCAGCGCATCTTCCTGCAGGCTTACCCCCGCAAGGAGGGAGAGGGCCTGACCCTGGAAAGCGTTGTGGACCGCCTGGGCATCCCCAAGGAAGAACCGTTCCACAACGCACTGGACGACGCGCTCTATACGGCCAGGGTCTGCCGCAAGCTGCCGCTGGCTGAGGGCCTCGCGACCTATCCGACGGAGGAGGAGCTGCTGACCGAGGCGCTGCTCGGTGCCGAGAACACGGGCCGCGACGTGCAGCTGTTCATGAACCGCATGGAACACGACGACTACCGCAGCGTGCCCGAGCTGTATCAGGCCGACTGCCCTGAGTGCGGCGCGCCGCTGCAAAACGACGAGGTCTGGCTCAAGCGCGGCAACACGGGCTACTTTACCAGAGCAGCCTGCCCCTACTGCGGGCACTGGTATCTGCGCTTTAAGCTGAGCCGCCGCGACGGCCTGCATTGGAGCTTTGCCCGCTGCATCGACCCGGCTACCCCGGAGTACGATGCCAAATGGGACAAGCAGAAGGCAGCTCTGCTTGAGCGCATGAAGCGCAAGCAGGAGCGGAATATAAAAGAGTGATGAACCCCAAGCTCCGGCTCTTGGGGCCGTCTCCCTCGTAACCGGGGGAGGCTTTTTTAATTTCCGTCCTCCCGCTCTTGACAAATCCGGCGTTCTGTCTTATGATTGATGAAAACGTAACACAATTTTTACAAAATTGCAAATATAGCAACAAGGGGTACAAGATGGATACAGAACGCTGGCAGATCTTATTAAAGGCAATCGACCGCGGCAGCCTGCGTGCGGCGGCGGAGGAGATGGGGTTTACGGTCTCCGGCATCAGCCGCAGCGTGGCAACGCTGGAAAAGGAGCTGGGCTTTGCCCTGCTGCACCGCGCCAAAAGCGGCGTGCAGCCCACCGCGGAATGTTGCCAGCTGCTGCCGTCGGTGCGTGAGCTGCTGTTTGCGCAGGAGCGGCTGGAACAGACCGCAGCCAAGGTACGCGGCGCAGACTGCGGCACTATTGTCATCGGTACGGCGTATAACTGCTACTATGAGTGGGTCACCCGGATGATGGCGGCGTTCCGCACACGGCACCCCGGCGTGGTCATCAAGATCGTCAACGGAACCAGCAGCGAGCTGGCCGAGATGCTGCTGGATCACCGCACGGATTTCTGCCTCATCAGCCACCGTGACTCGCTGCCGGTCTGGCTGCCCATCCGTCAGGACGAGCTGATGGTCCTGCTGCCCAAAAACCACCCGCTGGCGGACCGCGAGTCCTTCCCGGTGGAAAGCTTGAAGACCGAGCCGTTTATCGACAGCTACCCGGGCATGGAGACCGACATCACCCTGATTTTTGACAAGCTGAAGGCCCGCCCCGACGCGCGCTATTCCACGATGGACATCACGGCGACCTATGCCATGGTGTCGGCGGGCTTGGGCATCAGCGTAAACAACGCCATCAACCACCAGGACGGCTATCCCGGCGTCGTGGAGCGCCCGATGAATCCCCACCAGATGATGGAGATTGGTCTCGCCTGCGGCGAGAACCTCGCCCCCGCCGCCCAGGCGTTCCTGGATTTCGTAAAGGAGCGGCTGCCGGAATAAGAATGCCTTCCCCCGCGGGCGAGGGAAGTCAACAAAACAAAAACCGCCGTGCAAATCCATGCACGGCGGTATATTTTTGCCTCAATACGTGATAATGATGCCCTGATCCTGCGCGTAGAAGCTGCACAGGCCGGAGCAGGGCACGATCTTCACCGGTGCACCGGGCCACTTGGCCTCAATGCCGTGGTGCAGCAGCTGGGCGGCAGTCTGGTTCCCGCACTCGCTGATCAATACCGGGTGTACGCCGTCGTAGCCGTCCTCGTCCATCTGCTCCAGAATCTTTGCCAGCACGCGGGTCTCGCCGCGGGTCTTGAAGTAAAAGTCGATCTTGCCGTCCGGCGTGCGGCGGCCCAGAACGCGCATGTTCAGGCGGCCCGCGATAAAACCAACTACCCTGTTGACACGGCCGTTCTTGGCCAGATTGTCAAAGCTCGCCAGTGCAAACAGGATGTGGGTGCTATCGGCAAACTTTTTCAGCGCAAAGCAGATGTCGTCAAATGTCTGATCCTCGCCGATCAGCTTGTTGGCCAGCTCGGCAGCACCGGCCAGCGCACCGGAGCAGCTCAGCGTGTCCAGCACAAAAATTTTCTTTTCGGGGTGCTCCTCCAGCACCATCTCGCGCGCGGCCATGGCGGCATTGTAGCTGCCGGACAGGTTGCTGCTGATGGTGAGGGCAAACACGTTGTCCGCCTGCAAAAAATATTCGGCCCATTCCTCGGGGCTGGGGCAGGCGGTGGTGCTGGCACCGTTGTAGTCGGTCATGGCCTGCAGCATCTGCTGGGTGTTCAGCGTGGCAAGGTCAACATACTCGCGTTCACCAACGCGGATTTTAAACGGTACAAGGGCAAACTGCACGCCCGGTGCCGGGTTTTCCAGCTCGCGGATCTCGCAGGAGCTGTCGGATACGATCATCCATGCCATGGGGCAGGACCTCCGTTCTGTGATGATTGGTCACGTCTATTCTTACTCTTATTATAGGGGTACAGGAGAAAAGCGTCAAGCTAATTTTTGCAAACGTCCCTTTTTCGGTCTGTAAAATTTGCTGTGGCCACTTGTACCCGGTGCGGTTCCGGCGTATAATAACTATACATGCTTGATTGCGTAAAGAATAGGAGCTTTTATGGCTGATTTTTATACCTACCGCAATGAGGTCGCAGGCAGGCGCCGCAAGCGCAGACTGTTCCTGATCCTCATCGTTGTTTTGGCGGCGCTCTGCATCGGCGTGGGCTACTTCTGGTTCACGCGGCAGAGTGCCCCGGCTCAGACTTCCCCGGCGGAATCCGCTACGCCGGAGCAGGCCGCATCTGCCGCTGCGTTCACCGAGGCCCCCTCGGCGGCCCCGGCAGACATTGCCGAGCCGCAGCGCATCCTGCCGGGCGTCGATACCGCCGCGTGGGACAAGTCCGAGGCAGTCGCGGCCACGATCGACACCGAGTACCGCAACACCGATCACCGTATGGTGGCCGTCCCGATGCTGGGCACCGTGACGAACGACTATTTCAACACCGTCACCTTCGCGGGCGACAGCATCGCGTCGGGCCTTGGCATCTACGATACGGGCTACCACAATGCCCACTACGCCACCTACGTCAGCGCGGGCGTGCAGACCTTTGTCAACAATGTCAGCGTCAAGAACGCCGTCACCGGTGCGAACGAGACCCCGATGGAAACCATTGCCGCCAGCCAGCCGGATTATCTCTATATCCTTGTCGGCACGAACAACCTCGTCGTGCAGGGCAGTGAGGACAGCTTTATCGCCTACTACGAGCGCCTCATTGATATGCTGCGTGAGCAGCTGAACCCCGGTGTGACGATTTATATCCAGTCCATCCCCGGCGTACAGGAGGATGTGGTCGCCTCCAAGCCCGGTCTGGACAACACCCGCATTGCCGCGGTCAACGACCTGCTGGCCAACATGGCGCTGCGCAAGGGCTGCTACTATATCAACATCCGCGAGGCCCTGACCAACCCCGCCGACGGCAGCCAGATCGACGACTACGCCACGAAGGACGGCGTCCACTTCAATGCGGCGGGCTACCATGCCTGGGCCGAATATCTGGCCACCCACACGGTCTGGAACCGCCGCAGCGTCTACAGCGGCGAGAACCCGTACTACATCTACGGGACCTGAAAATAATTCCCGGATTGCACAAATCCCCTGCAAAGTGTAAAAAACACCTTACAGGGGACTTTTTTTGTGTATTTGTCCGAAAAAACACCCGATATATGTCGAACTTGTACAAAACGAATGGGTAACATACGAAAATTTTAGCAGAATATTACACAAAAGACCTTGCATTTCCCGTAAGAAACAGGTAATATAGAGACAGAGATTATACAGAGTCGGTGTACTGTATCCACTACAGCACCGCTCAAAAGGGGAGATTACGTTGAAACAGCGCAAAGAAACGCCCAAAAGCTCCGATCTGCCCATTTATCTGTTCAAGCAGGGCAACAATCAGGAGGCCTATCGCTACTTCGGTGCACATCTGTGCGAGGAAAACGGCGAGGCCGGCGCGGTGTTCCGTGTCTGGGCACCGCACGCCAAGGCCGTTTCCATTGTGGGTGACTTCAACAGCTGGACGCCCGGCGAGCACCCGATGGAAAAGGTGACGGACGGTATCTGGGAACGCTTCGTTCCCGGCATCAAACAATTTGATGTCTACAAATACTGCATCACCACCCCGGCGGATGAGCTGGTCTATAAGGCTGACCCGTATGCCTTCCATACCGAGACCCGCCCGTCCAACGGCAGCAAGGTCTATGATATTGAGGGCTACACCTGGGGGGATGCCGTCTGGGTCAGTGACGAGGAAAAGCGGGATGTCATCAACAGCCCGATGTCCATTTACGAGCTGCAGGCCGGCAGCTGGAAGATGAAGGACCCCGAAAACGGCGTGCCCTACAACTATGCCGAGCTGGCCGACGAGCTGATCCCGTACATAAAGGAAATGGGCTACACCCACGTGGAGCTGCTGCCCATCACCGAGTATCCCTTCGACGGCAGCTGGGGCTATCAGGTCACGGGCTATTTTGCCCCGACAAGCCGCTACGGCACGCCGAAGGACTTCATGGCCTTCGTCGACAAGCTGCATCAGGCGGGCATCGGCGTCATTCTGGACTGGGTCCCGGCCCACTTCCCGAAGGATGGCTACGGCCTGTACATGTTCGACGGCGCCCCCTGCTATGAGGACCCCAACCCCCGCCGCGGTGAGCACAAGGAATGGGGCACGATGGTCTTTAACTACGGCATGAAGGAGGTCGAGAGCTTCCTGATCTCCAGCGCCATGTTCTGGGTGGACCGCTATCATGTGGACGGTCTGCGCGTCGATGCTGTTGCCAGTATGCTCTACCTCGACTACAACCGCAAGGACGGCGAGTGGGAGCAGAACGTCAACGGCGGCAAGGAAAATCTCGAGGCCATCGCCTTCCTGCAGAAGCTGAACACGGCTATCCTGGGCCGCTATCCGCATAAAATGATGATCGCCGAGGAATCCACCGCCTGGCCGCTGGTCACAAAGCCCGCGTCCGACGGGGGCTTGGGCTTCAATTTCAAGTGGAACATGGGCTGGATGAACGACATGCTCAGCTACATGAAAACCGACCCGCTCTTCCGCGCCGGCAACCACGGCAAGGTCACGTTCAGCTTCTTCTATGCGTTCAGTGAGAACTTCGTGCTGCCCATCAGCCACGACGAGGTCGTCCACGGCAAGTGCAGCCTGCTGAACAAGATGCCCGGCGATTATGAGGAAAAATTCTCGAACCTGCGCACCTTCTTTGGCTACATGATGGCCCATCCCGGCAAAAAGCTGCTCTTTATGGGCCAGGACTTCGGCCAGTTTATCGAGTGGGACGAGAAGAAGCCGCTCGACTGGATGCTGCTCGGCTACGATAAGCACCGTGAGCTGCAAAGCTACGTCAGGGATCTGAACCACTTCTACCGCGACACGCCCGCCCTGTGGCAGGTCGATTACAGCTGGGAGGGCTTCCAGTGGATCGTGCCCGACGACAGCAAGCAGAGCGTCATCGCGTTCCTGCGCCGCGACGCTGCGGGCAAGATGGTGCTTGTCGTATGCAACTTCAACCCGGTGCTGCGCAAGGAGTACCAGATGGGCGTACCGAACCCCGGCAGCTACAAGGAGATCCTCAACTCCGACGATAAGAAGTACGGCGGCTCCGGCGTGACCAACGGCACGGTCAAGGCGAAGAAGGGCCCGATGCACGGCTTCGACCAGCATATTTCGCTGACGCTGCCGCCGCTGTCCACCCTCTACCTGAGCGTGCCCGCTGCCCGCAAGCCGCGCGCCGCCAAGGCGGAGGACAAGGCAGCGGAAAAGCCCGCCAAGCCCGCCGCCAAAAAGACGGCAAAAACCACTGCCAAGACTGCGGCCCCTGCCGCAGACGCCGTGACCGAGGCGGCTCCCAAGCGCCGCGGACGTCTGCCCAAGGCCAAAACGACGGTGTAAGCCGTCTTTGGATATATGTTAAAAACGGCATTCTGCCAAAATTTTAAGGGGAGAAATCTTATGGCTAAAGAAATGATCGCAATGATCCTGGCAGGCGGCCAGGGCTCGCGTCTGTACGCGCTGACCCAGAAGCTCGCCAAGCCGGCAGTTCCGTTTGGCGGAAAGTATCGTATCATCGACTTCCCGCTGTCCAACTGTGTCAATTCTGACATTGACACGGTGGGCATCCTGACCCAGTATCAGCCCCTCGTCCTGAACGAGTACATCGGCAACGGCCAGCCGTGGGACCTTGACCGCCTGCACGGCGGTGTTCACGTTCTGCCGCCGTACCAGCAGGCCTCCGGCTCTGACTGGTACAAGGGCACGGCCAACGCCATCTATCAGAACCTGTCCTTCATTGACCGCTATGACCCCAAGTATGTCATCATCCTGTCCGGCGACCAGATCTGCAAGCAGGATTACTCTGACTTCCTGCGCTTCCATAAGGAGAAGAACGCAGAGTTCTCCGTCGCCGTCATGGAGGTGCCATGGAGCGAGGCATCCCGCTTCGGCCTGATGGTCACCGATGAGGATGACCGCATCAACGCCTTCCAGGAAAAGCCGAAGGAGCCCAAGTCCAACCTGGCTTCCATGGGCATCTACATCTTCAACTGGGACATCCTGAAGAAATACCTGAGCGAGGACGAGGCTGACCCCAACTCCGAGAACGACTTTGGCAAGAACGTCATTCCCAACCTGCTGAAGGATGGCCGCCGTATGTATGCGTACCACTTCAGCGGCTACTGGAAGGACGTCGGCACGATCTCCAGCCTGTGGCAGGCCAACATGGAGGTCCTGGACCCGAAGCATTCCGGCATCAACCTGTTCGATGAGAACTGGAAGATCTACTCCCGCAACACGGGCCGTCCCTGCCAGCAGATCGGCAGCGACGCCACCATCTCCAACTCGATGATCTCCGAGGGCTGCAAGGTCAACGGTACGGTCAACAATTCCATCCTGTTCCCCGGCGCAGTCGTTGAGAAGGGCGCTACGGTGGAAGCAGCCGTCGTTATGGGCGGCACGGTCATCAAGGCCGGTGCGTCCGTCAAGCACTGCATCGTGGCCGAGAACGTCACGATCGAGGAAGGCGCAACCGTCGGCGCTATGCCCGAGGGCGGCCTGAACATTGCCGAGCCCGGCGATGTCGCCACCGTCGGCTCCGGCGTCGTCATCGGCAAGGGCGCAGTGGTTGGCCCCAAGGCAATGGTCTCCAGCGATGTAAAGGATGGTGAGGAACAATGGTAAACAGCAATGTGAATGCTCTCGGCGTCATTTTCGCCAATACGTATGATAACCTCGTTCCCGAACTGGTGGCGGAGCGCTCCATGGCCTCCATCCCGTTCGGCGGACGTTACCGCCTGATCGACTTCACGCTGTCCAGCATGGCCAACGCCGGCATCGACAACGTGTCCGTCATCGTGCGTAAAAACTACCACTCTCTGATGGATCACCTGGGCGCAGGCCGTGAGTGGGACCTGACCCGTAAGCGCGGCGGCCTGAATATCGTCCCGCCCTTTGCCGAGCGCAGCGTCAAGCTGTACTCCGGCCGTGTGGACGCACTGGACAGCATCCTGAACTGGCTCGAGGCGCAGAAGGAGCGCTACGTTATCCTGTCTGACTCCTACATTGCCATGAACTTCGACTTCAATAAGCTGATCGATGCTCATGTCAAGTCCGGCGCTGACGTCACGATGGTTTACAACCGCGCCGCCATCCCCGAGGGTGCCCGCAGTGATAACTACACCATCCGTCTGGATGACAATGACCGCGTTGTTGAGATTCTGTCCAACGACTACCGCATCGGTGAGCAGAACCTCGCCATGAACATCTATGTCATTGAGCGCGAGAGCCTGATCCACCTGATCCACGATGCCTCCGTCCGCGGCCTCGTCTACTTCGAGCGCGACATCCTGGCCCGCAACCTCAAGCTGCTGAACGTCCATGCCTACCGGTTCGACGGCTATGTCGCCCGCGTCTCCGACATGAAGAGCTACTTCGACGAGAATATGCGTCTGCTCCAGGAAGGCAGCATGGACGCCCTGTTCGGACCCGCGCCCATCTACACGAAGATTCGTGACGATAACCCGACCCGCTACCTGGAGGGCAGCTCTGTCAAGAATAGCCTGCTGGCTGACGGCTGCGTCATCGAGGGCTCCGTTGAGAACAGCGTGCTGTTCCGCGGCTGCAAGATCAAGAAGGGCGCTGTTGTCAAGAACTGCGTCCTGATGCAGGATACTGTTGTTGAGCCGAACTGCAATGTGGAGTACGTCGTCACCGACAAGAACGTCCACATCACCGAGGACAAGAAGCTGACCGGCACCGACACCTTCCCGGTGTTCGTTGCCAAGGGTCACAGCGTATAAAATACCCCGCCAGCAAAACGCTGACACAGGGGAGACATAACGCTCATAGAGGTCGAACTCCCTCTCCCCGGAGGCGACTTTGATGAGAGGGCGGGGGAGAGCCAGACTTTCCCTCGCCCTCATTTTGTGAAACTCGCACGGAGGTGCTTATGAAAATCCTGTACGCAGCCAGCGAGGCTGCACCCTTTGCCAAGTCCGGCGGCCTGGCCGATGTTGCGGGCGCTCTGCCCAAGGCACTGGTCCGCGACGGCATCGACGCCCGCGTCGTTATGCCGCTGTACGGCGACCTGAAATTCAAGGATACGCTGACCTATGTTACCAATTTC
>OJSI01001099.1_pt1 | contig 21905 bp, 21 predicted proteins | sample 1599401 | NCBI WGS metagenome assembly OJSI01 (sample SAMN04168658, study PRJEB22393) | human gut metagenome | biome: human gut microbiome; feature: stool | host: Homo sapiens | collected 2014-03-24
CTTTGATATTATCAGTAAAAAAAGTTTTAGAGGATAAAGGATATAGCGTTTTAGTAATTTCTGGGAATCCACTTGCAAGGTTATTTAATTGTGACGTATTACCTGATTTTTTATATGCGGATGATATATCTCTGCCTCTAAAAGTTAAACGAGCCAATAGTTTTATTTGTGACTTAGCTGAGCAAAAACTTCCTGACATAATACTGATTAGTTGCCCTAGTGGGATAATGACATTAAATGATTATGAACACAATTATTTTGGAGAAATTTCATATGTTTTATCTAATGCAATAATAAGTGATTATGGTGTTCTCTGTATACATTATAGTAAATACTATACGGATAAATATTTTGATGAAATGAAAAAGTTGTGTAAGTTACGATTGGGCGTGGATATTATTAAATTCTATATCTGTAATCAAACTTATAATGTAAATACCGAGGAAGAAAAAGTAGAATATAATTTCTATTCTAACAAGTTTTGTAAAGAAAATTTGCCAACAGAAATTGTGAACAGCAATATTGTCTTACTTCCAGACGATAAAAAAGGGATTGAAACATTCATAGATGAATTAACTTCCCTTTTAAATGAAAATCCTGAGATAATTTAGATCATTTGTAAAAAATATACAGGGGGTATATATATGACAAAAGATATTGCTAAAAAAATGTTGTTAGAGGAAATTAGTGCTCTTTTTGATATTACTATTTCAGATTTAAATGATAATTTGCTTGATCAAAAGTTTGGAATAGATACCGTTGATTTCTTATATTTAATTAATACGCTTGAAACTAAATATGGAATTAATATTTGCAGAATTTTAGAAACGAATGATAGCCCAATATTTACTGTTAACAATTTGGCGGCAGAAATAGAGGCGATTGGCATTAATGAAAATAGGAATAATTGACGATTCTTTAGATAATAATGTAATGCTTGATTTTTCTCAGATACATAAGTATAAAATAACGAAATGTCAAGTAAAAACGGTATGCCAAACAAACGATATAGTTAATTCTACTCATAGTACATTATGCTGCAAGATTTTGAACGATAACTTAAGAAATCCTAAGAACCACGTTTTAATACATGTTGATATTATGAATAAAAATCAATTAGATATTAACGATTTCATAATTGCATTAGAATTTCTTTTTTCTAATCAAATTGATGTATTATGTTTGAGCATTGGCACAACGATATTATCAAAACAAAAAGAAATATATCCTTTGATTAAAAAAATGTATGACAGTGGAATTACTATAATAGCTGCAAGCAGTAATGCTAATCTTATTACTATGCCGGCAGCGTTTCAAGAAGTGATCGGAACTATAGCATTACCTGTAGAACATTTTTGTTGTCAAAAAATCTATGCTATTCCAGATAATGATCTTCATGTGGATTGTGGGACAGTTTTGGATTCAAATATAGGAAATAGCTTTTCAGCTCCTCGTGTTTTGGCAAATTTGTTAAATAAAGTTGATGCGTTATGCGAAGAAAGTAGTTTTTCATGTTCAAGAAACCTAATAAATCAGTTTCTTGCCCAAGGAGAAACCTGTAATGATCGCCAGATTAATGTACTGTCTGAAGCACTGCTTCCAAAAAAAATTATCAATCCACCAATTATTTTAATAGAATCAGATGATATTTCAATATTTTCTAATGTTTTAAATTGTCTTACTAAAATATTTGGTTATGAATGTGTATGTATTACAGACAATAATTCTTCAAGCGATGATTTTAGAATTATAAATTATAATAAACAAAACTTCGAACAACAAATAAATATTTCATTTCATCGTAATGTTGATCTTTTATTATTAAATTCAAATATACTTTTAACATTTCCAAATATAGTAGATACTACTGATTGTTGCTGGATACATGTGTATCGAAATAGCATGAAATTAACCGTCTGTAACCAGGTAATACACAATTATAGTAAACATGAAATAGAATCAATATGCAAAGATATGATATTATTATTACAAGAATAGAAGGGGGTGATTTCTAATGAAGAACAAAACATATATTTTGGTTTGTTTGCTATGTTTAAGTTCTGGATTAATGGCATGTGCTAAAACGCCACAAGAAGAAATTGTTGTTGACCGATCAGAGGGGATTCCGAAAGAAAGCATTCTGGAAAAAGATGACGATGTACCAAAAGATCTGCAGATTCCTGATCATTGGCACGAAAAGATTGAAAGAAGCGATGGTTTTGTTACTTTAGAAGCAGATTATTCTCCACAGATACCAGAAATATACAATACACCTGTAGATGTTTATGAACAATCAGTATTGACCAATGAATTGTTGGAGAAATTATGCGATTATTTTTCAGATGGGAATCCATTGTATGAATATCCTAAGATGACAAAAGATGAATTAGAATCGGAAAAAGCGAGAATGGAAAATTATGAGGGGACTTGGGCTTCGTTATCTGGTGGATTAGGATCAACTCAATATTGGCAGGATCAACTTAGTAAAATGGATCAACTTATTGATGAAGCTCCAGAAAAAGCGGGAACAAAGAATTCTATAAAGCCTGTTCTTATGGAGCCGGTACAGACAGAAAGAGATTTCTATGATGGAGTAAGTGATTATTATTATGATACAGACGAAAAACTAGGTTTCACAGCCAAAATAGATAAAGAAAATGAAAAGAACCCCTTAATCCGTGCGATAAGCTATAGCGATAAATTAGGAAGCACAACCAATTTTCTGTATTCCCAGGGTACGTTTATTGATGAAGAATATCTGATGCCTTTGATTCATGGAAATTTAGATAGCAATAATAAAAATGATGCTTGGCTAAAATCATTAAAAGAACATATGGAAGAGATACCATCTCTATCTGAAGAGGAGGCTTTGAATGAAGCGAAGGCTTTACTCGATAAATTATCAATAAAAGGGTTTGAAGTAGGCAGCTGTGTCAAAGCAATCGGAAATAGGAATACAGAAACATGGGTATTATGGGACGAAGATAATCCCTTTAATGAGGTTGGATTTTCAATTTATTTTTATCGTACATTGGGAGACTTGATGGGATATAGTCAGCGGTCACCTGAAATACTAGAAGGAATTCCAGAAACAGTATACGCCCCACAATTTTCTTCCGAAAAAATTCAAATCATTATCACGAAAGATGGTGTTCAAAAATTTGCTTGGACAAATATGTCAAAGAAAATAGATACAGTTGCAAATAACACAAAGCTACTTTCTTTTGATGAAATAAAGGAAAAACTGGCAGATCACCTGCTGTATTCCGCTCTTTCTGACGATGGAGATGAGCTGAAGGATACTGGTACAAAATGTATATATAATGTTACAAATATACAGATTCGTGCGGCCAACATTAATGCATTTGAAGAACCTGAAAAAGTATGGTTGGTTCCTGTGTGGGTTTTCAATTTAGAAAAGACAGGATTAACTTCAGATGGGGAGGTTCTTAAATGGGGCACAGAAAACGTCGTATTAAATGCAATTGATGGAGGATTTGTATCGATCAAGCAGGGAGAAGGATAATGTACTGTTTCTATATATGACATTATTCAATCATAAAATTATTCTTGGAAAGGAGGAGTAGAGTTAAAGAAGTTTGAATAATGTTATTTATAATAAGGCATTCATTATAAAAATAGGAGGAATATGAAATGAAGAAACTAAATAAAAGAATTCAAGAAAATCGTAATACATTAGAGCAGTATAAGAATTGCGTATGTGATATCAATTGCGATTGTTATTGTGGTCCGGGAGGATATCCGTGGGCTCTTGCAAAAGAAAGTTTACGTGAAAACATGAAGTCTAATATTGACAGAAATATTACAGCATGATTTTTCTATTTCTGCGCTAAAAGTATATTTTTGTTGTAATATTAGAATGTTTAATTAATTAATTTCAGGCAAAGAAAACATATTGTTTTCTTTGCCTGAAAAGCAATAATATGTTTAATTCATTATTATGTAGTAATTTGTTTGTATATGGTAAATCACTAGTACCGTGCTAGTTTCCTTGTCTCATGAGATAATAACTCCAGAAAACTACAAGTTTTTTAAAGGAGTTAGTGCCATAGATAAAATCACACATCAGGTCCGTGCAGAGCACTGGACCAAGATCCTGAATGAATGTATGAACAGCGGGATGCCAAAGACCGCCTGCTGCCGGGCAAACGGAATCTCTGGAAAACAGTTCTTTTACTGGCAGCGCATCCTGCGCTGGGAAGCTTATGAAGCATCTCAAAATCCGTCTCTGTCCGCAGTTATAGAGACGGGACAGTTATCTACTGTTCAGCAGTCCGTATCTTTCGCTGAGATCAAACTTCCTGCTGTGTTACCAGATGCATCATCCGTTTTCCATCCGGATTCCGGAAGGTTTACAAAAGGCTAAAACAGGGCGGCTTCAGCTGGTCCCGTACAAAAGAAGAGGCTCTGGAGATCACGCCGGAACAATACCGGGCGCTGATGCAGGGGCTGGAGATCGTATCCAGACATCCGATCCAGGAAGTGCAGCCCAGCAATCTCCTGTGATACGTTGTGCAAAACAGAGAAATTTAAAAATCTTTTCCGGTTCGCCCTCGCAGATACAGTGGAAGTTATCCACATCCGGGTCTCATGCAATTCATTCAATTAAGAGTACTCCACATCTCCCGGCAGGTGATGGCCAACTGGGTGATCCAGTGTGCCGACCGGTATCTGGGGGCACTTTATGATTACCTTCATAACAGGATGTACCGCTTCCATGTGCTGCAGGCCGATGAGACTCCAGTCAAAGTTGTGCGTGGTAAGGTGATTTTACAGCCACAGGGTAAGGAGTTTTTTACATGACGCGGTAAGGAGTTTTTTACATGAGTTGGTAAGAAGTTCTTTACACCGTCCGGTAAGAACTTTTTTACATCCTCTGCGGCGAGTTTTATCACAGGAGGAGTCAGCAGTTCATCCGATTTTGTATACTGTAAGCAGTACACAAGAGAGGAGACCTTTATGCTGACAAAAACAAAAATGCAGGAAATACAGGATTTAAAACTGCAAGGTTACACAAAAGCTGATATTATCAGATACTATGAAGCGCAGGGACGCAAGCCTCCCAGCCGGCCCACAATCAGCAAGTATTATGACATGGATGTGCTCCCGGATGATCCCGGCGCTAAGCTCGCAAAACCGAAAACCTTTGATGCGGAACCTTTCCGCAGTACGATTATCAGGATCCTTGAAACAAACAGCGGAAAAACGTTCTGTATGTCATCAGTTTACGATGTTCTGGAAGAAAAATTCATCGAAAACGGAGACTATGAGAAACTTCCCGGGAACCAACAGACGCTCCGGAACTACATCCATTATCTTGAGGATTCCGGACAGATCAACAGGGAGCCTGAGCACCGCCGTATCTATGATTATGTTTTTGACACCCCGCCCGGAGAACAGATGCTGATTGACTTCGGTGAGGAGACTCTCTCAAAAACAACGCATATCCATTTCATGTGCCTTTTGCTGCGTTATAGCCGTTTTTTATGCGTCTATGCACAGGATCACAAGTATAACTCGGAAGAGGCCTGTAAGGCGATCTACCGTAGTTTCTGCAGGCTTGGAGGGCGTCCTAAAGAACTGGTCATTGACCAGGACGCCGTGTTTGTCGCCAGTGAAACCTATGGTGAAGTCATCAAGACCAGGACCTTTGAAGATTTCTGTACTGAACAGGATATCCGGCTCTGGGTGTGTAATAAAGCGGATCCGGAAAGCAAGGGACCTATCGAAAACTCTGTCGGGTTCGTGAAGAAAAACTTCTTCAGTGCGCGGAAGGTCACCTGTATCGATGATGTATGGCGTTCCCTGCCCGGATGGCTGGAACGCAAGAACCAGCGGATCCACCGTTCTACCTTACGGGTCCCAAAAGCAGTCTACGACAGCATTGAAAGGTCAGCCATGCGGCCTCTTCTTCCATCCGTGTATGAAACATCTCCGAATACATTCCGCACTTATGAAATCGCGGCAATACCTTACGTCCTGTATAAATCATGCAGGTATTCGGTTCCACGTGATTATGCTTTCAAAACGGTACAGTTCAAAGTTGTCAGTGGGAAGATCCACATTTATGATGACCAGCTGAACTATATCTGTTCCCATAATCTCAGCGAGAGGAAGGGAAGTGTTAATCAGCTCCCGGAACACCGGAAACAGGACTCCGGAGACTGGATCGAGATCATGGAGCGTCTCCGTGGGAAATGGAACTGCTATGACTTCCAGCACTTCATCAATGGTGTGAAAAAGGAAAATCCACGGCATATCTCCAAACAGCTTCGGGCAATTGAACAGTTCCTTGATTCTGAGAATCCGGATAAATCCCTGGTAGCGCAGGTGATGAAGGAATGCTGCCAGAAATACCGGTATCAGTTCTCACAGTTTAAAGTTGTTTACAGTCTTGCAAAAGCCGGCCGGGAACTGACCACAGACGACTGCCGCGCCCAGGTTCCATCCGGCAGTGTCAGCTACACGGATCTTTCTGTTTATGCAAAAGCCTTTCAGGAACGCACAGAAAGGAAGGAGGCTGCTGCTCGATGAACCGTGAAATCTTAAAAAGTATGGATACCGGCCATATCCCTGTACAGCGGCTCACAGCGTTGCTCGAAACATTTACCTTAAAGCACGCGGCGCGCATGCTTCCGGATCTTCTGGAAACTGCGGATCTGCAGGACTCCTCCTGCAGGGAATTTCTTCTGGCCGTTCTTGAGACCGAAGTCAAAGGGCGGAATGAACGGCGTCGGAAGCGTAACTATTCCGCGGCGCATTTTCCACCAAATATCCGGCCGCTGGAAGAGTTTGATCCGGAAGAGCTGGAGTCAGGTATCACCCACGCACAGCTCTCCGTTTTGAAAGAACTGTCCTGGCTGGACAACTGCGGAAACCTTGTCTTTGCGGGGCCTCCGGGCCTCGGCAAGACCATGGTTGCCTGTGGCCTTGGTCTGCAGGCTGTCAACAGCGGCTATACTGTATGTTTTGAGAAGATGACCAGTCTGATCAAGATCCTTGATACCGCAGAGACAGAGCGTGCAGCCGGATTCCGGCTCAAAAATATCAAGAAAGCACAGCTTGTCATAATTGATGAGATCGGCTACACACCGATCAGCCGCGGACAGGCAAACAGATTTTTCACATTTATCAGTGATACCTATGAAACCAGTTCTATCATCTTTACCACCAACAAAGAGATCGTTGACTGGGCTGAGATGATGGGGGATCCGGTACTTACCACTGCAATGCTGGATCGGATCCTGCACCATGCCAAGTGTTACTCTTTCCGCGGGGAATCGTACCGGCTGAAGCACCCTGACCTTTACCCACAGGGAGAAACAGGGATGTAAAAAACTGCTTACCGGGTAAAGTAAAAAAGTGCTTACCTTACGATGTAAAAATCTGCTTACTAAGGGATGTAAAAAACTCCTTACCATACGGTGTAAAAAACATCTTACCTAACAATGTAAAAAAGTGGTTGACATTTGCAAACTTTCTCCCAAACAAACGGGCAATAAAACCTACAAGAAGAGCAGCTATGATCGTACCTTCTCTGACTCCGTCTAGACGATGGGCAAATAAAAAAGAAAGTCCTGCCGCTATAACGGTAAGGGATACATCAAATGCAACTTTCGTAGTCCCAAATTCTGTTTTCCATGTGGAAGAGACAGCCCGAACAAAGGATTCTCCTGGAAGCATAGCTACATTAGCCAGCACTTCTGTATATACACCAAATCCTAAAATCAGACAGCCAATAAGAAGATACAGAATACAGGAGATATAGTTACTTGGTTCCACAAAGAAGAGCATCACCATTGTCAAGTCAATAAAATATCCAAACAAAATGGAAATCGGAATTTGGAGCAGGTGCTCTGCCTTAAAATTGCGGCGCAATATTAAAAACTGCAGCAAGATCAGTAATAAACTAAAAGCAATTGTAAACTGTCCCAAAGTAAACCGGAAATTTAAGCTAAGCACATATGGGATTGACGAAATGGGGGATGTACCCAGATTCGCTTTCGTAATCAGGCTGACACCCAATGAATTAATAAACAGTCCGATCAAAAATACAGTATAACGCTTGAGTTTTTCCATGATTATGCTTCCTTTCCAACCATTGTATTATAATAAATTTTTATGAAAAGTTCCATAAGGATTGTACGTTCTTCATCTGAAAGTCCACAGAAAGCCTGTTCCTCCAGTTCCATAAAAGCTTCCGCAACAGCGTGGGCCTGCTTTTTCCCTTTATCAGTCATAAAAACATAATAACTCCTCCGGTTTCCATTCATCATGCGCCGTTCCACCAAACCATTTTCTTCCATACGGTTTAACAAAGTAGTCAGTGTCCCAGGTTCAATATGGCATCCACATGCAATATCTTTCTGCCCTGCCCCATCATGAGTCTGCAGATAGTCCAGAATTTTAGGCTGCCCGATGGTCAGTCCCAATCCTTTTAGTTTTATTAAAAGTTCTTTTTGGAACATAGAATGTTGTGCCATAACAAGATAATGGAATGAAAAATCCATATACGATTCTCTCCTTTCTACTATTTAAAAAACGCAAAAAATAATTTGAATTCAAATTATTATAATTCAAATTATTTTCAATATCTATCATATATTATTTTGAAAAAAATTGTCAAGCAAAAAATATTCCGATTTACTTTTCTACACAAGGGAACAGTAAAATTAATCGAAAGTATCCTTCCTTTTCTTCTACAATACATTTACCCCCCATTTTTTGCATCATGTTTTTTATATTCTGTATTCCAATGCCAGTGCTCTCTGGTTTTTCTTCCAAATTCCGAATCTTGTTTTCAAAGAAAAATCCAGCCATACTTCCTTCTTCCACTGAACAAATTTTCACTGGTTCAGAACGATCCGCATATTTTTCAATATTCGATGTCACATTATCCAAAATTCGCATAATATAATCTGTTGAAATCCGCAACAGACCATCTATCCATTTAACCTGAAGTATGACCCGAAATCCTTGCTGTTCCAAATAACTACAAGTATCAGAAAACAGATCATAAAATAAAACTTCATACTGCTCCAACTCCTCCAGTTCAATTTCTCTCTCCCCGGCAATTATGGAATACTCAAAAAGGTGATCTGTCAACTGCTTCATTCGTTTGGCTTTTTGTTCTATCTTATTTAGATATGCAAAAAGCTGCTCTTTACTTTTGTATTTCCCTTGTTTTAAAATTTCTGTATACAACATTATGGATGTTACAGGAGTTCTTAAATCATGAGACATTTCCGTTACGATTCTCTGATTTTCTTGTGTCATTTCGGCTTCTTGCCGAATAAGATTTCGAAAAGAAATCCTCATACTGTCCAATCCCTCCGCTAATGCGGTCAGCTCATCTTTTCCCTTTATCGTAATCTTATATTCCAGACTTCCTCCCTCTAAAAGCTCAATCTCTTCACTAAGTTTTCGTATATAATCTATTTTTTTTCGAATTCCCAGAAGAACAAATACAAGAAAAAATATAAATGAGATACCCAGCTCTCCTATTATAACATAATTATAAAGCTGATAGATGTAAGCTCCCGTAATCGTAACTTCTGCTGTTCCATCTGCAAAATTAACCTGATAGTAGCTTTCCCATGCATAGCCTTCTACTGTAATCTCTTCTTCCCATATTTCCTCGCCCGGATATTCAGAGTTATATACCTGTATATCGTCTTTATATACCTGAATAAACAATAACTGCTGTTTTTTTACCCATTCATTTAATTTGTGTGTGTCTCTGGTAGCAATCTGCTCTTGATTTACATATTCCTGAAGATCGTCTACATATTCTTGATTTTTCTTTTCAATATAATCTGTCTCTTGTAAATAACGTTCAATCACATACTCTCCGTTAAAATCAAAAACAAAAAATATAACTACTGCCCCAAATGTTGCAATAAGCAATAAACGTAAAAGCTGTGTATAAATTGAATTTCTCCTATTCGTTTCCCACGTCAAACTTATACCCCTTTCCCCATACGGTTTTAATGTACTTTGGAAACTTTGGATCCTCTTCTACCTTTACCCTAAGTTTTCGAATATGTACCATAACAGTACTGTTACAGGAATAAAAATATGGCTCATTCCACACATTTTCATAAATATTCTGTGCAGAAAATATTTTTTTGGGATGACGCATCATAAGAAGAAGCATATTATATTCAATATCTGACATCTCTTTTTCCACACCATTCACATACACCTCATTAAATGATTCATGTATCCGAATACCTTGGATTTCCAGATAAGGCTCCTCTTTTTCTGTCTTTCCCCCATTCCTTCCCATATAAATGTTGTAACGTCTCATCAGTGCCTTTACCCTTCCTAGAAGCTCGGCATAGGAAAATGGTTTTGGCAGATAGTCATCTCCACCTGCTATTAAACCAATCAATTTGTCTGATTCCTGTGCTTTTGCTGTAAGAAACAATACAGGAACATTGGAAATCTTACGAATTTCTTCACAAGTCCTTAATCCGGACATACCTGGCATCATAATATCTAATATCACCAGATCTATATTCTCATCCAGGAGTTCCAGTCCTTTTCTTCCATTTTCTGCCTCTATAACTTTATAATTTTCACTCTCTAATAAAATACGAATCCCTTCTCGGATATCCGCATCATCTTCCACTATCAATACTCGCTCTTTATTCATTTCCTGGCTTCCCCCCTTCTTCTAGAAAACTTCCTATCTTTTCTCCCATATGAACTTCTATTTCTTGTTTTCGACGGAACTGATCCTGTATTATTTTTTCAATTTCTATTCGGTTTTTCTCTAACAATACCACAATCGTAGATCCCCCAAACTCAAAATAACCCTTTTCTTGTCCTTGTACTATTTTAGTTTCTCCTGGATAGTTATGAATTTTCCCAACGAGAAGCGCTCCAATCTCCATTTGTACCACACGTTCAAAATAGTCTGCTTGTATTTCTGTATACTCCCGGCTATTTTCCAAAAAAACTGGAACGGATGTATAAGCAACTGGACGCACGCAATGGAGCTTCCCTTCTATCTTCCTAACTCTTTTTCTTGAACCATTACAAATATAGCAGTATCTATGGTAATGTTTAGGGGTCAGCCGAAATATCAAGCACTTGCCTCCTTTGAAATGTTCTGCTAATTCCTTGTCTTTAAGTAATTCTATCAAATTATATTCTATATGCTTTATTCGATAAATACTATCCTTGTCAACAGGATATATACTTAAAAATCCATCACATGGACTAATCAAATGTCCTGGTGTAATATCGATTTGCTCTACACATCGCTTACGTATAAAAAAATCATTGAAAGACTCGTATCTCTTTTTTTCATATTCCTGTAAATTAATCCGGTTTCTCCTTACAAACAAAGGGATAAGCCACCTGGAAATCCGGGAATTGAGAAATACTCCTACTTTCTTCGACACCCGTGGCTGTACCACTATTTTTAAAATACTCCTTCCCGGAACTGTGTGGTATAAAAATCGGATCAGTAAGGTATCTCTATTCATATGTCTAATCCCAATCCTAATAATAAAATAGCAAATTCTATGATTCCCGTAAATAAAATCCCTATTTTCCCCGCCATATATGGCTTTTTTATTTTAAAAGGCAGTACAAATGCCACAGCCATCATAATAAGCGCTATCTGCATAACTGCCGTGCAGTCCAGTTCACTTTGTATCACATAACAAGCTGGAATAAAAATTGCAGCGGCAGTCACTGGAAGTCCCAGATACCATGTCCGCTTTCCTCCTTCTATTTCCTGCCTTTCCTCTTCCACTACATTAAAATATGCCAACCGAATCAGTGCAGATAATACATAAAAACCGGATACAAAAAAAGCCATGTAATTCTTGCCGCTGATGCTATACACGAACAATGCAGGAAGTACCCCAAAACAGATCAGATCACTAAGGGAATCGATCTGGATCCCAAATCGTTTTTCTCGTCTATTTCTTTGCTTTGTTGATGCAACGGTCCCATCAAACATATCACACATTCCTGAAATCATCAGACAGATGGATGCCTCTGTGTATTTTCCTTCCATAATGAACACAATTCCTGTAAAGCCTATAAACATGCCTATATAGGTGAGGATAACCGTATAATCATAGTACCCGCATATCTTTTTTCTTTCTTCCATCTCTTTTTATCCTTTCCCGTCAGCTTTCAATACCTCTTTTCTTTTAAATAGTAATGACGCCAGAAAATATAAGGCTATAAGCTAATATGCACCAGGGTTTTCCCAAAATAATAATTGTTGTAAATTTTCTGGTGCTCATATTTGTAACTCCAGTAAAATAGCAAAAATAATCATCCGGAAACAAGGGTAATATCATACCAAGCAACAGAATGGTGGTATAGGATTTACTTTTAGCCGCCCAGTTTGCCCACTTCTGATAGCGTTCTCCTGGAAACAAATGAGTAACCAGCCCTTGTCCATATCTCCGCGCCAATAAAAATGCAGCAAGAGAGCCTAAACTGATTCCAATGTAGTTGCACCAAAATCCTCCCATCCATCCAAACATAACTGCTCCCACAATGCATCCGAAAAATCCCGGAAGTACAGGCAGTACTACCTGTGCTGCCTGAATGGCTGTCAGTACCAGAGGCGCCATTATGCCAAACCCGGCTACATACTCACGTAGAGTTTCTACTGAATGGAACTTTCCGTCCAGATATGCTTTAAACAGCAATACACAAAGCACTAAACATATGAAAAGAAGCATTCCTGTCATGCCTTTTCCCCATTCTTCAATTCGCTTTCTTCTCATTTATATTCATCTCTTTCAAATGCGCTTCTGATTTTTCTAAATAATCTTTTTCTGCCTTCTGCCATCCCACATATGTTTTTTCATTTCTCCGATCAGGAAGATCATACCGTGTACTTAAATATTCTCCAAGATATTGTGACACTTTCTTTGCACCTGATAAATTCAAGTGATCCCCCTTATCTAAACTGTCGGTTGCCCAATCTGTTCCTACTTCTTCAAGTTTTAAATTCATATCCAGATATTCCAAATCATGTTCTTTCGCATAAGCCGCAATACTGTTATGTCTTGAATAATTGCAGTTCAATGGTGATGGTGTACTGACAAGGAGCAATTTTGTCCTGTTTTTCTCGCACAATTTTATAATACTTTCCATATATTCTATTACTGCATCCGGCATCTGCGCTTTCTGTTCTGTTTCAAACATATATGCACCTTTTTCATATGGCTGTACAGCACATCGGAAAGCAAATCCTTTATAATTTTCTTCCGGATACTCTTTATCTATTACGAAAGATTTCCAGATATCATGTCCTCTAAAAATCGAAATATAATGAGTCCCCCACTCTTCCAGGTTTTCTTTCAGGTTCGTCAGGCCATTTTCCATGGCTCCCCGAAACATGGTATTAGTTTCCAGAATAACCAGTTTAGGGGACTGTGATGCAAAAGCAGTTTCAAGAACATGGTACGTTTCCTGTATCCTCTGCCCTGGCTGCCCACATACATAAGCTGTAATCCCTTGATCCTTCCATAGTTCCAGTGGAGATATGGCTGAATAACTTAGGCTGTCCCCCACCACAATCACATCAATACTGTCTCTTGGTTCCCTCAAAATCCGAAAAATACTTTTATTTCTGCTATGTACGAGATTATCATTTTCAATAAATGCCTGTTCTATTTTTTCTGATACGCCCATTAAAATCCCAATTAAAATTGCAAAAAACACAATGGTTTTTGCCACTCTTTTTCCAATGCTTTTAAAATCCTGCATAAATCATATCCACCTGCTGATATCCAATTCCATAAGCTCCAAAAATTATAATAGCCAAAATAAGCGCGTAATAAATCGCCCATCTGACTGGAAGATGTAATTTCCCCATTCCTTCCTCCAGCAAATTCTTTTCTTTTATGATTCCAACTACAGCTACAACTATGCAACCTATCAGGATGGCCATATAATCTGCCTTATCCAGCCCTAAATTTAACAATGTCCCATCCCATAATCTCTGTACCTCAAAATTCTGGAACATACTTCGGAACATCCGCACTCCTACACGCAGACCATTGGCCCTGAAAAATAATTCCCCGGTAAAAATAATGATCCATGTTTTCATAATCTGCATTGCTCGATAATAAAAAGCTTGTTCTTTAAGATGTAATGCCTTCACTGTTTTCATTCGCACCGGTTCCAATGCAATTCCTGCAAGAAGAATAGTAAAATAATACATTCCATAAAAAATGTAACTCCATTTAGCGCCATGCCATAAGCCATTACACAACCAAACTGGAAACAGACAAAAGGCTGAAACACCTAATTTTGTTATGTATTTTCCCAAATAGGCTTTTCCAAATTTATTCCATTTCTTTACGAGCACCGATACGGATACAGGATAAAAAATGTAAGTTTTAAACCACACTCCTAGTGTAATGTGCCATCTCCGCCAAAACTCTGCTGCATTTCTGGAAGCAAAAGGCTGACAGAAATTTTCCGGAAGAACCACTCCAAACATCCTGCCGCTCCCGATAATAATATCCATACAGCCGGAAAATTCCATATAAAGCTGCACTGTATAAGCTACTGCCGCAACTGCAATCATAACGCCATGATAGTTTTCATAATGCTCAAAAACCGCCTGTACCAATATAAAGAGCCGATCAGCAATGATCATCTTCTTAAACAGCCCCCACAAAATCCTGACACTTCCTTTGGACAGGTTCTCTCCCTTAAGGGAATTTCCTTCCCAGAGTCTATCTGCTGTCTGCGAATACATACTGATCGGACCTTCCATAATCTGCGGAAAAAAACCCAGAAACAAAGCAATTTTCCCCGGGGGCTGCTCCAATCCATTGATTTTCCCCCAATAAACATCTACTATATATCCAATGGCCTGTAATGTATAAAAGGAAATCCCTATTGGAAGAATGAGCACTTTTGCCTGCAGTGCGAACTCACTTCCTGCTGTCTCAAGCACACGATTTACATTTTGTGCAAAGAAATTATAATATTTGAGATAAAGCAACGCCGATAACAGCAGGATAATACCTCCTGCCAGTATCATTTTCTCCCGTTTTTTGTACTGCTTCTTTATCTGATTACGTTCTTCCCCAGATGCTTCTGCTCCAGCTATTTTACATTCAAGTTTTACTGAAGATATCCATACGCCTATATAGTGGGTAACTAATGTTGTTCCTATTAGATAGAGAACCAATTTTCCACTGATGCTCCAGAAAAATATATAACCGGAAAGTACCAAAGTTACCCACCGTACCTTTTTCGGCGTCAGTTGATAAGCAAGAAGTACCGCTGGAAGAAAGAGGAATAAATATATTGACGTATGATATGCCATATCAATTCTCCTTCAATCTCTGCACCATATCCCATATAGCATTTACCGAATTAAGATTTTCAGGACGCATCTCTGAAGCTTCTATTTCAATATCAAATGCATCTTCCAGTTCTGATATAAGAGAAATAACACCAAATGAATCCAGAATCTTGCTATCAATCAATGCGCTTTCATTTTTCCAATCAATACTGTCATCAATTTCCATTAAAATATTCATTAAAGTTTCCATTATAACTCTCCTTTTCCATATTCCATTCGTATGTTTCATATTTGGTCCTTACCAATTTCCATCCTGTTTCCCTGCTATAAAATGCAATCTGCGGCAATTCATGACTTAAGAAAAGGGCCATACCTTCCGTCATTGCATAGGCGCCAGCCCGCTCAAAAATCAGTACACTTCCCACTTGCAGCCCTGCAATTTCTGCTTTCTGCATCAATATGTCATTTATCGTACATAAAGATCCGCATACGATATATTCCTGCTTAGAGCCGCCTTCATCCCCTGGACTTACCTGAAAATTGGGGCAATACATTCCTTTGATCTGTCCGTCATAATTAATCTGATGGATTCCGCCGTCCACGATGCAATAATTCTTCCCATTATTTTGCTTTATATCTTTTACACTGGTCAGATAATACCCGCATTTTGCTGCAAGGGCACGCCCCATTTCCAACACAATATTTCCACGCCATTTCATATTCCGGATGTCATCTGCCATTATGCCAATATCTTCTCCTAACGTGTCCTTATGGCCTTGAAAGTATGAGACAGCAATTCCGGGACCATATTCCAGCTCTTCTATCGGCAATCCAGATGCTTCCACCTCTCCTAAAAAGCTGTCCAGATATTCCAATTCCTTCTTCACCTTCTCCATGGTCTTTTTCTGCGTCCCTGAAAAATAATGAATTCCCCTGATTCTAAGGAATGGACATTGGTGCCTTATAGAAATCATATTCCATATTCCCTTTTCATCCATTCCAAACTGATTCCCACTTGTCAGTCTAAGATATACTTGGATTTCTTCTTTGTTTTCCTTGCACCATTCCATAAATATCTGAAATTGTTCCGGTGATTCAACGGTATAAAAACAACCACCCCGATAATAAGTAAGAATTTCAAGAATATCTTCTTTTTTCTTCAGTACCCCTGATATCAGTATTTTCTTAGCATCGATTCCAAGTTTCCGGCAAATTTCAAACTCTCCCATAGAACAAACTTCAATCCTGTCAACCACTTCTGCCATTTGCTTTGTCAGAAATGGATTCGCTTTCATAGCAAAACAGATATCAGCACTCCCCTGCAGTTTTTGTCGAAAAAGCTCCACCGATTTTTGCATTTCATCTATATTAAGTACGTAAAGCGGCGTACCATATTGGGCAATTCCTTGTTCTAGTATTTTTTTATCCATTTCATTCCCCCAATTTCTGCCGGAAAAAGCCCCGATCTGTTTTTCCGTTTTTGTTTAGCGGCATTGAATCCGTTTTTACAATTTTATGAGGAATCATATAAACCGGAAGTTTGTTCTTCATCTTCTCTTTGATCTCATCCGTATTGATATTCCCCAGATAAAATGCTACTAGCCGGTTTCTTTTTTCATCCATTAAACATACTGCTCTGTCCAGTCCGCTGATTTGTTCCATTACACATTCAATCTCTTCCAACTCAATCCTATGTCCCATATGTTTGATCTGGAAGTCTTTTCGTCCGGAAAAATAAAGTTCTCCATCTTTCCCGTAATAACCCAAATCGCCGGTTTTATAGCATCGGCTCTGTCCTTCTTCATTCTTTGGATAGAGTATAAACTTTTTCTTTGTTTCCTCTGCATTATGGTAATATCCTTCTGACAAGGATTCACCGGAAACACAAATTTCACCGATTTCCCCAAAGGCCGTGATTTCTTTTTCATTTTCGTCCAAAAGGAATACTTTTCTGCCTGGAAATGCTCTGCCGATAGGAATTTTCTCTCCATCCGGAATCATTTCTTCCACTCGATAGTATGTGCAATTACAGGTAACTTCTGTAGGACCATACAGATTAACAAATTCTGCCCAAGGCAAGGCCGACTGCCACATTCGAAGCTGCTTCACCGGCATAACCTCGCCACTGAAAAGTATCTTCTTTACTGTATGGGGAATTTTATAAGAAAGTCCTTTTAATACCGCTACAAGGCTAAGTGCCGATACCGCCCATATAAGTACAGTCACTTCTTTTTCACACAGATAATCCAGTAAAACCGGAGGGGTAGAAAATATTTCTTTTGGAAGAAGGACTAACGTTGCCCCGGTAAACATACTCGTATAAATGTCTTTTACCGAAACATCAAAGTCAAATGGCGCCTGATTTCCAATTTTGTCATATACTGTAAAATCAAATATCCGCACAAAATGGGAAATAAAATCTATAGCTGCCCGGTGGCTTACCACAATCCCTTTCGGAGTTCCGGTAGAACCAGAAGTAAAGATTCCATACAATATATCCGTATCTTTACTACGTTCCCGTATTCCCCGCAGTAATTCCCAGTCTTCCCTCTCCAACATACCAATTTCTATCCGATAAGTATCTCCCTTATAATCTGTCTGCTTTAATATTTCTTCGGTTGTTTCATTGATTACAATAAGCTCCGGTTCCAGTACGTTTAAAATTTCTTGTATTCTCTTTGCCGGCTGCGAAGGATCGATCACTACATAAAATCCTCCTGCATATATACTTCCAAACATAGCCGCCAGTGTAATAGCTCTTTTCTCAGCCAGAATAGCCACCGGTTTCCCTGGGGAGATCCTTTTTGCAAATGCTGTACCCATTTTTCGGGATATTTCTCCCAGCTCCCTCCACGTGAACACAAACTTTCCATCATCGACTGCCGTATGATGGGGATACATCATTTCCGTTTTTTCTAAATATTCCAGAATGTTCCACATATTATAATCCTTTCAGAAAAATGGACTGCACGTCTTCATACAGCCCATTTATAAGTAATTATTCTTTTTGTCTTTTGTTACTGAACTGTTTTTTTGGAATTTTGTGTACTGTTATTATTCTTTGTGCTCTTCTTCGTAGTATCCTTTTTGGTAGTATCCTTCTTCTCGGCCTTCTTTTCTGTAGTATCTTTTTTATCTGTGCTGTCTTTTTTATCAGAATCCGTTGTCTTTTTCTGATCCTTTTCGGCGGAATTCTGTTTCTTAGCTGCATCTGTCTTCTCTTTCTTTTTGGATTTGGAAGAAGAACTCTTGTTAGTACTTTTATTGTCCTTTGTATCCGTCTTCTTATCCGTTGACTGCTCTGTTTTTGAAGCGGGAGAATCCGCTTTCTTATCTTTTCCCTGGCATGCTACCATACCCATGGCCATTACACCAATTGTACAAAACACAACTCCTTTCTTAATAATTCCCTTCCATGTTTTTTTCTGTAAATCATTCATCATTTGTCTGCTCCTTTTTGCAAATTTCAAAAGCTGTTTTCTTTTGATAGGTTCATTATGGCAGTCATATCTTAATGGTTCCTAAATGAATTCTAAACAATTCTAAAAGCCTTATTTTGAATATAAAAAAGTCCTTCACCGCTTGATGAAGGACGAAATATTCACAAATAAATTTATGTTATTACTGATTGACTAACTTCTGCCACCTCTTATTATCTTTTAAAAATCCGTAGTTTTCTTCATCCTGAAAACATTTCTTGAGATTTTCTTTCAAATTTGAAATGAAATCTTCTTTTACCTCTTTAAAGTCCAGATGTTCATATAAAATCGATTTTCTGAAATCTCCTATTTGTTCTACACTTGAAAGCATTTCTTCCATCACATAGATAACAGAATCAGCATCTTTTTCAATCGTTGCAATTTCAAATTCACTCGATATTTCATAGTATTTTCCCATTTCAAAGCATCTGGCCAGCTCCTTTTGCTTATCTGCTAACCAACGCGCTTTTTTTCTGTTATTATCCTGTAGCGCAAGCATATACATTCCATGCAATTCCATGCTTGATCTCTGAAAATCAGAAAACAGAAGTTCCTCATACGCTTTATACGCTTCCCTGATTCGACCTGTTTCAGCATAAATCTGTGCCTGTTTTCTTTTTCTTTCTGGATTCTGAACAGAAAAATATTCCAAATATTGCTCCGCTTTATCATACTGTCTTTTTCTCATATAAAATCCAACTAACAAGTCGGCAGCCCTAATTCGGATTGTTTCATCTGAACTATTTAATGCACGGATATACAAAGAACAAATATATTCCTCATATTCCCTGTCTTGTGGAATTCCCTTCATCAGACGATGTGAATCGAATATAACTGCAATATTCAAGAGCAGCTGCTCACAATTTGGATATTGTTCCACCATTTTCTTTGCCCACTGAAATGCCTCCTCATAGGATTGTTCTTTTAATTTCAAATCTGCCTCACAAACAATTTCATTGATTTCTTCTTGTGTCAACTCTTCACGAAATGACAACAATGTATCTAATGAAATTCCTAATAATCTGGCTATCGGTCCCAAGAGAGTGATATCTGGATAAGAGTTTTCATTTTCCCATTTATTTACCGCAGGAGCTGTCACTCCCAGCTGCCCTGCCATTTCTTCTTGTGTCAGATTTTTGATTTTTCTGTATTTTCTAATTACTTTACCTAAAGACATATGAACATCCCCTTGTGTTATTTTGCATTGGCCTTTGCTAATATGATCATATCAGACAAACACACTCCCCCACAACTGAACCTTTGTTAAATAAAACTCATAAAAATTAACCATTATTCACATTTTACATAAATATGGGGCAAAGCCGCAGCCATGCCCCATATTCCATACTCTGTTCCGATAGTCCAGCTTTATTCAAATTCTATCGTTCCCGGCGGTTTACTGGTCAGATCATACATAACCCTATTGACCCCTCGCACTTCGTTAATAATCCGACTCATCACCTTGTTGAGCACTTCAAAAGGAATCTCCGCTGCTTCTGCAGTCATAAAGTCTACTGTGTTAACAGCTCTAAGCGCTACCGCATAGTCATAGGTTCTCTCATCTCCCATAACTCCAACGCTGCGCATGTTGGTAAGACCGGCAAAATACTGGCCGATGCTGCGGTCAAGACCGGCGTTTGCAATTTCTTCCCGGTAGATAGCATCTGCATCCTGTACCATGCGTACCTTTTCGGCAGTTACTTCGCCGATGATCCGGATTCCAAGCCCCGGTCCCGGGAAGGGCTGACGGAATACAAGGTATTCCGGAATACCCATTTCAAGACCTGCTTTGCGGACTTCGTCTTTGAACAGGTCGCGCAAGGGCTCTATGATTTCTTTAAAATCTACATAGTCAGGAAGTCCTCCCACATTGTGATGGGATTTGATGACGGCAGATTCTCCGCCAAGTCCGCTTTCCACAACGTCCGGGTAAATCGTTCCCTGTACAAGGAAATCGACTGCCCCGATCTTCTTTGCTTCTTCTTCAAATACACGGATAAATTCTTCTCCGATGATTTTTCTCTTCTTTTCCGGCTCTTCCACGCCTGCCAGCTTGCTGTAGAAACGCTCCTGGGCATTGACGCGGATAAAGTTCAGGTCATAAGGCCCGTCAGGGCCAAACACTGCCTCTACTTCATCTCCTTCATTTTTACGGAGAAGGCCATGATCTACAAAGACACATGTCAGCTGATTTCCAATGGCTTTGGAGAGCATAACTGCTGCCACGGAAGAGTCTACGCCGCCGGACAGCGCGCACAATACTTTTCCGTCTCCTACTTTTTCGCGGATCGCCTGGATAGATGTCTCCACAAAGGAATCCATTCTCCAGTCTCCTGAGCATCCGCAGACACCCCTCACGAAATTATAGAGCATTTTTGTTCCTTCCTGCGTATGAAGTACTTCCGGATGGAACTGTATTGCGTACAGCTTTTGTTCTGCATTTTCTGCTGCTGCCACCGGGCAGTCTGCTGTATGTGCTGTAATGCGGAATCCCGGAGCGATTTTTGAAATATAGTCAAAATGGCTCATCCAGCAGATTGTTTTTTCAGATACGTTTTCAAATAATGGAGACGTTTTATCCACCATTACCTCAGTTTTTCCATATTCGCGGACAGACGCACGTTCTACTTTTCCGCCCAGCACATGCATCATAAGCTGTGCTCCATAGCAAAGTCCAAGAACCGGAATGCCCATTTCAAACAGTTCACGGCTGTATGTCGGTGAGTCCTCCAGATAGCAGCTGTTCGGGCCGCCAGTTAAAATAATTCCTTTTGGATTCATCTTTTTAATGGTCTCAATATCAGTTTTGTAAGAGTAAATTTCACAGTACACGTTGCTCTCGCGGACACGTCTTGCCACGAGCTGATTGTACTGACCACCAAAGTCCAATACAATAACTAATTCTCTTTTCACCTGTGTTCCTCCTTATGTTTCCTCACATGTTGACCGGCATATCCTCGGATATGCCGATACGTTAGTTCTATTATAATGTAGCCTCCTTATATTGGCAATCAAAATTCCTAATTCTTTTTCAGGTATTCCTATCCCCTGAAGTGAAAAGTTTATTTCCACTTTGAATAGGTAAAAGTAGATTTTAGTCT
>OJSI01001454.1_pt1 | contig 16540 bp, 13 predicted proteins | sample 1599401 | NCBI WGS metagenome assembly OJSI01 (sample SAMN04168658, study PRJEB22393) | human gut metagenome | biome: human gut microbiome; feature: stool | host: Homo sapiens | collected 2014-03-24
GTTTTGCGCCAGATAATACCCAGTAGGATATGACGCACAGCATCATATCACTGGGCAAGGCGTTCCCCCTTGACTCCCTTCAAAGGGCCATTTTGGCCCGTTGATTTTGGCAAGCTGGCGGTCAAAGATTTGCGAATCCCTGTACACCAACTTGTTCGGCTTTTTCAGTGGGCCATTTTGACCCACTGAATCCGTTACGGGTAGAATCAGGTTGTCCTCGTGGCAATCTGATTTTCAACGACCTTGAGGCGTTACGGAAAAACAATGTGATCATTTTGACCACTTGGTTTTCCGTAACAGGTTGATGGATTTCCGTTCCCGCATTCGGGAGGAGTTGAGGTTTATTTGGCAGATGCGTTACGCTTAACCAAGTGCTCATTTTGAACACTTGCAGCATCCGTAACACGTTTTCGATAGTCTTTTTGCCGACAGGCATTGCTGCAATAACGGGCACCTGCACGTTTGGGCGTGAATTTTTCGCCGCAGCACTGGCAGACTAGATCCTGACGGAGCATTTGACGGTATTCCCGTTGCCGCCGACTGTTGGCCCGATTGCCGCACCAGTAGCTATGACAGTATTTTTTGGAACCGGACGTGGTGTAGAATACTCGACCACAGCCGCCGCAGATGATTTTGCGGATAGCGTATCCTCCGGCAGTAAAATCCGTTTTCTCATACGATTCTTTCAAATAATCCTGATTATTTTGCTCCCATCCTTCATTTGTCATATACATAGAGATGCCCCCTCTCTTTTCACTAGCGTTACGGAAAATCAATGTGGCCAATTTGACCACATTGATTTTCTCTGAATTTTGACACTTTCTCAAATTGAAAGTGTCGTGGAAAATCAACTGGCCATTTTGACCAGTTGATATTGGGTGCACCGTTCTCTCTGCATGGATTTCCTACCCCCTTCCGGCGGCGTTTTCCGGCTCTCCCACTTGGGGGTCTTCGCCGTGTATCCCATGCAGACGGTCATGCGGTTTTCAAGGTACGGTGCTAGATTTGGCAATAAAAAATCGCCACACAACAACCTGAACCTGACCATCCCTTCCGGGATGGCCTTGGTTCGGGTTTGTTATGTAGCGATTGAAAGTTATAAAACTGCTCCGGCGTTCGTATTGGCCGAGCTGAATCATTTATGAATATGTTATATTAAATTGTTGGGATAGATTACCACAAAAATCGAGTTGTGTCAACAAAAAGTTTCGAGAATGCGTTGCTTTCAGCGATTTGCAAGAAAATGCAAGGGAAACTTTGGTAAAAATAGAGAGGGCTGGACGGTGCCAGCCCTCTTGACATAGCTATAATTCTTAAAAAAGGCGTCGATACTGCAGGACGGGGAACGTACACCGTTGGTTCCTCGGTAAGCCTGCGCTGGGTGGGCAAAGACCGTCAACTGCCATGCCCATCCGCGCATTCTTCTGCCGCAGAACAGGTGCTTGCCGTATTTGCTCGCAGCCCCTTTTCCGCATCAGCCGGAACCAAGGCGTAACACACGAGACTTTGCAAGCAAAGTTGTGTGCCAACGAGCGTTCCGCCGCTCTTTGGAATCTTCCCGGCAAGGCACTGAGGAAATGAATGTCCAGATTGCCAATTGGTCGATATCAAAAGAAAAATACCGCCCACGCAGCGCAGCGATGATTTTGTCGGGTGAAACGGCGGCAAAATAGATCGGGTGTGTTGCGGGGCGGTAAAAATCTTCATAGGGAACAAATCCTCGCCACTCTGTACTTTTCGACGAGACCGCGTTTGCGTAGCAATGAAAGCCCCAGTGGGGCTTTTAAGCGGCAGAGCGGTCTTGCGCAGCAAGATGGAGGGGCATTGCCCCGACAAGCTCGGCGGGATTTGCGATAAAGGGTATCACGGTTTGCAAGGTGCGTCAAGATGGTTTTGTAAAATTTATTGTGATAAAGCGGTGATAGTAGGACTTATGAAAAGTGAAGTGTAAAGTACCGTAGCCGTCGATCAGCATCTTATGGGCATACGCACCGAAGTTGTGCGTTCCCAACTGCCGCATCTTGTGCTGGATGAGATTCAACCCCTGCTCGTTCAGGCAGATTTCCTTGCGGATGGGTCGCGTGCGGTCTGGCATATCAAAGAACTCCTTTCACTTTACAACGGACATTTTTAAGTCAAAACGCAGGGATCAAAATGAGAAATTTTCAAAAAATATGCGCCCCTGCTTTTGCGAAAGCGGGAGCGCGTTGTATCTGCGGATATGAGATTTGAGAGAATAGCAAGCACATCCGGTGTCCGTACACACCGGGAAAATGAGCGTTTCAGCCTTGCAGCCGATACGCCCATTTTGATTTTTGGGAAAGCCCCAAACCCTTGTTTTTTAGGTTGAAGATACTTCCTGAGCTTTTCCGGAAAGTCCTTGCTTTTATTCGCTTTGACGATTATAATTATACTGTGATTTTATAAGCAGACGCAGAACGGAACTGCAACAGGAGTGCTGCCCATGAAGTATTTATCAATCGCGCAAACCGCTGAACGCTGGGGTATCTCCACCCGCCGTATTCAGATTTTGTGCGGCGAGGGGCGTGTCCCCGGTGCGATCCGCATTGGCTCGGTCTGGGGGATTCCAGAGGACGCAGAGAAACCGGCGGACGCAAGAATCAAGAACGGCAAGTATATCAAGAAGAAAATTCATAATTCATAATGCGTAATGCATAATTGTAATCTGTCGAAAATTCTGCATTGTGAATTACGAAATATGCTTTATTTTCAGGAGGAAATCAGCCATGCCAACACTTGAATGGATTGGAAAAAGCAAGGTGATCAATCACCATCAGAAAGTGCCGTTTCGGGTGTTGGAGCGCAAGTACAGCTTTGATGAAAACGGACAGCACAGCGAAGATAACGGCAGTGAAAACATGATCATCCGGGGCGATAATCTGGAAGCCCTGAAAGCGCTGCTGCCCCGGTATGAGGGGCGCGTCAAGTGCATTTACATCGACCCGCCCTACAACACCGGCAACGAGGGCTGGGTCTATAACGATAACGTCAACGACCCCAAGATCAAGAAATGGCTGGGCGAGGTCGTCGGCAAAGAGGGCGAGGACTTGACCCGCCACGACAAGTGGCTGTGCATGATGTATCCGCGCTTGAAGCTGCTGCAAAAGCTGCTGGCGGATGATGGATGCTTAATTATAAGCATCAGCTACCATGAACTACATAATCTTGTAAATCTCTTGCGAGAGATTTTTGGGACAAAGCAGATTGTGACTGTCACAGTACAAACTTCTGGTGGGAAACCATCAGGCGGTTTTAACTATGTGCAAGAGTATCTGGTTTTTGTTGTGCCTGCGGACTTTCACGCAAACGCACTTGATTTTTGTGGCGGGAATAACAGAACGCCATTCGAGGGGCTTACACTGAGTACGTTCGACAAGACACAACGTCCAAATCAGACATATCCAATTTTTATAGACGAAAATGGTGTATTTGCTGGTGTAGGAAAATCATTACAAGAGCAAATTGATGACGGCTCATACACCGGAGAGAAAGCTGATTTTCCATATGACTACTCTATCGCTCCACAAGGGAAAGTTGCCGTTTGGCCCGTAACAGCAAAAGGCAAGCAGTGTGTCTGGCGGCAGATTTCAGGACGATTACAAGCGGATTGGGAAAAAGGCTATATAAAAATCTCAAAAAACAAAAGCGGGAGCAATCAGAACCAATACAGTGTCCAGTATTTGCCAAGCGGAGTTATCAAGAAAATCAAAGACGGCGAGTTGGAAGTTTTAGGGCATGAAGATGGTGTTCCGACGTTGTTATTTGGAGAAAATCAGACCGTAGGCGGACAGGTTCCTACGATATGGGCTGAAAAAGCATTTTTCACTGTTAACGGAACGCAAACGCTTAAAAACATTTTTCCTGAATCGCCCAAAACGTTCGACTATCCGAAATCGGTTGCACTGATTGAAAGCGTGGTTCAAGCAATCACAAAAGATGCCGATATTATCCTTGATTCCTTCGCCGGTTCCGGCACCACCGCCCATGCGGTGCTGAACATGAACAAAGCGGACGGCGGACACCGCAAGTTTATTCTTGTCGAGATGATGGACTACGCCGACAGCATCACCGCCGAGCGCGTGAAGCGCGTTATCAAGGGCTACGGTGAGGGTAAAAACGCCGTGGAGGGCACAGGCGGCAATTTCAGCTTCTATGATCTTGGCGAACCGCTGCTTATGGGCGATTGCCTGAACGAAGCGGTTGCCCCGGAGAAAATCCGCGAATACATCTGGTTCATGGAAACAAAGCAGCCCTACGCCCCGCCCAGCGGCGGAAATCCCTATTACCTCGGCAAGCACAACAGCACAGGCTATTACTTCTACTACGAGCCGCAGCGCGTGACGGTGCTGGACTATGCGTTCCTCTCCACCATTACGGAAAAAGCCGACGGAACGGTGATTTACGCCGACCGCTGCTCCATCAGTGAGGACAAGCTGGCAAAAATGGGCGTTACATTCAAGAAAATACCGAGAGATATTAGCAGACTGTAAGGGGTGTTCGCTGTATGGAACTGAAATCTTATCAGAAAAAAGTGATAGCGGACCTGACCCGCTATCTGGAACTGTTGAACGAAACGCAGAACTATATGACAGCGTTTGAGCAGTTCTGGCGGGAAAAGAGCGCACCGGCTTTAGGGCGATACCAAAACGTGATACCCGGTGTTCCAAATCTCTGCTTCAAGGTACCGACAGGCGGCGGCAAAACCTTCATTGCCTGCAACGCCGTTCGCCCTATCTTTGACGCGCTCCCCGCTACCAAGACAAAGGCGGTCGTGTGGCTTGTTCCATCGGACGCGATTCTGACACAGACGGCGAAAGCCCTGAAAGACACCTCCCATCCCTACCGCCAAAAAATCGACGTGGATTTCGGCGGGCGTGTGGAGGTCTACACCAAGCAGGAGCTTTTGAACGGTCAGAACTTCAACCCCACGGCCGTAACGGAGCAGTTGTCGGTTATGGTGCTGTCCTATGATTCCTTCCGCGGTCGCGGTAAGGAGGGCTTGAAAGCCTATCAGGAAAACAGCAATCTTGCCGCGTTTGCAAAGGTGCTGGGCAAGCCCGACAGCCCCATTGAAAAAGCGGACGAAACCGCTCTGTTCCAGATCATCAACCAGCTTAACCCGCTTGTCATCGTGGACGAGAGCCACCATGCCCGGTCGGAATTGAGCCTTGAAATGCTGGAAAACTTCAATCCCTGCTTTGTGCTGGATTTGACCGCCACACCGAAAAAGGAGAGCAATATCATCTCCTATGTGGACGCGGTGCAGCTGAAAAACGAACACATGGTCAAGCTGCCGGTGATCGTCTATAACCGGGACAGCCAAGCCGAGGTACTGACTGATGCAATCGACCTGCGGAACAAGCTGGAAGAAATCGCAAACGCGGAGTACGCCAAGACGGGTAAATATATCCGTCCTATCGCGCTGTTTCAGGCACAGCCGAAGGGCAAGGAGGACGCGACCACCTTTGAAAAACTGCGGGACAAGCTGGTGGACGCCGGGATTCCTGCCGATCAAATTGCCATTCGTACCGCCGATGTGAACGAGCTGAAAAATGTGGAGTTGATGTCCCCAAACTGCCCGATCCGATATATTATCACGGTCAATGCGCTGAAAGAGGGCTGGGACTGCCCCTTTGCCTATATTCTTGCGTCCCTTGCCAATAAGACAAGTCAAGTTGACGTGGAGCAGATTTTGGGACGGATTCTCCGTCTGCCCCATACGAGCCAGCATACGCAAAGCGCACTCAATATGTCCTATGTGCTGACTTCCTCCAACGACTTCAACAACACCGTGGCGCATATCGTCAAGGGCTTGAACAGCGCAGGTTTCAGCGATAAGGACTATCGGATCGGGGAGTCCGCAAAACCGCAGATTCCCGAACAGCCAGCAGAACAAATTACGCTGCCTGACCCGCAAGGAGTTTCCGAACTGGAAACCGCAGAGGACGATTTTTCGGGGCTGGATGGGAAATTGATCGGGGCAGAGTTGGAGCGGCGCAGAGAACAGGCGCAAACGCCTGAAACTGCCCCGAAGGCCGACACCATGCTGGACGCTGCCGCAGAGGTCGAAAAGGCATATACAGATGCAATTCAGCAGACCGGCAATGACCCGGTGATGGACAATCTTCCGTGGGAGGTGCGGGATAAAGTGAAATCATTTGGGGTAAACCCGCAGTTCCGGGAGGATATTGAAACGCTGCAAATCCCGCAGTTTTTCCTGAAAATCGAGCAATCTCTGTTTACGGACGGCTCTTTTGAACTGCTGGACAAGGAAATGCTGGCAGAGGGCTTTACCCTCAAGGGCAAAGCATACGACATTGATTTTGCCGCCGCAGACGATGAAATCCGCGAAATCGACGTGCGGGAGCAGGACGGCGGTTTGCCGAAGGTGTTCAAGATGGAGAGCGCCGAGCAGCGGTATTTCAAGGAGTGGTTCAACAATCTGCCGCAGGAAAGCCGGGTGCGCCAATGCAAGGACATGATGTTCAAGCAGCTTAACAAACTGAACATGGTGGACGCTGCCGAGCTGAAAGCCTACATAGACCGCATTGTGGACGATATGGACAAGGCGCAGCTCGCCGCCATGGAGAAAGCGCCGTTGGGCTATGCGGCGAAGATCCGTGACAAGATTGAAACGCTGCTGGAAGCCCACTATCGGGAAATTTTTGAAAAGTGGCTGGAAACGGAGCGCATTGTCTGCAAGCCCTCGTTCCGCCTGCCCCTCGCAATCCATCCCACCACCCATACTGACATATACGCCCGTTCGCTGTACACGGCGGAGGACGGCGACATGAACAAACTGGAACAAAAGCTGGTCGTAGAGCTGACCGCCCTGCCAAATGTCCGTTGGTGGCATCGGAATATTGCCAGACAGGGCTTTTCAATCAACGGCTTTATCAAGCATTACCCGGATATTCTGATTATGACCCAAAGCGGCAAGCTCATCTGCGCGGAAACCAAGGGCGACCACCTGAAAAACGGTGACAGCCGGGAGAAAATCGCACTCGGTCAGGCGTGGCGTACAGCAGCAGGCAAGGATTTCCGCTATTACATGGTATTTGAGAATGAGGAAAACCTCTTGCCGGGTGCAATGAGCATGAGCCAGTTTATCGACACGGTAAAGGCGCTGTAAGGGAGGTGCGTGCTTTGAAACTGCCGTATGAGAACGAACTGTATGAGCTGCGAAAGTGGATAGACTTTACAAATGCAAACTTGCATATGCAGTTTCTCCACACGCCTCAGGAAATTCAGCGCGTTTACCAATGGATCAATGCAATTACGAGAGGAATCCAAGCAGACTATCCTTTTTATGCGACTACGCTCCCCTGTGTTGCAAATATACTTTTTCAGCAAAACGAAGTGGGTGCTATTTTCCTGAATCCTGCGGCATTTGGCGAGTTGGTGGTAATTGTTCGCCATATCAAAGCAGAACCCGTTGTTGTCCAGTTCTGGTCAGAGATACACCCGCGGATTGTGAATGTTTCCCGTGAGTTATTTGTAGATGGTCATTGTTCAGCTGCGGCAGAAAAGGCAATTAAAGAAGTGGAATCACGTCTGCGCGAAAAGTTTTCAGAGTTAAAACCTGGCGCAGCAGTTCCCTCAAAGATCGGCGATGTGATTGGCGCACTTATGAGCGAGAACGGCGCTTTCAAATTCTGTGACACAACTACTACCAGTGGCAGGGACTACCGACGTGGAATCCAATCTCTGTTTGAAGGAATCATGGCAGCCTATCGCAATCCTGCGGCTCATGCTAATCTTCAATATGAAAAACGTGAGGCTATGGAGCAAATAATGCTGGCAAGCCAGCTGATGTATGTGTTAGACAAGCCGCAATTATAAGGAGAATCTATGGATTTTAGAAAACTTCCATCTAATTCTGAAGGGTTACTGTTAAAGCTGGTCTGTTCAGAAAACCCTACGCAGGTATTGCGGAAACAATACAACGGGCTTTCTACGCAACAAGAGCAAGAACTTGACGGTATCATAAGAGAACTAAAAGAACTCGGCTATATTGATGTTAAATGGGCTGATAATGAGCCATACTTTGTCATTCTAAATAATTCTGCAAGAACATATAGTGAACGATTGGCTGAGTATAACACGCATAACCCCACCAATGCAACACAAGGGAAAAAGGAGAAAAATACAATTTTCATAAGCCACCGATCAACTGATAAAGGTATTGCGGATATGCTTGTTGACTTTTTTGCAGGAACCGGAATTTCTAAGGAAGCAGTTTTCTGCTCTTCTCTGCCGGGCAACGACATAAATGAACGCATTTCTGATGAAGTCAGATCTGCGCTGAAAAGCAGCGCAGTTAACATTGCGATTCTTTCGCATGATTATTATCAGAGTGCCTATTGCCTGAATGAAGCGGGAGTGCTTTGGTATGAGGACGTTCCTGTAATTCCAGTTGCCTTGCCGGAAATTAATTCGGGCAACATGTACGGATTCCTAAATAACGAATATAAGTTAAGGCGGTTGGATTCCGATACAGATATTTCGTACATTTATGATACTGTGAGCGAAGCGGTATCGGCTCCGCACACAAAAGCCAGTCTTATCACATACGAGAATAATAAACTTAGAACAAGGTATGCAGAATATTTGAAAGTGAGAGAATTGCCCCCGGGTGGTTCTGATATTTCTATCGCAGATACTATTGCAGAAATAACCACGGACGATGAACGAATCGTGCTATACTACATACTTCATGAAAATGTTCGAAAAGTCTCTAAATCTACTATTTCAAGTTGGTTAAACAAATGCGAAATCCGTGGCGTAAATGTCGATAACGCGTTTGATCTGCTGTCATCTTTTGATAACGGGGCTTTGAATAACGATACTCTGGAGTTTGGCATCGACACTTTCCGCAAATACTCTGCAAACGTAGCACGGGTGCTTCCACCACTTAAAAAATGCGTGGATCAGCATATTGAATTAGCCGTCAACATATTCAAAAAAATCTGGTCAGATGACACGCTTGATATTAATATACGGCTGTTTGTTGCTTATATCGTGGAAGAGAGAATGCGCACGTTTGGTGACCGTTGGATGGCAGAAGGAGAAATCGAAAATATAAGGCAGTGGGAGAGCAAAAACACACTTGATTCCACACTTTCAAATAACTATGGAAGCTGCCTTGAATTTTTTGTTCAAAATGAGCTTGTATATGCAAGCAGTTGGACAAGCTATGGAAATCCGCGAGAGTATACTTTATTCCCTTCTCTACAGGAGCTCCTTTTTAATTGTCCCCATAAGATTATGGAGGAATTACAAAAAGTCAAAGATGCCTATCATTTAGATTTTCCATTTTGAGTTTTAAGAAGCCCGGCATCGCGCCATTTGACGTGATGCCGGGCTTCCTGTTCAGTTCCATTCCTCCGCCAAGAGGAAATCGCGGATATTCCGGTGTTTGATCCCGTTTCGGCTCATGTCGAACTCATCGAGGGAAACAACGTACTTCGGGAAGTTGTCGCGGATGCTATCATACGCGCCGAACTCGCGGTTGACTGTTTCTTCCGATGCCAGAAGATAAGTGACCTGAACATACAGCTTTTCGCCGCGCTTGTCACATACAAAATCAATTTCCTTATCGCCCGTCCTGCCGACAGTCACCTCATAGCCCCGGCGCAGCAGCTCCAGATAGACGATGTTTTCCAAAATGAGGTTGATGTCCCGCATATTGCCGCCGAAGACCGCCTCGCGGATTCCGTGATCGGCAATATAATACTTCTCGTTGGAGGCAAGGATCTGTTTGCCCTGCAAGTCCTCCCGCTTCACCTGATAGAACAGGTACGCCTCGCAGCAGTATTTGATATAGTTCAGAATTGTTTCCGGGGCAACGGTGCGCTGCTCGTTTTTCAGGAACTTTGCAAGAGAGGTCGCCGAGAAGGTCGTTCCCACATTGGCGATCACATAGGCAATGATCCGTTCCAGCAGGTCAACGTCACGGATTTTATTTCGCTTCACGATGTCCTTGAGCTGGACAGAGTTGAACAGATCGTGAAGATATTGCTTGGACGGCGCATCCGCATAGCGGAGGTTTGCGAGATAGGGCATCCCTCCGGCAAGCAGGTACTTTTGGAAACACTGCTGAATGGACGCATCAGGACTGATCGAGCGGTACAGCTCCATGAACTCTCCGAATGAGAACGGATAGATCACAAACTCCACATACCGTCCGCCCAAATAGGTTGCAAGCTCACCAGACAGCAGCTTTGCATTGGAGCCGGTGATATAGATGTCGCAATCCAGCGAAACGCGGAAAGAATTGATGCACTTTTCCCAGTCCTTGACCTCCTGAATCTCATCAAAAAACAGATAGACCTTGCCGTCGATCTCCTTGGCGCGTTTGGTGATCTCATCATGCAGCGCCTGCGCGGTTTGCAGATGGGAGTAGCTCATATCCTCAAAGTTGATGGCGATAAACTGTGTTGGGCTGACGCCGGACTCCGTGAGTTCCTGCTGGATCAGCTCCAACATGACCGACTTTCCGCAGCGGCGGATACCGGTCATGACCTTGACTAGCTCCGTCCCGATAAACGGACGGATGCGGCTCATATACAGTTCGCGTTTGATCATAAAACTTCACTCTCCTTCCGTGGCCGACCACAGTATATCACACTTACGATTGAAACTCAATGGAGAAATTGCAAAACCAAAAGTTATAACTGATAAAATACTGAATTCGACAAAAGATTTCAGATAAGGCTCAACTATTTAAGCGAAGCCCTGCAAAGGGAGGGTTTCACCCTTTATTGGCACACAAGATGCCGTTACAGAAAAATGAAACAACCATCGGCATATCCGTTGGACGGTTACCCTGCTCAAGAAAGAGAGGGTACAGATTGAAATCGCTGACACGGTGGTGCTGTACGACCGCCTGCCAAAGAATCCCGAATAACGAACGACGCCCACCAGCTTATGGCGAAAACCATAGGTCGGTGGGCATCGTGTTCTTTATAGGGGCTTAATCTTCCAGTCTGCCATGGTCGCAACCAAGCGAGAGATAATGCTCCATCCCTCCACCCAGCACAAGCTGAGCGTACTCCAAGGGCTTATTATACAGCAGCCAGTCCAGCTCTGCCCGCTGTGCCGGAGTGTTGCCGTATTCGTCCTCGACGGCGATGCAGTCGATGGCAAGGGTGGTGCATGACGTTCGCAAACGTAGCAATGGCCAAACCCCTTTAGCATATAATATGATTGAGTGCTTTTAAATTTAAGCGCTTGAACTTACGTCCTTTTGTGGTATAATAAAGCTAGAGGATAGCGGCATTGACCAGCTATCGGTGGCGATGAAACAGTGGACTGGTTCGGTATCAGCCGATTGTGGAGCCAGACCGTGGGTTGAGCGATAACCACAAGCCGAATAGATTCGATGAATCGAAAGAAAACGCTTAATAGGAGCCTTGCCTTTCGGCAGGGCTTCTATTTTTTTGATGGAAGGTGAAAATGTGCAGGACGAACAGCAGGATATTTTGTATCAGGCAGCAGAAGTCTGGAAAGAACTGACTGAGTACCACTATGTTTTCACCTACGGCTATAAGGGTGAACTGCACGAGATCAAGCCGACATTTTCACCAGAGGACTTCCCTCACCTTGCTGGGTTCCACTACCTGAAAGATATTGCCCTTCCCCGGTATAGCCCGCGCAAAACAGTGGATATGATTCTATCTGGCAAGATCACCTACGACAAGGTAAAGAAGGGTACACTCTATCAGGAGTATGTGAAACCGCGCCTGCTGGCACTGGTGCGGTTGAAAGAAATATTGGAGCAGGAGTTCGATTTGTTCTCCTACCTCAGCATGATTTGTCAGGATTCCGGCAGACATAGCAGACAAGCCCAACGCAATAGGATGGAAACGGATGGACATATAGGGGGGTGGACAGATGCGAAAAAGCGCGCCCATCAAGGTGATTGTACACCATCCAACGACAGAGGTTGGAAAGCGGGAACTGGCCGGACGGGTTGCCGATGTCCACGCAGAGTTTGTGATCCATACTATCAGCAAGTTGGATTGCCCGCTCAAGCAGAAACTGGAACTTTTGCAGGTTGTGATTGACACAACGAAAAAAAGAATTCAGGCCAAAGACTCTGGGAACATCAAAGAAGACGGTGCGCAGTAAACCTGGCCCACCCGGGATTCCCTAGGTGCTTTTTGGGGAAAAGTATTTTTTGAGAGGGAAACCGTTGAGTTGTCTCACTGGAAAAAGCAAGCAATGGTTCAAGACTCCTTGCTTTCTTATAAAAATGCAGAACACCCAGCGGTTTGATTACTTTAATTGAGCATAATATAGAGCAAGGGCACCGAAACTCTCGTGAAAAAAAGAGAAATTCGGTGCCCTTGTTTGTATGAGGTAAACAAAAATGATGCAAATTCTGTCGAAAGGTTTATTGAGCAAAATCAATATGGTATACTCATTATAAGCACTTAAAGAAAAGGGACAGATTTGAGCTTAATACTGAATCTCGCGAATGGAGGAAAAAATATGAGGATTTTTTTGTCACATAGCAGTGAAGATAAAGCAAGATATTGTAATGCTTTGGCGAATAAGTTAATAGAACGTTTAGGAAAAGATTCGATTGTCTATGATGCGATTACGTTTGAGGCAGGCGAAAAATCTGTTGATGAAATAAATAGAACGTTGGGATACTCTGATTTATATGTAATTTTATTGTCTCAAAGTTCCGTAGAACGTCCATGGGTGAAATATGAATTGGCTTCTGCAAAAGAAAAGTTGACTGAACACACACTTAATAGAATTTATCCATTGATAATTGATGAAAACCTAAAATATTCAGATCCTAGAATTCCGGAGTGGTTAAGAGAGTACAACTTAAAGTATATAGCAAGACCTAATAAAGCTGCAAAGCTGATTGTGGAAAGAGCTCAAAATGTCAGATGGACACGGCATCCTGACTTTTGGGATAAGTCGCAGATATTTGTTGGTAGAAATAATTTGATTGACGAGTTTGAGGCGAGAATAGATGACTTCAGCAAACCTCCACTAAATACGATAATTGTAAGAGGTCTTCCTAATATTGGACGCCGAAGTTTAGCAAAACACTGCCTAGTAAAGGGAACTATCACTCCGCAATATTACGAATTTTTACAGGTGTCGTTGACTTACCAAGAAAGCATAGAAGACTTTATATATAAAATAAGCGATCTTGGTTTTTCAGATAAGGAAGTGAACATAAAAGAAGTTGCGCTTAAAACCATGGAAGAAAAAGAGCAACTTGCTGTGGAAATATCAGAGGAATTATCAAAAATAGCTGAAATCGTTTTAATAAAGGATGATGGATGTATTGTAGATTATCGAGGTCGGGTTGCAAAGTGGTACAAAGAAATTGTCAATGCGCGAGAACTTTCGGAAAAAATTGTATTTGTAGTTGTTACAAAATATAAAGTACAATATGAGTCTGTTAGAAATATTCCATCAATATTTGTGCTAAATGTGCCGGAGCTATCTTTGAGCGAAAGAAAGGGACTATTAAGAAGACTTTCTGAAGCTAATGGATTGAGCTTGAACCGAGAAATGCTGGAGTTTATCGGACAATATTTAACGGGTTATCCAGCTCAGGTGCATTATGCTATTGATATAGTTAAGAACGAAGGATACCCATATCTGAAAGCCAATAGTAAACTTTTACTTGATTTTAACGAGCAAGAGGTATCCTCTTTACTGGAAAAATATAAAGAAGATTCTAAAGTGCTTGAAATTTTGGCACTTGTAAGCAAGTATGACGCTGTTGGAATCGATATGCTTCATGAAATACTTTCCGTAACGCCGGAGTATGAAGCTGTATATGAAAATTTGTTCAATGAATCTTTTTTTGAGCTTGAAGGCGTTAATGGAGAATATGTCAGATTAAATGAAGTCATAAAGAATTATATTGCTCGTGCTGGAGTAAAGACCTTAACGGCACATGAGAAAAAAGCTCAAGAAATATTTGAGAGAATTTTTTCCGATGATGCATCTCCTTGGTATAACGCAACTGACAAACTTTTAGCAATCAGGGAAACTATAAAAGAAGGAAAACAGGTGGAGTTTGACTATGTTATTCCATCGGTATATTTGAAAAGCATGTCAGATTTATATGCAGATATGAAGTATGAAGATGTAGTCAGATTGGGTCAAAGAGTGCTGATGAACACAGAGAATATTGATGGAGGAATCATATATGAAACAAGATATTTAATGTGTTCTGCGCTTGCAAAATTGAAGAAGGCATCTTTTTTGGATGAAATTCAAAAATTGGAATACTATGATAAACTATTCCTTACGGCTTTTTATTACAGACAAGTTGGAAAGGCGGACAGGGCGCTTGAAAAATTAAATGAGCTTTTAAAATATCGTCCAGAAATGTCGAAAGCAAAAAGGGAAAAAATACTAGTATTAAAGAATTTGCAACAATATGAAGAAGCTACGATATTAGCTAAGGAAAACTATTATCAATATTCGGACAACCCGTATCATATCCAAGCTTACTTTGATTGTTTAATCAATGTATACAACAAAAATCCAGATGATGACCTGCTGTCAGAGCTTTTATCGAGGCTTGGCAAAATACAAAGTGAAAAAGCACGAAGTATGTATGGGCGTTGTCAGGCATTATATTTGGCTTATGTAGAGGGAGAACTGGATGCTGCGATTTCTAAAATACAAGAAACAATAAGAGATTATCCCAGAGATAAAAAATATGCACTTGTTGTAAAATTTGATATTGCGCAAAGATTTAATGACATAAGAGTTATGGAGGAGACAATTAAAGAATTAGAAATAGAGAATTCTGCACCCAATACTGTTGTTATTTGTAAAAGCAAATTGCTTGCATCAACGGGAAAAGTTGATGAAGCGGTAGTTTTTTTCAACAGATCTATAACCTTTTTCCCTGAGGAATCAAAAAAAGCCTTTGCTGAAAGTCTTAAATCTTATCACCTAAAAGGAGTTTAATATCGATAAGCTAACAACTAGTGAACTTTTTCTTTCAAGTGTTTTATTCTGAATGCATCATCATAAAGAAACCAAGTTGAGATTTTGAGAAGGTAACTGTAGGGAGCTGCTTTATTTGACCGCATAACATTTATGGTATAATAGGCAACGAAGCAGTGGACTGGTTCGGCATCAGCCTGTTGTGGAGCCAAACCGTGGGTTAAGCGAAAACCACAAGCCGAATAGATTCCCTCGAATCGAACGAAAACGCAAAATGCCCGCTCACCGTGGAGATTTGGCTCCATTGGTGGGCGGGTATCCTTTTTATTATTCAGGCAACACAAGATAGCAGTATTCATCGGGAAGGACGATCTTTTCCCATTCGACCTTCTTGGCGGTGAATACGATCTCCGAATACTGTTCTTCGCCACGGCTTTTGCGATATGTAGCAATGATTCGGTCTGCGGCCTTTACCTTGGTTCGGATATCACCTTCCAGCACCGTATTGGGCACGAATCGCCCCTCACCGCCATCCCGGACAAAGCCCATGCAGGCACTGAGGGAACCAGCGATCTTGTCGGTGTACAGCTTGGGCTGGCTCATGTTGTAGTCGCCCAGCATTTTTGCGGAGAGGTTCTTCTTCATCAGGCTGGGCAGAACACGCATTTTCATTTCGGTGGTTCCATCTGCGGAAAATTCAAAATCCGCTTCAGTCAGACGTTTGTCGTAGCACAGGTTGAAAAAATGTCTGGCATTGATGCCGGGTTTACACAGCTTGAAGCCTGTCATGTGCAGAAAGTTGCTGATATCGAACGTGACCTCCAGACAATGGACACTTTTATGCTTGTCGGTGGTGATAAACAGCAGGCTTTTATCCACCAGATTTTCTTTGTACAACGGCGCACAGGAAAAAACGATGGACAGTGCTTCTTTTTTCGTCATGGTTGATTCTGCGCTCCTTTGCGTTTTTACAAAATAAAAGGGACACCTACAACACCGTGGTGCTGTCCGATGTCCCTTGCGACTGATTTTATCGTTGTCCGCCAACCTCAGGCCCCTACGTCCTGCATCTCTTTCGGGTTTTATCGTTGCCCGCCAACCTCAGGCCCTTACGTCCTGCATCTGATCGGATTTTAGGTGTCAGCCACACCAGCGGAATGACGTCCGCTTTCCTATCTATATTATATTCGATTTTGGTTCAAATAGCAATGGACTTTGCAAAGATGATTCTTTAATTTTTTGCGAACGGCTGCCGAATCCTCAATCTTCCATTCTGCCGTGGTCACACCCCAGCAACAGATAATGCTCCATCCCTCCACCCAACACAAGTTGGGCGTACTCCAAGGGTTTGTTCCACAGCAGCCAGTCCAGCTCTGCCCGCTGCGCTGGGGTGTTGCCGTACTCGTCCTCCACGGCGATGCAGTCGATGGCAACGGTGGAGTCATCCTCGAACCGGGCTTCCACCCGGTTGGTGTCCATATTGAAGCAGCAGGAAAGCAGTTTATTCATAGTGAACCTCACTTCTATATCAAACGGTGTCTGTTCGGATGTCCTAAACCCTGCCATAAAACCGGTG
>OJSI01001467.1_pt1 | contig 16381 bp, 10 predicted proteins | sample 1599401 | NCBI WGS metagenome assembly OJSI01 (sample SAMN04168658, study PRJEB22393) | human gut metagenome | biome: human gut microbiome; feature: stool | host: Homo sapiens | collected 2014-03-24
CATCCGGAATCGGTGATCCACTCGATGGTGGCCTTTGAGGATGGAGCGGTGATGGCGGAGTTGGGCGACCCGGACATGCGTACGCCCATTGCTGCGGCGCTGTCGTGGCCGCAGCGCGTGAGTTCCGGCGTGGGTGCTCTCGACTTAACGCGTGTCGGGAGGCTCACTTTTGAGGCGCCGGATCTTGAAACATTTCCGCTCCTGGAACTTGCCCGAGAAACACTTCGCCGCCGCGACGGATCCTCTATTGTGATGAATGCGGCCAATGAAGTTGCTGTCGCGGCATTTCTTGATGAAAGAATTTCATTCACGGGCATCATGAAACTGGTTGAAATGACGACAGAACGCTTCAGCGCGCCGGCGCCGCAGTCCGTTGAAGAAATTTTTGCAATTGATGTAGAAGCGCGTACACGTGCCGCTGAAATACTGTCGGTCTCCGAATTCTTTAACTGAGTTTTTTGTTACTTCCTTTTTAGTCGTAGCCAGCCATCCGAATGACGCTTTCTGTACTCCTGAGCCTTGTGGGCTTTCTTCTCACCATCGGCATCGTGGTCATGATTCACGAGGGCGGTCACTATTTGGCCGCCAAGTGGCTCGGCTTCGGTGTCAAGCGCTTTTCAATCGGCATGGGCCGCGTCCTTTGGCGTCGGCGTGCCTGGGATACGGAGTTTGCCGTGTCGCTGCTGCCGATCGGCGGGTATGTGGCCTTTGAAGAGGCTGATGAGCTTCGCGAGCAGGGCCGCGAGCCGACCGGCGAGTTGTTTGATTCAGGGCCGCGCTGGAAAAAGGCGATCGTTGTGACGGCAGGGCCGCTCATGAATTTCGTGCTGGCCGTCATGCTGTTTACCGCCTCGGGTGCTATCGGCGTGCGGGACATTGCGCCTTATGTGGAGCCGGCACCGGCCTCGCAGGCCCAAACGCAGGGGGTGGGCGCGATGGATCTGGTGACGGCGGTCGACGGCCGACGCATCGTGGGCGTCATGGACTTCAATTCCGCGCTTCTCGAGCATACGGGTAAGGCTGATGTGCCGGTAACGTTCTCGCGGGCAAAGACAGGCGAATCCTATGTGCGGCACTTTGATTTGTCAGGTTTGTCGCTCGACGAGGCGGCCAAGACCAATGGGTTTGTGCTGCAGAAACTGGGGTTTCTCCTCGCCGGCCGCGGCGTCACGATTCTCAAGGTTGAGGCTGACGGACCCGCCGCCGCTGCGGGCCTCAAGTCGGGCGACGTCGTTGAAAAGATCAACGGCAGCCGCGCCGACATGCAGGGATTTGCAGCCGCTATCCGAACGTCGCCCGAAAAAACAGTTCAGCTTTCAGTCAATCGTGCCGGAACGCCGGTTGAGATTTCGCTCGTGCCAAAGCGTATCCTCGACGAGAAGACTCAGTCTGCGGTCGGCCGTGCAGAACTGCGGTTCGGACCCGGCATTGAGTTTGTGACCGTTCGTCTCACGCCGCTGCAGTCGCTTGAAACGGCGTTTGACAAGGTGGTGGGGCTCACGCGTTTCCAAGCGGCGGCCGTTGGGGGCATGGCTAAGGGTGAGGTGAGCACCGAGAATCTCTCGGGGCCTGTCGGCATTGCCGGCATGGCCGGCAGCGCACTGACGGCGGGCGTCAGCGCCTTTTTGGAATTTGTGGCGCTTATTTCGATCGCCATCGGCTTCATGAACCTTATTCCGATTCCGGCTTTGGACGGCGGACAGCTCGTCATTTTGGGCATTGAGGGCCTGATGGGACGGAGTCTTGCCAGAGGACTGAAGGAAAAACTCGGTGCCGTCAGCATGGCGCTCCTTCTGCTTCTAGCTGTTTACGTGACTATGAATGATATCGGCCGACTCGGCGGATGAATGGGCCGCGCAAACGGAGAAGCGTTTCGGAGGTTTTCAGCACGCCGCGGCGGCTCGAACGGTCCGTTCCTTGTGCTAACCTTACAACAATTTTTTCGGGCGCTGCCGGCTGACGCTTTTGTCGTTGATGCGCCCGGGGAGCCGTGCTCCCAAGCGGCCGGATACAGAATTCAGTGTTGAGAGAGAAATCGTCTTGCAGCTCCCCACTATTACCCGCCTGACGGCCGCGCTTGCCGCCGCATTCGTACTTGCCGGCTCTGCTTCGGCGTTCACGATTTCCGACATCCGCGTCGAGGGTCTCACGCGTACGGAGCCCGGTACGGTCTTTTCGCATCTTCCTTTCCGCGCCGGTGATGAATACACGGCCGAAAAGGGTGTCCGCGCCATTCGTTCCCTTTATCAGTCCGGACTTTTCCGCGATGTGTCGCTCACTCAGGACGGCGATGTTGTGGTTGTTCACGTGATGGAGCGTCCGGCCGTAGCAACCATTGAAACGCACGGCATTAAGGCGTTTGACAAGGAAGCGGTCGAAAAGAGTCTTCGTGACGTGGGGCTTGCCGAAGGCCGCATTTTCGACAATGCGACGCTCACCCGCGCCGATCAGGAACTGCGCCGTCAGTACCTCGCCCGAGGCTATTACGGGGCTTCTGTCAAAACGACGGTGACGCCGCTTGAACGCAACCGCGTGCGCATTACGGTCAATGTTGACGAAGGCAGTGCCTCGTCCATTGCTTCGATCCGCATTACCGGCAACCACCTTTACGATTCGGATGATCTGCTCGACCTGATGCAGCTCGGAACGCCGAACTGGTTCTCTTGGTACACCAAGCGCGACCTCTACTCGCGCGAAAAACTCGCCGCCGACCTTGAAACCATCCGCTCGTTCTACATGAATCAGGGCTATCTGGACTTCAAGATCGATTCCGTGCAGGTGTCGGTGGCGCCGGATAAGTCAAACGTTTACATTACGATCAACCTGACGGAAGGTGAAAAGTACACAATCCGCAGCGCTAAGCTTCAGGGCGATCTGCTCGGGCTTGATGATCAGCTCAACGCGCTCGTTACGCTCAAGGCCGGTGAGGTCTACAACGCGCAGGCGGTGAAAGACGTTTCCACCGCGCTGACCGATAAGCTTTCAACGCTCGGTTATGCCTTTGCGTCAGCCAACGCCAATCCGATTTCCAATGCGGAAGACCGTACGGTCGATATCGTTTATACGATCGATCCGGGACGCCGCGCTTATGTCCGCCGCGTGAATATCACCGGCAACAACCGCACGCATGACGAAGTCATCCGCCGTGAAGTCCGTCAGTACGAATCCGCCTGGTTCGACAGCGACAAAGTCAAGCTCTCGCGCGACCGTATTGACCGTCTCGGCTACTTCGAGAGTGTGACTGCAGAACCGAAGCCTGTGCCGGGTACGCGCGATCAGGTCGACCTTGAAGTGAATGTGAAGGAGCGTCCGACTGGCTCCATTTCACTCGGCGCCGGCTACTCCACGTCTGAAGGCATCATTTTGTCGGCAGGCTTCGCGCAGAATAACGTTTTCGGCACCGGCAATTCGGTGTCGGTCGATGTCAATACGTCTAAGTCGCAGCGTACGTATGCGCTTTCCGTGACGGAACCCTATGTGACGCCCGAAGGCATCAGCCGCACTTATGACCTCTATGACCGCAAAGTCGACTTGGAAGAGCTCGACGTTGCCGATGTGAAGTATGAAACCCGCGGTGCGGGCGTGTCTTGGGGCATTCCTTTCACTGAACTGGACCGCGTGTTCCTCGGCACCCGCGTGGAGTCGACGCACGTTGATGCGAATCCCAGATCGCCGCGGCGATATCAAAACTACGTTGAGAAGTTCGGTGATAATCCGGTGAGTGTGGCGCTCACGCTCGGCTGGTCCCGCGACAGCCGAGACAATTCGCTCGCGCCGACCCGCGGCGTCTATCAGCGCCTGTCCGGTGAATTAGGGCTCCCCGGTCTTGACATTCAGTACTACAAAGCCACTTACCAGTACCAGCACTACATTCCGCTCTCGCGTACCTGGACTTTGGCTCTTAACGGCGAGGTCGGCTGGGGCGACGTCTACGGCAGTACGGATCAGTTCCCCTTCTTCAAAAACTTCTACGTGGGCGGCATCGGCTCGGTGCGCGGCTATGATTCGGGCACGCTCGGTCCGAAGGATTATTCGGCCAATTCGGACGGCGACAATCTTGGCGGTGACCGCATGATTACCGGCAATATCGAAATCCTTGCTCCGCTCCCGGGCGGCGACCGCACGCTGCGAATCTTCGGCTTCCTGGATGCCGGCTACGCGTGGGGTTACGAAGGTGATCAGCACGGCAACTACACTCGTCAGAAGATCGACTTTGCTGATCTGCGCTATTCGACGGGCTTCGGCATTGCCTGGATTTCGCCCTTGGGCCCGCTCAAGTTCTCCATTGCATTCCCGCTCAATGACAAGGAAGGCGACGATACTCAGCGCTTCCAATTCCAGATCGGTACGGGTTTCTAAACCGTTCCCGTTCGTCGGCTGACTTTAAGCCTTTTCAGACCGCTGCACCTCTTTTGGAGCTGCAGCGGTTTTGCGTCCTGTTCCGATCAAAAAGGAAGCCTTCCCCCAATAATAGGAGAAGGCTTACAACCTTCCGGCTTTCCTCTCGGAAGGACGCGTCGCCGGGTGCTTAGAGCCCGGCAGACCGCGGCAGAAAATCTTCCCCGCAGGAAAGAATGACGACATTCTATAAACGAATAGCGGCAGGTGAATTCACGTCCTGGGCGAATACAATGTTATACAAAAGAACTAGTCCTTAAGGCACTGATTTACAGGATTTGGACTTTATTGGTACAAACCCTAATTATGCAAACACGGTTGAATCGGCTCTCAGATAAGATGAGGATCGGAAATAGGCAGGATCAAAAGCCATAAGGAAAAGGTCAAAGACGGACGGCGGCCGGGTCGTTTTGTTAATATGACCGATTCCGTTCGAGGCGCCCGATACGGTGCTGAAAACAACAAAAATGATTCGATAAGGAACATCCTCGCCGTGGAACTTCTCAACACGCTCGTCTCTGCCGTCAATAATGTCCTCTGGTCATACGTCCTGATCGTCATGCTGGTGGGATTGGGACTTTGGTTTTCTTTCCGCACAGGTTTTGTGCAGATCCGCCATCTGCGTGAGATGGTGCGTCTTGTTGCGGAGGGCGCAACAGCCAAGACAAAGAAAGGGCATATCTCTACCTTTCAGGCCTTCTGCGTTTCCACGGCGTCGCGTGTCGGCGTGGGCAATATTGCGGGCATTGCCATTGCCGTTGTGGTCGGCGGTCCGGGTGCCGTCTTCTGGATGTGGGTCATAGCGCTCTTAGGCGCGGCAACGGGGTTTGTGGAGTCGACTCTTGCTCAGATCTACAAAGTTCCGCGCCGCGGCGGCGGCTTCGTGGGCGGTCCGGCTTACTACATCGGGAATGCCCTGGGCTCTCGGTGGGGCGCTTGGCTCTTTGCCGTGCTGATATCCGTCACTTACGGTCTCATTTTTAATTCAGTGCAGGCCAACACGATGGCGCTCTCGCTCAAGGCATCCTTCGATGTGGATCCGGCTTGGACAGGGTTAGGCATCGCAGTTCTGACGGGGCTGGTGATTTTCGGCGGCTTGAACCGCATCGCACGAGTGGTGGGATGGATGGTGCCGCTGATGGCAGGGGCTTACCTGCTCCTTGCTGCGGTGGTCACCGTGATGAATATCACGCTCGTTCCGGAAGTTCTGCTCTTGATCGTCAAGAGTGCTTTCGGTGTGGACGCAGTAACCGGGGCGGCCTTCGGCATGGCGCTCATGACGGGTATTAAGCGCGGTCTCTTTTCCAACGAAGCCGGTATGGGTTCCGTGCCTAATGCTGCGGCGACGGCGGATGCGTCCCACCCCGTCAAACAGGGTTTGGTGCAGGCCTTGGGCGTCTTTGTCGACACCATGTTCGTCTGCACGGCCTCGGCCATGATTGTTCTCCTCTCGCCGGATTGGCACGGCGCTCAGCTCACTGGGATCGAACTCACCCAGCATGTACTTACGGGGCAGCTCGGTGCTTGGACCAACACCTTTATGACGGTGATCGTTCTCTTCTTTGCTTTCAGTTCGATCATCGGCAACTACTTTTACGGCGAGGTGAACATGGACTTCATCAGCCGTCGGCCGATAGCCAGCTGGATTTTCCGCGGCTGCGTGCTGGTGATGGTGTATTTCGGCAGCGTCGCGAGTCTCAATATTGTTTGGAATCTGGCCGATCTCTTTATGGCTTTGATGGCGATGCTCAACCTCGCAGCCATCGCTCTCCTTGGCCGCTATGCGTTTGCGGCAATGAAGGACTATTTCAAGCAGCGCTCAGAGGGGGTGGAGAACCCCGAGTTTGATCCGTCTGTGCTGCCGGCCACCCGCGGCATCGTCTGCTGGCCTCGCAAGAAGGATGAAGAAGTGAATTAGTTGGGTGGAAGCATTTCGTAATATTTGCTTCACAACTTTCATGATTTGCGGCCGTCGAATGTGTTTGCATTCGGCGGCCGCGCGTTTGCACCCCCTCGATTGGGGGGGGTCGGGTTAACCCCCGAGACAACACCATATATACCTATTTATTAGTAAATAGGGACTGCCTATCGTTTCTATATCACTGCGGCAGTAACTAACAACGGAGTTGAGAGGGGTTCTCAATTAGAACTAGACCTCTCCCATCAGAGGTCTTTAAGGATGCTGTAAGGAAAAATACAATTTCATACGAATAAAAAAAATTCCGCCGAGATGGAAGCCCATCAGACACCCGTTGAAGGGCTGCGGCGGCAGAGCATTCAAATGCTCTGGAAGGAGACCTCTTATGAACACGAAGCCTATGTTGACGGCTGTTGCCGCCGCGCTCTTTTCGCTGGGCGCATGCGTTTCCGCTCAGGCCGCTGATCTGTCGACCTGCACGACCTGCCACTCCAATATCACCAAGGCGCACGCCGGCGCCGCGCACAAGGACATTGCCTGCACGTCCTGCCACTCGGGCGTTGATCAGCACTTGAAGAAGGTGACGGATCGTCCGACGGTCAACATGGATCCGGCTACCTGCGGCGGCTGCCATCAGGCGCAGTACAAGTCCCTCTATAAGGATGACGGCCGTGCTGCTCGTCAGTCGAAGAAGGCGCCTAATGGCCCGGCTCCCGATCCGTTCTTTGACCGCGCGCTCGGCGCCCATGGCTTCACGGTAGAACATGATCTGCCGCGCGCCCATGTTTGGATGGCCATCGACCAGTTCATCGTTGACCGTGCATTCGGCGGCCGCTTCGAACCCAAGGACGGCTGGCTCTATGCCACGCTCGACGGCGGCAAGTCCTACAAGGTTTGGGATGTTCTGAAGGACAACTATCCGGACAACAACGCGCAGAAGGTCCACAAGCCCGGCACCGCGGCCGCTGCCAATGCCGTCTGCTGGTCGTGCAAGTCCACCGACGTCATGATGGACTGGGCCTACCTTGGCGACAAGGTGGAAGGCGCTCAGTTCAGCCGTTCTTCGAATCCGGTTGATGTGGTCCGCAAGGTCAATCACGCCATCAACTGCAACTTCTGCCATGATCCGCATACTGCTCAGCCGCGTGTTGTCCGCGATGCGCTGATCGATGCCGTGACGCGTGACGACAAGTCCGTGCCGAACGTCTACCGCGATGTTGCTGCACATCCGACGAAGCTCGATGTGAAGGATGTGGGCGTTCGCGGCTTCACCCGCAAGGTCGCCTATATGGACAAGGCGGACTCCAACCTCATGTGCGCTCAGTGCCACGTCGAATACATCTGCAACCCGGGCTTTGATGCCAAGACGGGCGCCAAGATCGGCTTCGACAGCCGCCTGACCAACCACTTCCCGTTTGTCAATGCCGACGAGATCGAGCAGTACTACGACAAGATCGGTTTCCGTGACTTCAAGCACAACCTTACGGGCGCAGCGCTCGTGAAGATGCAGCATCCGGACACTGAAACGTACTTCGGCTCTACGCACGACAAGGCCGGCGCTACCTGCGCTACCTGCCATATGCCTAAGGTCAAGGACGAAAAGACCGGCAAGATGTACACGGTTCACTGGGCTACCTCGCCGCGCCACTACATGCAGGAAACCTGCTTGACCTGCCACAAGGACAAGACCGCCGAACAGATGAACAAGGCGATCGATGCCATGAAGGGTCACTATGACGGCAAGGTTCGCGAAGCTGAAGCCCGCATGAACGACATGTTCAATGCCTTCGAACTCGCGATTGCCTCGGGCGTTGATGAAAAGACGCTGGATGAAGCTCGTAAGCTCCACTCCTCAGCTCACATCAATTGGGAATACTGGACGGCCGTCAACGGTGCGTACTTCCACAATCCCGAAGAAGCTCAGCGCAGCCTCGCCAAGAGTGCCAAGGCCGCTTCTGATGCGACCGCTCTGCTCCGCAAGGCCATCGCTGCCAAGGCTTCCGCCAAAGCCGGCAAGTAATAAGGCCTTTGAAGGCTGAGTCAAGTGAGAGTGTCAATTGAAAACGACGCTCTCACTTAGAGAAAGAAAAGCGGCACCGCACCGGTGCCGCTTTTTTTCGCTACAGTAGCGTTTCCACTGATCTTTCCGCCAACACCATGACCTCCACCTGGCTTCTCTACGTTATCTGCGCTTTGATGCTGCTTGCCGCCATCGTTGCGGTGCTCCCAACGGTTCTGCGCGCTAAGAACGATGTGAACGGCGAAGCGCTTGATCGCGAAGCGACCGCTTTGGCCACCAAAGCGCTGCAGGCAGAAAAAGCCAAGCTTGATGCTGACCGATCGCTCGGGCGCATCTCAGAGGCTGAGTACGAGTCGCTTTTAACAGACCTGCGCCGCCGCGTGATTGAGGAGCAAAAGCCCGCTGCGGATCCGACCGGAGCGCCGTCGTCCTCAGCGAATGCCAAGCCCTCGACGCGGCTTTCCCGCGTGCAGCTGGCCGTTTCGGTAGCTGTGCTCATCACCGTCGTTGCGGGGGGCTCCTACGCGTTTCTCGGGTCTCCCGAGATGCTCGAATTAACGAATGCCCAAAAGGTGATGGAGGGCAACGCCTCAGCAGAGTCCATCGAAGCGTATCTGAAGACTGCGCCCAAAGACGGCCGTGCCTGGGTGCTCTTCGCACACAAGAAAATTGAGGCGGGCGACTTCCGTGCTGCGGCACGTGCGCTTCGCACGGCCAGAGAAGTCGAACCGAAGATTGCTCGTGACCGTGACGTGATGCTCGAATACGGCGCTGCAGTGCTCACAGCTCAGGAGTCCGATTGGTATGCCGACGCCAACCGCGTGGTTAAGGAAGCGTACGGACTGATGGCAGATGATCCGCGCGCAGAACGTCTCGCGGTGATGGCGGCTATTGCTGCCGAGGATTGGGCATGGGCCGTTGACGTGGTTCGTGCGATGCTCCCGCGAATTCCGCCCGACAGCGGAGAATATATGCAGGCGCGTGAAACGCTGGTGATGCTTGAGGCGCGTGCCAAGGCGGCGGCTGACCAGAAAAAAACGGAAGTGAAGCCTTAAATCCGGCTCTGCGGCGATTGAGCATCTTCGGGAAGCTCATTGCTGCGGTCAAGCCCAAAAAAACGGCGCTCTGAGGAAGCGCCGTTTTGTTTTGGGAGGGATTTATAGGAATTCTTAGAGCTCAGCCCAGAAGATCAGAAGCAGTGCCTGACCGGTCAGAATGCGCAGGAACATCGCGAGCGGATAGACCGTTGAGTACGCCACAGCGGAGCTGTTCTTTTCTGAAAGGGTTGCCGCGTAGGCGAGTGCGGGAGGATCAGTGGTAGTGCCGGCCATCATGCCGACGATCGAGAGGTAGTTGAGCGAGAAGAACCTGCGTGCAACATAGCCTACGACCAGCAGCGGAAGCATTGTGATGCAGAGGCCAAGCGCCATGTAGGCAAATCCCTCGCCGGAGGCAAACGCCTGCAGGAAGCCGTCGCCGGCGGCAAGCCCCACGCTTGCCAGAAAGAATGCAATGCCGAGTTCGCGGAGCATCAGGCTCGCCGAATTGGTGGTGTAGGTTGCCAGCCGCAGATTCGGTCCGTAACGGCCTAGCAGAATGGCCACGATCAGCGGACCGCCCGCCAAGCCGAGCTTCACCGGTACCGGAATGCCGGGGATGGCAATCGGCAGAATGCCGGCAAGGATGCCCAGTGCGATGCCCACGAAGATCGAGATGATGTTCGGATGGTCGAGTTTGTGCGACTGGTTGCCTACGTGAGCCGTAAAACGCATGATGGCGCGCTCCGGCCCCACAACGCGCAGGCGGTCGCCGAGCTGCAGATGGATGCTTCGGTAGGGAAAGAGTTCCATGCCGGCGCGGAAAAGGCGGGTAATGTTGAGGCCGTCGTAATGCGACAGGTGCAGATCGCTGATCTTGAGGCCGTTCACCTTGGGGTCGGTGACAAGCACGGTTTCGGAGTGGATCGGCGAGTGCTGAATCTGCAGGTCAACGCCGAGCGCCTCTTTGCCGAAGAAAGCGACGATGCCGGCCTTGTGTTCGCTCTCCGAGACAATGCGGAGGACGTCGCCCTTAAAGACTTCCGTATCGGGGCCGGGACTGCGGATTGGACCGCCGGGAGACTGAATGCGGGCGCAGACAAACGGACGGTTGATGAACTGACGAATCGACTGAATCGTCTGGCCGTGGAGAAAGTCGTTGACGACTTCAACATAAAAGGAGCTGGGGGCTTCATTTTTGTCCGCCTCGTCGGCTTCCCAGGCTTTGTCTTCTTCGGCGAGATTCACGCGGAAGATGATGCGGATAATGATGGCCGAAACAATGATGCCGACGACGCCGAGCGGATAAGCGCAGGCATAAGCCACCGCAATGTCCGCCCCTTGCCAGCCCATAACGGCGAGCGCCTCCTGCGTGGCGCCTAAGCCAGGGGTGTTGGTGACCGCGCCAAAATGCACGCCGAGCATCGTCGGCAGGTCAATCAGGCCCGCTGTGAGTGCCCAGAGCAAAATCGTCACCAAGATGGAGAGCACAATGGCACCGGCAGCAAGCCCATTGAGGATGATGCCGCCCGACTTAAAACTCGAAAAAAACGAAGGGCCGACCTGCAGGCCGATGAAGAAAATGAAAAGTATCAGACCGAAGTCGCGCAGGAAGGTTAAAACGTGCGGTTCGATCGCCATGCCGAAGTGTCCGGCGGCAAGTCCGACAAAAAGCACAAATGTGACGCCCAGAGAGACGCCGAAGACTTTTATTCTCCCGAGTGCAAGCCCGACGGAGATGACGAGCGCGTACACCAAGACGATGTGCGCGATCGACGTGGGGGAGGTGAGAACGGATTCCATGGTGGCGGGTGCGGCTCAAGTGCTTCGCGAGGGCAAGCCTTGGACGCTTTAGATTTGTGATGAACCCGCACAGTCTAATCCGTTGTAGGTATCTCTTAATGAGGAGTCTGGGGACGCCTCAAAGTTTGAATGTGTCTTTACGCGATTACAGGACCAAAAAGGCGATAGGGCTTGTGCGCCTTATACGTAAACTGTCGGCGGATCGGCATCCGTTTTTTGCTGCACCCACGGCGTTCTCCCCCAAACGCCTTCGGGCGAGAGCAGCGAGTCGAGCGCCTGCTCGGCCTGCCGGAGTCCTTCGGCAGCCTGCTGTTCGCCCACTTCGAGCGTTGTCCAGAAGGTGCCGAGCAGCATTGCGCGGGCGAGCGCTTGTCGGGAAGTCATGCGTAAAAGCAGCTCTCCGGCGATTCGGCGGAAATAGTCAAGCGCTTCTTCGTCGGTGAGCATATCCGCAGCCTGAGCTTTGGTGATCAGCGCTGCACCGAGCGCCAGATCCCAGCCGCGAAGCGCCGTCCAGTCGAGTTTGCCGCGGAAATGGTCAGCCGCCATCCGCTTGCGGCGCATGCGCTCGAGGAGTTCAGTATTTTTAGGCACCACTTCAAAGCCGCTCCAGCCGAGACCGGCTTCGTTGCGCACGAGGTGCTTCACTGACGATGCAGCCATGATGCGGCGGAAATCTGCGCTTGCGCGAGATCCTTCCACCAAAAGCAAGAACCGCTCGTGCAGATCCTCGGCGCTCATGATGTCAAGGTCCGAGGACAATTCATGCAGCAGATCGCCCGCGGAATATTCGGTTGCGGGAATAGCGCCTTCGGCCCAGCCTTCAAAAAGCAGCGGAAATGCCGCGGCCGTGCGCGCAACTTCAGCAAACGGGATCTCTTCCCAAGCAAATTCCCGCGGGGGCTGCGGATCCGGACCGGTATGCGCGGCAAGGGCGGCATCCAGCGCCTTGAGAATGGGCGACATGGCTGCATTGGGTTCGAGAATTTCGAGCGTTTCTTCTTCAAACTGCATGTCTCAGAGTCTCAAGGCAGGAAAATAAAGCGCTTGGGAGCGATGATTTCGGCGGGCAAACGGAGAAGTCAGAGCGATCATCGTCCGCGCGTGCGTCCGCTCTTGCGGTGTTTGTTGTCAAACTTGGCGAAAGCGCCTGAACGTCTTGACGACTGATTGTCGCGGGTAAAACGCTTTTCAGGCAAGCTTCGCTTGCTGGCGCTCCTTTTCTCCGAGCTGCGGCGGCGTTCGTCAGGATGTGTGTCTGCGCTGCGGCCGGCCGCTTCGGCGGGGGGAGCGGTCTTTATCATCGTTCGGGGCGCACGGGCGCGAACGAAGTCGCCTTCGGGCGTGATGGTCATTTCGCAGGGATTGGCCTTGCAGTGGAAATACGCCTTAAAGCGTTCGCCGGCCGAGTTGACCAGAACGAGCGGTTCAGGCCGAAGCAGCGCTCGGGCCGTGGTCTGAAGGATTTCGGGGAACGCCTTGAGCATTTTGGGACAAAGCTTCAGGGAAGCGCGCACGCAGTGCCGGCAGGTCATCAGGTCGGCTTTGGGCGCCGGTTTGATTTCAAAGGCCGGCATGGTTACCCGAGCGCCGTGAGCAGCATAAAAGGCTGCAGCCCGATCGTTGGCAGTATTGGCTTTGAAGCCCAGAATACGTTCGGGGTAAGGCGAAGCATCATCCCAGGGAGCTCGGCGGGGTTTTTCGCGTTCCGCTTCCCGAAGCGCTAGCAGGTCGTCTGCAGCGGCGCGACGCAGCTGATTGGCAACGCTTGCCGGCACAAATACATCCAGATCTTCTGGAATGAATATGTTGGCGGCCGCAAAGGGCGTATCGCCCAAACGTGAGAGCTGCGCGCGCAGATTGGCACGGTTTTTGACCAAATCCGAGGGCGTCTGCAGGTCGAGTGCAACGCTTGCAGCGGCGCATCGGACGCCGTCCGAGGCGACCAGATCCAGGCCGTCTTCGTGCGTCGTAAAGATGAGATCAATGGGGATTTTGCGTTCGGCCGTTTTGCCTTCCATCATGCGCAGAAAAGCATGATCTCGATTGCGTTTCAATACTAAGCCCGGACGCAGGCCGTCCATGCGGCGCCGTTCGAGCGTATGGAGCATCCACAGACGGGGGATGGGCTTGCCGGCCTTATTGAGGACGAGTTCCGCACGATTGACCGCAATGCCTCGAATTTCTTCATCGTCGGCCAGGTACGTGAGACCGTCGCCGTTGGCGAAGGTGACGCCTGGGAGGCTTTTGACGATGATGCGCCCGGGCAGAACCTCTTCGGCCACTGCAGCGGGTTCGCCTGCATGCTTAGGACTTTCAAGTTCGGCGAGCTCGTAAGGCTGGTCGTATTGGCGGCCGTGCACGAAATAGTCCGTCTGCCCGCGGTTGAAAACTTTCTCGGGGGCGGGCTCAAACGTGAAGACGGAGTCGCCCTGCGACGTGCGGGAGAGTTCCGGGCGGCGGGCAATGATTTCGTCGAGCTTGCGGCGGTAGAACGCCGTGACGTTTTTCACGTAAGCCGCACCTTTAAGCCGTCCTTCGATTTTGAAGGAGGAAACGCCCGCATCGATCAAAGCTTCCAGATTAGCACTCTGATCGTTGTCCTTGAGCGAGAGCACGTGCTTGGATTTGGCGAGCTCGGTGCCGGCTTCGGTATAAACATCGTAGGGCAGACGGCAGAGCTGAGAGCATTCGCCGCGGTTGGCCGACCGCCCGGTAAGCGCCTGACTCATCCAGCATTGACCCGAATAGCTCACGCAGAGAGCCCCATGCACGAAGAATTCAATGCGGGCGTGCTGAAGCTTGGCGCGGACGGCGGCAATTTCCGGGAGCGAAAGTTCGCGCGCGAGCACGAGCTGAGAGAACCCGACGGATTCAAGAAACGCTGCTTTTTCGGGCGTTCGAATGTCACACTGCGTTGAGGCATGCAGTTCAATGTCGGGAAGCGGGCCTTCGAGCAGTCCCATGTCTTGAAGAATGAGAACGTCAGCGCCGGCATCGGCGAGCTCGAAGGCTAGTTTGCGCGCAAGCGGGAGCTCCTCATTCGTAAAGAGCGTGTTGAGCGCAAGAAATACCCGAGCGTTGAAGCGGTGGGCATAAGCGGTCAGTCGGGTAATATCGTCGAGTGAATTGCCTGCCGCTGCCCGAGCGCCAAAAGCCGGACCGCCGATATAAACCGCATCGGCGCCGTGATCGATGGCGGCTATGCCGGCATCGGCGTCGCGAGCAGGCGCAAGCAGCTCGAGCGCAGTCGGCGCCGGAGCAGTCCAGATGCCGGCGTGAAGGGTCACTTGGCCGCTCCCTGTGCGATGCGGCCCTTCACGGCACATTTCGGAATGGCCAGATATTCGGCGAGTTCTTTGTCGCCTGCGCGGCGGGCAAAGTCTGCCGGCGACTGACCGGTATCCGTACAGTAGTCACGATAGGCGCCCGCCTTCAAAAGCATCGTGACGGCAGCCCGGGAGGGTTTTCTTGCCGCCATGATCAGCGGCGTTACCCCCGACGACGTCTGGATATTCGCAGAAGCTCCCGCCTTCAGCAGCCGTTCAATGAATTCCGTGCGGCCTTCCGTAGCGGCATAGTGCAGCGGCGTCCAGTTGCCGCCGCGCTGAGGATCGGCTCCGGCAGCGATAAGCTCATCAAAGAGCTCGTCCTGCCCCTTGAAAACAGCGAGCATCAGCGGGGTTTCGCCGAACTTATTGAGGTCGTTGACATTGAGTCTGCCGCTCTTTAAAAGCGCTTCGGCGACGTCGTAGTTCTCCGCTCGAACGGCATAAGTAAAGCCCGTGTCACCGTTTTCCATGCGGAAGTTGGGTGACAGTCCCTTTTGCAGGAGCTGCTTCAATGTTCTCGTATTTGCGCTGCGGACAGCCTGACGGATGGCCTCAAGCTGAGCCGAAGTCAAAGGGTTTTCCGCTTCATTCTTGGAGGCGATATCGTCCCATCCAAGGCCGGAACTGCCGGCTGCGGATGCCGCAAGAACGGGCTCCGTAAAAAGGGAAGAAGCCGAAGAAGCCAGAAGGAGCGAGCCGCACAGAAGCGTGGCGGCGAATTGTCGAAGAGCCATAGCGCAGACGGATTCACGATAGAAAACGTCCCAAAGGATAACACTAGAACCGGATGACGCTTGGTCATCGGGATTCCAGGTTTCTGTTAAGACTGGTAGCCGCTCGCTTGAGCGGCGGTTTGGCCAAACGAAATCCTTTAATGATTTTGGCTGTCCGAGATCTTCGGCGACAGCTGCGTATCTGACTCTTCGGATCGCCAGTGGTCCGCGGCATAGGCCCAGAAACTTTCCGCAGTGCGTGAAAGCAGACGGTTTTTCTTTCGCACGAGCCGGTGCCGAGCCAGCCGAACGGGCGAAACGGGGATGAAGACAAAGCCGGGTGTTTCACGAATGGTCCACGAGCCTTCAACGCAGAGCAAATTGCCCAGTCCTGCTTTCACCAGTGTGAGCGCGTTTGTCATAAGGTTGTGGTAGCCCGCAATTTTGAGTGGTTCCGGCCCGCCGTTAAACCATTGATGCAGTGTATCGATGACGATATGCCGCCGAGGCAGAATGAGCGGAAGTTTCACAAGTTCATCTTGCGTGAGCGCGGGAAGCTGGGCTTCTGGGGAGTCACTGCGAACCACGACACCCCATCGGTCCGCTGAAGAGAGCGGCAAGGAATCGTATTTGGCAGTCTCGACAGGTTCAAGCAGAATGCCGACGTCCAGACGCTCTTCATCGAGACTGCTGCGAATATCGTCGCCATCGGCGGAATAAAGCTCAAATTCCGCTTTCCTGACGCCGGGTGTTGATTGCTGCCACTTCGCGAGGAGCTGTGAAAGTTCCTGCGCAGCAGAAGATTCAACGCAGCCGATCCGAACGATGCCGCCGGTGAAGCCGCCGGCTTCTTTGAGTTCGCGCTGCGTGCGCTCGGCAAGCGAAAGCATTTCTTCCGCACGGACTCGGAACAGTTCGCCTTCATCGGTGAGAACAATGCCGTGGCGAGTACGCTCGAAAAGCTTGCATCCGCAAAAGGACTCGAGGTCCTGAATCTGACGCGTGAGTGCAGGCTGCGAGAGATGAATGAGTTCCGAGGCGCGCGTAATGTTGCCGGTTCGACAGACGGCTTGGAAAGCTTTGAGTTGACGCAGGTTCATCAAGGCGCTCCGAAAAGTGCTGCTTGGCAGTCAGAGATACATCATAAAAAAGCAAATGGC
>OJSI01001484.1_pt1 | contig 16215 bp, 10 predicted proteins | sample 1599401 | NCBI WGS metagenome assembly OJSI01 (sample SAMN04168658, study PRJEB22393) | human gut metagenome | biome: human gut microbiome; feature: stool | host: Homo sapiens | collected 2014-03-24
ACAAGCCTATACCTACCGCGCGATCACGCGTTCGCGGCTGGGTAATTACGATGACGCCCTGCAGGACTTCCGCGAGGCGATCGACCTGCGCCCGGATCTGCCGGGCCCCTATTACAGCCGCGGCGTGACACGGCTGCTGAACCAGCAGTTCAAGGAGGCCATCGACGATTTCGACAAGTTCATCCGCCAGGAGAACAAAGTCGCCGACGCCTTCATCTGCCGGGGCCTGAGCTACCTGCACCTGAAGGATACGGTACGCGCCTACGACAATTTCAACACCGCCATCCGCACGAACCGCGAGAACCCCGGCGGGTACAACCGCCGCGGTGGGCTCTACATGGAACAGAAACGCTTTGCGGAAGCCGAAGCTGACTTCAACAAGGCCATCGAATGCGATTCGGCCTACCTGCTTTCGTATTTCAACCGCGCACTGGTCTACTCGGACACCAACCGTCCGATGCTGGCCCTCGCGGATTTCGACAAGGTGATCCAGCTCGACTCGACCAATTCGCTGACCTACTTCAACCGTGCCATGCTGCGCACGCAGATCGGCGACTACAACCGTGCGCTGGACGACTACGACAAGGTGGCGCTCTATTCGCCCAACAACGTGCTGGTCTACTACAACCGCGCAGGGGTCTATGCCCAGCTGGGCGAACTGGAGAAGGCGATAGACGACTACTCCTCGGCCATCAAGCTCTACCCCGATTTCGCCAACGCCTATATTTACCGCGGCCGTCTGCGCGAACTGCTGCGCGACCCGCAGGGCGCGAAGAAAGACCGCGACACGGCCCAGAAGAAGATTGCGGAGTACCGCTCCCGCCTGAGCGACAGCACCTACTCGATCTATGCCGACACGACGCAGCGTTTCGACCGCCTGTTGTCGTTCGACAGCAAATTCTCGGGCGGCAGCTTCGACCGCATCACGGGCCACAACGGCGGCCACGAGGAGATGCGCCTGCTGCCGCTGTTCAAGTTCACGCTGATGCGTCCCGACACCGTGCCAACCGTGGAACGCTACCACGTACAGCGCGTCGAGGACTTCAGGAAACGGGTGGACAACGAATACCTCACCCTTTCGTGGCGCGAAAGCAATATCCCGGCACGCCGTCTCTATGAGCAGCACGGATTTGTTGTCGTCGGCCGACGCCGAGGTTATTACCGCCATCTGAGCGGTCGGGAAGATGCCGTGCTGATGCGCCGCGAACTTCCGGGAGCCTCTAAAACGCCGGCAGCGTTAATCGTTGAGGAGGCACTATGACGCAAGAGCTTCAGCAGCCTGCCTTCAGCCGAGAATCGATAGAAATGCTCGATGCCATGGGACTCGGGCCCGTATGGCTTCTGCGTGATTCGATGGATCCGCTGGTGCCGACAGGGGCTTTGCGGCCTGCCGGGCGGCCGCAGTCCCCATCACCGAAACGATCTGCTGTGCCGGCACGGGCTGAACTCACTGCAGCAAAAACGGGAAGTCTCCCGCAGGCTCCTCAATCTGCTCGGGCGGCACAGACTTCCACAGCTTCTCCGACTGTACCCCAGGCAGATGCACAGCCGGCGGTCGGCATGAGTACGGAACTTCTGAACAAAATTGCTTCGGCCGATTGGCAGGCGCTGCAGACACTTTCGCAGCACTGTACTGCTTGTGCGCTTTCTGCGATGGGCCGTCAACATGTTGTCTTCTCCGACGGCGGACCCGGACCTAAACTCGTTGTGGTGGGAGAGGCACCGGGGGCAGAGGAGGATCTTCAGGGCATTCCTTTTGTCGGCAAATCCGGCAAGCTCCTGACCGCCATGCTTGATTCGCTCGGACTGGTACGCCGACGCGACTGTGTGATTTTGAATGTGCTTAAATGCCGCCCGCCGCGCAACCGAAATCCTCAGCCCGAAGAGATTGTTTGCTGCGGACACTGGCTTGCCCGGCAGCTTGAATTGCTCAAGCCCGATGTGCTTTTCCTCGCAGGGCGATTTGCCATTTCGTCGCTTCTGAAGCCTGCTGATGAAATGTTTTCGATCTCTAAGATGCGGGGGCGCATTCATCTGGCGCAGCTTCCCGATGGACGGCAGGTGCCGGCGGTTGCGACCTACCATCCCTCCTATTTGCTTCGATCGCCGGCAGCCAAGTCCAAGGCTTGGGAAGATCTGCTGCTGCTCAAGGCGGCGATGAAGCAGGCAGGGCTGACGCTGCCTGTTCGGGAAAAGCATTGGGATTAAGCCTATTGAGGCTGCGGTTTCAAGTTCTTTTTTGCAGTCCTCTTCGTTTGCAGCGACCAATTTGCTGCTTCATCATCCAGACGGCCGAATGCGGATGATGCAGGTTTATGCCTATAGTTTGTGCGTCGGGCGAGTATTCTCTGAACGCTGAGGCTTAAAGTTGCCGAGCTTGACAGGATGACCTTTGCTTCTGCCTTTGATCTCCCTAAAGAGGAATACGAATTCAAATGACTTCGTCCAATGACGTTTTCCCTCGAAAAGCGGACCCCCGCAGTGTGCCTTCAACCCCAACGTATGATGAGGCGCTGCGAATCTGCGGCCGCGAAGCGGCTGTGACGTTCATTGCCGCTTTGGGGCTTTTTGCTTTCTTCTGGGGGAGCATTGCGCTCTTTAAAGATGTTCATGAACGTTTTTGGGGGCTGCCGCTGTGGTTTTGGGTCGCCGTCTGCGGCGGGTATGTGCTCTCAGTGCTGGTGGTGATGTTCATTGTGAAGCGGTATTTCAAGGCGATGCCGCTTGATATGGTGCCCGAGGAGAGGGCGTTTGCCGGTAATCACGAAGACTCTTCAGCAGAAAAGGCAGCGCAATGACCAGCCGGACAGTCCTCATTTTCATTCCGATCCTGCTCTTCTTCGCAGCGCTTGCGGTGACTGCGGTGTGGACGGAGCGGCGCCGCAGCCGAGAAAAAGAAAAGCAGCGCTTTGCCGACGAGTATTTTTTAGGCAGCCGCAGTCTTTCCGGTGTTGTGCTCGCAATGACTTTAGTAGCCACTTACGGGTCCGTCAGCTCGTTTGTGTCTGGTCCGGGCATCGCCTGGAAGCTTGGGCTTGGCTGGGTAGTTTTTGCTGCGCCACAGATCATTGCAGGGTTTTTTATTTTGGGTCTCTTAGGTAAAAAGATGGCGCTGGCATCCCGAGCCTCCGGCGCAATTACCGTAACGGGGCTTCTTGAGGTGCGCTTCGGCAGCCGTGCATTGACGGTGCTGCTGTCGCTTGCATTGCTTATCTGCTTTTGCGCCATGATGACCGGACAGTTCATCGGCGGCGCTGCGATCTTTGCGGAGGCGGCCGGCATTGATCCCGTTTTGGGGCTTCTGCTGTTTGGCCTCCTAACTGTTTTCTATACGACCTTCGGCGGCTTTCGAGCGGTTGCATGGACTGACTTTGTTTGTGCAGTCCTGATGATTGTCGGCATGGTGATGCTGGGGTGGGCCGTCATCGGGGAGGCTGGCGGACTGACTGCCGCTATGGAGCGTGCTGCTGCCGCCCAACTTGCAGATCCGTCAGCGGATTTGTCTTCGAGCCCCATTTTTTCACCCAATGCCAATGGCGCACTTCCCTGGACGCTGTTGTTTTCGGCCTGGATTTTGGTGGGTTTCGGAACGGCAGGGCTGCCGCAGTCGGCTGTGCGGTGCATGAGTTACCAGTCTTCTGCAGACCTTCATCGCGCGATGATCGTGAGTACGATAGTGTGCGGCGCACTGATGATCGGCATTACCGTAATCGGTGTTTTTGCGCGCGGGCTGCCTGACTTTGATCTTGCAGGCGCATCCACGGATCACGTCGTGCCGCGCCTCATTACTCAGCATCTCACGCCGATAGAGGCCGGTATAACCTTGATCGGCCCGCTGGCAGCCACCATGTCGACAGTGAGTTCGCTTTTGATCGCAGCCTCATCGGCGGTTGTGAAGGATTTGCTTTTGGCAGCACGTCCGGAGCTTGAACATCAGCCTAAGGTCCTTCTGCGCATTTCGCGCTGGGCAACGTTGGTGCTGGGACTTGCCGCCATGGCGGCTGCCGCTCGTCCCTTTGATCTCATTGCCTGGATCAACATGGGCAGCTTCGGAGGATTGGAAGTTGCCTTCTTATTCCCATTAGTCTTGGGACTTTTCTGGCGGCGAGCCACAGCCAAGGGATGCGTAGCCTCGATCTCGGTTGGGCTCATGCTCTATGCGGGACTGCTGCTTTTCAAGCCCAACCTTTGGGGATTCCATGCAATCGTTCCGGGGCTCTTTGTGACTGCAGTGGTCTTTGCTCTAGTGAGCTTGCTCACGAAGCAGCACCCCAACGCCAAACTCAGATACTTCTTTCCCAAACCGCGGGCGCCTAAAGCTGCCGGCGGCTGGACGTGCGGCAAATAAAATGCGCCGTCTTGAGGCGTTCAAAGGATCAAGACGGCGCTGATGCCTGACGGATGCAGCCGCTTTGCGTTTCATCTAAGAGCGGTGGCGGCTTTCATTTCTTTAACAAATGCGGTGAGGCGCTCGAGCATCACAGGGACATTGCTGAGGTTCTCCGTGATCACCTGAGCAACGGCAGATCCGGCAATGGCGCCGTCTGCACCTGCTTCAAGCGCAGCACAGACATGTTCAGGGCGCGATACGCCAAACCCCAAAAGCAATGGCGCCGAGCCGGCAGCGCGAAGTGCAGCAATTTCGACTTCACCGGGACGCCCGGCAGTTTTATCCGTACCAGTAATGCCTGCGCGGGAGAGGAGATAAACATATCCCGTAGAGCGCTGAGCGACTTCTTTATAGAGGTCCGGAGTACCGTTGGGCGGTGCGATGGCAATCAGATGAATGCCGTGCGCTTTGGCGGCAGCGTCCCATTCAGGTTCGGCTTCGCGCATTGAAATCGGAACGTCAGGGATAAGCACAGCATCAACGCCGGCATCCTTGGCGGCCGCAAAGAAGTTTTCGACGCCGGGCGCTGTCACGAGGTTTACATAGAGCATAAGGCTCACTGGAATATCCGGGTGTTTTGCGCGGAACGCTTTGATAATTCCCAGACATTTGGCGGTCGTTGAGCCCGCTGCGAGTGCGCGCTGAGCTGAAGCTTCAATGACCGGACCGTCTGCGCAGGGGTCGGAAAAAGGAATGCCGAGTTCAAGTGCATCGGCTCCGCCGGCTGCTAACGCTTCCAAAATTTGGGACGAGATTTCCGGTGTTGGATCGCAAAGATTGACAAAGGGGACAAAGGCGCCTTCCTTCTTTTGTGCCAGCACGGCAAAACGTGCAGCGAAACGGTCTGACTGCGTCATGAGAGGGAATCCTTGAAAAATTTGGGTTGAATTCATTTCGAGAGATATATCGGGTGATCAGCCTTCCAGGACGGCCTGGGCAGCATCGGCGGCAAGACGGCCGTTCACAAAAAGTCCCTCGTCTTCCAAACGCTGCGAGACCTGAAAGATATCCTTATCGCCGCGGCCGGAGAGATTGACGACAAATTTTTGCTCGCGTTCAGGATTTTGACGTGCCAGCTTGAGGGCATAAGCGAGTGCGTGAGCGCTTTCCAGAGCGGGAATAATGCCTTCGCGCTGGGAAAGTTCAATGAAAGCGGACAGTGCTTCACGATCTGTGATGCCGTGATATTCAGCTCGGCCGATTTCCTGCAGGTGAGCGTGTTCGGGTCCTACGGATGGAAAGTCGAGCCCGGCTGATATAGAGAAAGATTCTTCAATCTGACCGTCCGGCGTCTGCATGTTGTAGGAGCGGGCGCCAAAGAAGATGCCGGGCGTCCCTTTTTCAAGCGTGGCACCATGATCCGGTGTATCAAGACCGCGTCCGGCAGGTTCAACACCGATCAGCTTGACGCTCTTATGCGGTACGAAATCGGTAAAAAGGCCAATCGCGTTTGAACCGCCTCCCACGCAGGCGATGACGGCATCGGGCAGACCGCCCTCGAGTTTGGCAAACTGGGCACGAGCTTCTTCACCGATGATTTTCTGGAATTCACGCACGATGGTGGGGAAGGGATGCGGACCCGCGGCGGTGCCAAGCATGTAATGCGTATCGGCAAAAGAACCAGCCCAGTCACGAAGAGCAGCATTGCAGGCTTCTTTAAGCGTGCTGCGGCCGTTATGTACCGGCACAACCTCGGCGCCCATCAATTCCATACGGAAGACATTGGGTTTTTGCCGTTCAACGTCTTTTGCGCCCATATAGACGCGGCACTTGAATCCAAGCAGCGCACAGGCAATAGCGGTGGCAACGCCGTGCTGCCCGGCACCTGTTTCGGCAATGATTCGGGTCTTGCCCATGCGGCGGGCCAGAAGCGCTTGACCTAGCACTTGATTGGTCTTGTGTGCGCCGCCGTGAACCAGATCTTCGCGTTTGAGATAGATCGTGGTTTTGGTGCCTTGTGTCAGGTTGCGGCACTTTGTCAAAGGTGTCGGACGACCGGCATAGTCAGTGAGCAGTGTGTGAAGTTCCTGTTGGAATGTCGGATCATCCTTGGCGGCGATGAAGGCTTCTTCGAGCTGATCAAGAGCGGGAATAAGGATTTCCGGGACGAACTGGCCGCCGAATCGGCCGAAATAAGGGTTGAGCTTCATGATGGACTGTCCGTTGTAAATGAGAGTTCTGTATAGAGCTGGACTCACAATCAGTGGTGAGGCTTCGGCGCAGGAATGCCGCGGAGAGCGGCAAAGGCCGAATGAATTTTTTCGGCTGATTTAATGCCCGGCACCTCTTCAACGCCGGAATTGAAATCAAAGCCCGCAGCGCCGGTAAAGGCTGCTTCGGCTGCATTGACGGGCGATAACCCCCCAGCGAGCAAAATCTGGGCAAGTACTTGGGGATCCGTTTGGAGTCCTTCCAGCACGGTGTGATCAAAAGTCGTTCCGGTGCCGCCGGAGCCAGAGGCATTGGCAGCATCAAGGAGCACGTTGGCTGCGCCGGCGTCCAGAAGGCTGCGAACTGCTCTGAGAAGGTGAGCATCCGTTTCGTCTGCGCGGCGGCACTGAATGCTTACGCCAATGACGGGTACGAAGGCCGTGTTGGGATGTGAGTGAACAAGGTTTTCGAGTGCTTCTGCGGAAAGCGTTCCATGGATTTGGATGCGTTCAGGGGCAAATGTTTGCAGGATAGTTGGAATCTGAGAAAGTTCGGCGGCGTCGATTACTGCACAAATCGCTACGGGCAGTTGGAAGCGTTGAGCATTGTCTCGGATGGCTTTTGCCAGTCGCTTCGCCTCCGAGAGGACAACACAGCGCTTTGATCGTGCCGCGAGGATGATTCCAACCGTTAAACCCCCCGCCTCAGCAGCGGCCATTGCATCTTCTGGGCGCGTAATGCCGCAGACTTTTGAATGACCGAACAACAGTTCCCGCACAGCCAGAGACAAGTTGGAGGCTTGCGACAGGGCCGAGCCGCAAAGGAACGCATTTAACCGCGGAGCTGCTGCGACGGCTTTTGCAATGGCGGTGAAGGACGTATAGCCTGATTCAGCAACCAGTACGACATCCGCAGGCAGATCGCCGGTTAATTCTGACGCTATATTCGGCGCGCGGTTGACATCTACTTCGAGCGTACGAAGATTGCGGTTATTGATGCCGATTATTTTGGCACCGAGCTCAAGCGCCACGCGAGCTTCTTCAACGGATGAGGCTTCGGTAAGCACCTCAAGTCCGAGTGCTTTGGCTTTGACTGCCAAGTCTCGGTAACCGTCAGGGGCTAATACCGAAAGCATCAAGAGGACGGCATCGGCTCCGCAGAGGTATGCGGCGAGCAGCTGCCGATCACTCACAATGAAATCCTTTGCCAGCAGGGGACGTGTGGTGCGTTCACGGACGGCGGCCAGGCGCTCAAAACTGCCGCGGAAGAATTCCGGCTCCGTCAGTACAGAAATGGCATCGGCGTAGGTGCCATAGACCTTCGCATAATCATCCAGATCAATGGCAGTCTTCATGACGCCTTTTGACGGCGATGCGGCCTTGATCTCCAGAATCACTCTGCGGCCTGGAAGGTGCAGGGCAGCCGAAAAAACACCATATCGCTGCGCGAGCGCATTGCCATCAATGCCGACAGCGGCAAAATGTTGGCGCCGCTCCAATTCGGCCGCATCGAATTCGGCGCGTGTGACGGCAGGAAGCGCTGCCGCTCGCTGAACAGACGAGGCAGCAATTTTTTCAAGCACGGTGCTCGCCATGGACGCGTGGTTCAGTGCGGCGCCGGCGTCAGTGGCTTTGGCATTGCGAAAAAGATCAAACTGCATTTTGTCGGTTTTGGTTGTGATGTGGGCTAGGCTCAGGCAGCTTTCTGTGAGGATGCCGTATGGGATGCGGCATATGCACGATGAGCGTTGAGCACTTCGAGCCCCTTGCCGGAAGCCATGGTGCGGCGAGCAAGTTCAACGGCTTCAGGCAGGCTCTTCGCAAGTCCACCGATTTTCAGAAGCAGTGCCAGATTGGCTGTCACGAAGGCTTGCTGTGCTTCTGTACCCTTACCCGCCAGGATCGCTTCCGTAATGAGGGCGTTGTCTGCAGGGGCGCCGCCTTTGATTTCTTCAATGGAATAGAGGCGCTTTGCCCCAAGGTCGGCCGGTGTGAGCGTGCTGCGCTCGATCGTACCGTCTTCCTTCAATTCTGCAATTTCGGTCGTGCCGTGGACAGCAGCCTCATCGAGACCGCTGCCATGTACAACGTAGGCACGCTTAACGCCGAGAAGACGCAAAGTTTGTGCGACTGTTTCGAGAAGATCTGGAGAATAAACGCCGATCAGCGCATAGTCTGGGTGAGCGGGATTGGTGAGCGGCCCCAGAATGTTGAAGATCGTGCGGGTTTTTAAAGCAGCGCGCACAGGACCGGCAAAACGCATGGCCGGATGGTAGAGCTGTGCAAAGCAGAAGCAAAATCCCGTGGCGTCGAGCAGTTGTGCGCTTTCATCGGGCGTCAGGCGAATGTCGACGCCAAGAGCCGTGAGGAGGTCTGATGCCCCGGTAGGGGAAGAGACGCCGCGGTTGCCGTGCTTAGCAATCTTGAGTCCCGCTGCGGCAGCCAGAAGCGCTGTTGTAGTTGAAACGTTGATCGTTTTCATCCCATCGCCGCCGGTGCCGACGATTTCCCCGACTTCAACTCCCCGCGGACGCGGGAAGTGAGCCGCTGCAGCCACCATGGCTCTGGCTGCGCCTTCGATTTCTTCAGGCGTTTCGCCCTTGATCTTCAGCGCAGTGAGAATGCCGGCCAAAAGCGCAGGATCGATCTTGCCCTCGAAGACCTGAGTAAAGAGCGCTTGGGATTCTTCCGTGGTGAGGCTGCGGCCGGCGCAAAGCGTATTGAAATTGAAGGTGGTCATGGTGAAGTACTCCGAATGAATTGCTTGAGAATGGCTTGGAGGATCTCGTTGGGCTCACCGCGACTCGATAAAGCAAAAGCCCGCTGGACTCGAGATCCGCGGGCTTATGGATGCTTTTGAAAAGTTCGAAAGCTTTAAGGAACAGCTTCTTTTCTCAGCACGCACACCGACTGAACGCCCGCTCTGTTGAGGGGCGCCACCAATACGCCGTCATGGCGATGGGGGTGCGGGCGTTGTGCTGCATGATGAGAGGACTCAAAAGTATGGGTATTCAACTTGATGGGAAGTGCAATGACTGCACTAACGGAACAAATCATCCCTCAAGGTTTATGAAGGCGTCAATAGGATAAAGAGCGTAGAGGCCGTTGCCTGTTTCTCGAGGGCTCAAAAATGACAGAGACTGGCTTCTTTGGGGCAGTGATGTTCCTGTGAGGGCTCAAAGTCCTCTTTTTCCGCATTCCAGACGTAAAGGGTGCCGGACTTCAGGTCGTAGTAAAGCGCATGAAGGGACAGCGTTCCCTCTTGAACTTTGGCTTCTATCCAGTCGTATGAAAGGAGGTTTTCGATCGACTGCAGCACAGCCCCTTCTTCGACGCGACGAACAAAATCCGGTGCGGAGGGATCGGGCAGCACTTCCGACGTCGGTTCTGCAGTAAGTTCTCGCCGAAGTTCTTCAGAAACGGGGTGAGCCATCTGCACCCAACGCGACAAGAAAAACTCTTTTTCTATTTTTTCGGGGAAGAGCGCTGCGTGAATGCCGCCGCAGGCAGAGTGCCCCATAACGATCAGATGGTCTACGTCGAGGTGTTTCACACCATATTCCAAGGCCGACATGACCGCATCACGCGGCGACGAAAGTCCAACCGGCGGAATGAGTGCGGCAATGCTTCTCACAACAAACAGATCTCCGGGTTTGCCGCCCAAAAGGATAGCGGGATCTACACGCGAGTCACAGCAGGCAATGACAAGGCTTTTGGGTTCCTGCCCGTGAGCCAGCTGATCAAAAAATTCCTTTTCTTTTAATAGATAGGACTCTTGAAAGTTGTGAAAACCTGCGATGAGTTCGTGGAAGCTGCCCATGACGGTTCGAAGCGATGATGTTGATCACATGACGCAGTGCAAGCCGTTGACTCTTGCGTCTACGAAATTTAGGAACATCATCCTACGCTCAATCTGAGAGTGGTGCTTGAACGAATACCCTCCATGGATCGCAACAAATTTTTTAGTTATCTGATTTATTCGTTAACTCGTTGATGGATATTATTGGAATAATGGAATATTTCTCTTGGTTATGAAGTCTGAGATATATTGTTGAAAGTGATTTTAAGATAATAATTACTTTGATTAAATGAGAGTGTGGTGATTGGTTGAATATTTTTTATGAAGGCGATTAATAAATTTATATGAGCAATTTAACAATATTGAGAACGTCTGTTAATATAGGAATGCTTGATAAGTTGTTGTAATTTTGGATTTTTAAATGATAGGATTGGTGTGAGAGAACTGCTAATAAATTTTATTTATAAATCAATATAATAAATCGTCGCCCCATGATCGTGTATTCACTTGAATTATATATTTTCAAATATTTTATATGAAATATCAAACAATGGGACGACGATATAGCTAGTATCAATGACGACTATTGTTCAAAAGCTTCTTGTAGATTAAAGGGGAAAGCTTGGTAGCCCATGGCATCATTGAGTTTGATTTCAACTGCAGGTTCTTTTTCTCCCCACCTGAATTCCATTAAATATGGATGAACGCCCTTTGTCATCTTTGCGAGTTCTTCAGGTTTCATTGCAGATGGTTTGCCGAAAAGTCCGGCAGAACCGGAATAGACCATGACAGAGTCTTTATCGGCCTGATATTTAGCGAGCGACGTGACAGGGCTGTACCAATCATTTCCTCGTTCCTGACCGAACTCCCAAACCTGCTGAACTGTCATCTTCTTCTGGTCGATCTTGTAGACGACGGCTCGTGAATACTTCATATTGGGTAGGGCGGGCTGCTCCATGCCTCGACCATCACCGTTGTCAAAGACAGATACGTAGATCACATCCTTGGTTGATTTTTCGTCGACGCGGAAAGCCGAATGCTGCGTCCAGGTCCAGTCGAAGCCGCCTTCACAGGTCGAACCTTCAACTTTGAGTATTTGTCCAGAGGCATTGACAGGCTTAAGGACCTTATCTTTCCACGGACTGCGCCAACCTTCGGGAGATGCCAGAATCCATTTGACTTGATGGTCTCGGCCGATTTTTACAACGGCAGACTGATTGCGTACCGAGAGAATGATCGAATCGTCTGTCGGATCGTAATCAATGGAATTGACGTGCGCCCAGTTGCGGCCAGGACCAACGCCTGCGATATCGCCGAATCGATCGGATTTATCCATGGCCGCAAGATCTGCTGCGGAAAGCGTTTGTCCTTCTTTGGAAAAGTCAATATTGAGACACACCGCACCTTGGTCCATTGTTTTGATGACATTGTCGCGATAACTATCGAGAATTTCCCAAAGACGCCAATCATCAACAACATTGCCGGACTCATCGACCTCAACGATAACGTCGCGTACCGTCCGCACCGTCTTGCCGTCTGGCCGCGCGTAGGCTGCAGCAGCGACGCGCAGGAAATAATTTCCATTTTCCGCAGCACAGAGTGCATGTGAGAAGTCAATATAGGACTGAGGCAGGCGTCGGTTCCAGATCTTCCGTCCCATAATGTCGTATTTCAGGTAGCGCTGACCAAAACCCCAGGTGTAGGCGCCGTCTTTGTTCTGTTCAAAACCAAGCATCGGTCCGCTTTCTAGAACGGAGTATTGATCATGGATCGGGTCCGTGTTCATGAACCAACGCACTTCACCAGTGGTGTCAATAATTGCGTTTTGAGCGCCGCCGCCCCATTCGAGAGCTCCGCCCTGAGGGTTGTTCCAGGTGAATTGTCCTGTTTTCCATGAATTGAGGATTTGGTTGTTGATGAAGTAAAGGCGATCTTTGAATTCAGGATCCACTTTCTTTACTTCTGGATTCATATCCATATTCTTTTGGTCACGTGCACCCGTCGCATAAAAGTAGACGGGCGGTGCATAGATCCGATATGACTCTTTTATCTCTTCGCGTTTGTCTCCGGCGACTTTGGTGTAAGAGACCTCGACCGTATTCACATAATCTGGATACAGTCCAAAAACAGGAATGCCGCCATACGTTTTTGCTTTCTGATTAGTGACCTTGTAAGCGATTTCTTGACCGTTGGCTTTGGGAACAATGCGCACGTGAATATTTTGGATCGTGAAGCCGGCATCACGGATGATCGCTGTAAGCGGGGCGATCTTGTACGGATTCATGTCCACGGCGCCAAGTTGGCCTTGGTGCTGGTAACCGATATGGGCGCCGCTGGGGCCGCCAGCCGCAAAGGCACTTGTCATGCTAAGCGGGGCTAGTGCAGCGATGACGGCTTTTACCAGTGTTCTTCTTTGAATCATGAGACTCTCCTTGAAAGAATTGAGTTGCTGGACTCAGGACATGCTGAGTTTTCCAACAGACAGAAAGAGTCTAGAAATCAAGAAATTTCATCGCTATTGCGGTTTATGAAGATGGTGTATGCAGATTCTGCAAGCCTTAATTTGCAAAATTGCATAAGGTATCAGGAGCCGTTGCCAGTATCTTGGATTGCGATTTCGTATTCGGCGATTTCTGCAGAGGATGGTTTTCCGTAAGCAGCAATCATGGAACGAACCCATTGCATCGCAGGATCAAGATGTGTCCGATCGTGCCAATAAAGTGTGCGCATGCGTTTAACACAGTCCAAACGAATCGGCAGAATGGCGACAGGCCAACGTTTCACAGCATCAAGTGCATAACGAGCTGAAGCAAGGGCAATCCAGTCGGTTTCCAGAATGGTCGGTGCCAAAAGCGATGAATACGGCACCATGACGGCAGGATGGTTCAATGCACCTGGGTGAAGCGACGTAGTCCATTCCAAACCCGTAAATGTACGGTTGACTTGTACGAATTCCCATTGCAGCAGGTCATCGAAATGAAGACTGCCTTTGTGTCGAAGAAGGTCAAAGGCGGGATGTCCTTTTCGCACCAGAGCCAGCAGCTTGGCTTCGTAAAGCTCAAGAGAGTGAAGTTCATTGGGTGCTGTGCATTCAAGTCGCATGGCCATATCGACTAATCCGAGAGAAAGACGACGGAAGGTGTCGGCATTGAGCTGCTGGAGTTCGATGGAAATTCTTGGCGCAATGCGTTTCATTGCGTGGAAGGCGGGAAGAATGATGTATTGCGCCGCGTAATCAATGGCTGCGACACGAAGGTGCAGGTTGAGGGATTCAGGATGGAATATCTCTTTAGCAAAAAGCGCTTCCATCTCGCCGAGCAACTTTGGCAGATGCCCGTAGATCTCGAGCATGCGGTTGGTTGGGACAAGCATAGAACCATTGTGCACAAAGAGCGGATCGTGAAAGAGCGTCCTTGCGCGAGAGAGGGTTCGCGAAATCGTACTTTGACTCTTGGAGAGAGAAAGAGCTGTTTTTGTCTGGGATCCTGTCATGACAAGGGAGCGGAGTATGGTGAGCAGTTCCGAATCTATTTTTTCCATGACAAATCACTGGCAGACGTATGAAAGGTGTGCGTGGCTAACTTTTTATTTTTCCACGAATGATCTGTTGGCGCTTTGTTGACAACAACTTCACATACCTGTTGCACCTGAAACCCGCCAATGAACACCATAACCATCCTTCATTCATAGTGCAAATCGACCGCAATTCGTGATCGTATGTCGACTCAATTTAACTTGCGAAACACATAAGGATGTAAGGTACTTAGGATAAGTATTTAGACCGTTGTTTTCATTATTTTTAGCTCAACAAGCATACGGTGATTATATTTGTTTTCAATGGTTTTTGCTTTTATTTAATGTGTACAAATAGCTATAAAAAATGCAAATATACCTTGTTGTCATTAAGTAGACGATTGTAATTCTCAAGCTTATTAAACCAAAAAATATAACAGATTGTCACGCCAAACTAACATCACAATTTATTACAACTTAATTAGTTTACGTAGTTTTCTTCGTTAAAACGCTTATTAGTGGTCTTAAGTTTACCAAATGAAATAGCACTTTCATTTGTTGGCTTATGAAGCAATTATTTGCAGATTAGAGGGTTGATCTATATATTTGCCGCATAAGGCAAATGAGAATGGTTTTCATTTGCGCAAACAACGCCGTTTCCGCTCTAAACCACAGTATGTTGAAATTCTTATCACCTATACCGGCAACTGATAGTGTTGTCTTAGGTTTAACACGGCTGTCGATTGCTGTTTCGGCAGCCCTCTTTTTCAGCACTATTGCACCTTCTGCCGCCGCTGAGGTTTTCACGGTTGAAGCAGGGAAGGCGGGGGTGCTGTTTGGCAATGACACCAGATCAGAGTACGATGACTATCAAAAAATTAAAGATGGAGATGACTTTTCTTACTCCGCAATTGATCTTTCGCAGGCAACAGGAAAAAACATCAGTATTTTTCAAAAAACTGTCAATTTAGTCAGTGATGGCGGTCAATTTATCGTTGGTACGAATGACGCCGTAATTACATCCTACGGCGGCGGTACTCTGAATGCCGGTACTGAATCTGGAACAAGGGGCAAACTGAAAGCGAAGAGTCTGGTGGCTCGTCATGGCGGCGAGGCATACCTCACGAATATGGATGCTGCGCTTTCGGATACTCTGGCGGCCAATAGTGAGCTTCACCTTAAAAATGCCGTTGTTACGACCAAGACGACGGAGGTCGAAGGCACATTAGTTTTGGAGAATTCCACACTCAATACGGATTTCTTTCTGGGTGGTGGGCCTGATGAAATTAAAATTGTTAAGTCAAGGATAAACAATCCAGTCAAGAAGCAAACCATTATTGATGACGATGGAAAACCTTTTGAAGCGTACGACTATCGCTCTACTCAAAATCGGGAAACGAATGTTGCTGAATTAACGTTGACAGATTCTTCAGCAGAATTTGCCCTTTCTTCTTGGTGGTTGGGAAGCGTCGCGCTTGAAACGTCCTTAACCGAGCAGCATGGTTCTTTTGCGCATTTCCACTTTACAGCCAGCCAATTGGACGGTACTGCCATAGAGGGAAATGGGTTCGGCTCTAATGTGAATTTTAAGCTCGCCGATTACACGACGCTGGCTCTTTCCCATTTGACCTATACCGCCAATGACCGCTTTAAAAAAGGCGGCAATTGGCCGCAGTACGGTACGGAAGCTGATTACGCCGATGAAGCACTGGTTAAAGAGCGGATTACCGCATCAGTGGCGACACTCAAGACGAAGCCAAAGGCAATTTTGTATACGAGTGTGCCTATGCGGTTTCAAACGGTTGGCAGCAATCAAATTTTAGTGGGCTCTGATGCGACAGCGGATGGAAATGCCATCGTATTCGGCTCGAGTTCTCTCTTTCTAGTGGATATGGAGGTTGCCGGGAGCTATTGGCGGATCAAGGGAGAGGAGAACGAACCCTTCTTCAGTACGCTGGACGGCAATCCTATCAAGCTGTCAGTAGCCGATACTTCGCAGCTCTATATCAAGGGACTGACCAAAGATACGCAAAATCTCAAAGTGGTGGACGATCACGTTAAGGCCGATAAGCTTTGGAAGGTAGAGAACATCTTTACGGATAATCCGCTCTATGGCTTTAAGTTTGACGATGACGGCAAAACGATCATCGCTCAGATTCAAACGCCCAAAGCCATTTTTGGCGATGCGATGATGTCCGCAGCGATGTTCGAAGAGGCCTACCGCAAACCTGAAGCGGATCGATCCGACACTGAGCGTTATCTCGTGGAAGTGTTGAATGCACTCGGAAACAACAAGAGTTTCACAACGTTCACCAAGGAACAAATCGCAGAGGTCGGCAATAAAGCGGACATGCTGCTGAATC
>OJSI01001516.1_pt1 | contig 15816 bp, 15 predicted proteins | sample 1599401 | NCBI WGS metagenome assembly OJSI01 (sample SAMN04168658, study PRJEB22393) | human gut metagenome | biome: human gut microbiome; feature: stool | host: Homo sapiens | collected 2014-03-24
TTCGGGTTATGAGCCCGACGAGCTACCAGACTGCTCCACCCCGCGATATTTACTTTTTGCTGTCAGCCTCTCGCTGACTGCTCAAGTATAATACCACAAGGCGGGGGACTTGTCAAGCGTTTTTTCAAAAAGAATATGACTTTTTTGAAAAGGCCGCTGCCGGAAACAAAAAGCGCCCCATTCCGGGGCGCTTCGACAGAGCGAATATCACTTGCGGGTGCGGCGGCGCACGAAGCGGACGACGAGGGCGGCTGCGGCCAGAACGACCAGCACGGGCCAGACGCCCACGACCCAGACCGTCAGCTGCTGGATGCCGGAGACGAAGCCCGTCCAGCCATTGCGGAGGGCGCTGGACAACTGGGAGAGGTAGGATCCCTCGGTGGGGGTGTATTCCTTCACCTCGTCCAGCGAGAGGTAGACCGTGGAGCAGGACACCTGCTGGCTGTACCAGTCCAGCTGCGACTGCCAGCTCTCGATCTGGTACTGGACGTCGCTGAGGGAAGATTCGATCTCCAGCAGGTCGGAGAGGTTTTCGGCGCTGGCCTGAAGCTCCTGCAAACGTGTGCGCTGGGCCGTCAGGTTGGAGAGCCGGGCCTCGATGTCCATATACTGGGTGGTGACGTCCTGCACCTGCTCGCTCTTGTCCACGAGGTTGCCCGCCTGCGCGGCGGCTTCGAGGAAGCTCGCGTAGTTGTCCTGCGGGACGCGGATGGTGAGGGAGAGGGTGCGGCTCGAGCCGGTGTAAGAGGATTCATTGCTGGATTCCAGATAGCCTCCGGCGGCGCTCACGGCGTCGGTGAGGGCGGTGCGGGCGGCGTCAAAGTCCTTGCTCTCGATGGTGAGGTTGGCGGTGTAGATGAGCTTTGTGCTCGTCTGCGCGGCCTCGGCGCTGAGGGCGCCGGTGCCGCCTGCATCGCGGTCGCTCATGGCATCGGCGCTTCCACCGGCCGGGACGGCCATCTTGGGTGCGGCAAGGGCGCTGTTCACGTCGTCCATCGAGTAGGCGGCGGCGTAGGAGGCCGTCTCAGGGGCAGAGCTGAGGGCCGCGCCGCCCGCAGGCAGCAGGCTGATGGGGGAGTGGACTGCCGCATACAGACCAACGCCGCAGAGCAGGCCGCAGGCGGCGATGCTCAGAGTCTTGCGGGGAAAGTGGATGGCTTTTTTGGGCTTTTTGGCGGGTCTCGGAGCCTCTTCCGCCGGCTGCATGGCGAGGAGCTTTGCTTTCAGGTCGTCCGAAGCGTGAAGGTCGTCTACCTCCATCTTGTACTCATACCACCTCATCTTCGATCTCCTCCTTCAGCATCGTATGTAACTGTGCGCGGGCGCGGCGAAGCCAGCTGAGCACCGTGTTGGTGGGTGCGCCCAGCATCCGGCCCACCTCGGCGGCGGTGTACCCCTCGTAGTAGTGGAGGTAGACCGCGTTGCGGTAGTTCTCGGGCAGGGCGCGCACGGCGTCCAGCACACTGCCGTCTTCCATCTGGTCCGGAGCGGGAAGATTCTCGTCCAGCTCGGTGTCCTTCTGGCGGGCGGCACGGGTCAGGTCGTGGCAGCGGTTGATGGTCACACGCAGCAGCCAGGCTTTCAGGTGTTCCTCGCTCTCGAAGCGGCCATTGTAGCACAGCAGCTTTTCGAAAACATCCTGCACCACATCTTCCGCATCGGCGGTGCAGCTGCAGTTGTGCATGGCGGCTCGGAACACCGTGTCACTGTATCGCTGCACGGCCAGCGCAAAAATCTCGTTTTTGGTCAGCTGTCCCATAGTTCTATGCTCCTTTGATGTCCTGTGTACAGCAGGACCCGGTGGAAAAATCATCTTTGATTGGGGACATTCACCCTGTATACGGATGAGCGGCCCCGATTATTGCAGTTTATGGTGCAGAGCGGAAAAATCTTCCGCCCGGCATCGCACAAGGTACCCAAAGTATAACATGAATACGCCAAAAACAAAAGGGCCATTTGCCGCCATGTTTTGGCAAATGACCCTGAGAGCTTCTGTTCGGTTATCGGTAGAGCCGCTGGAAGAGGGCTACCCGCTCGGAGAGATAGGTCTCGGCCCGGGGGTGGTGGAGCCAGCGTTTGCCCGCCTTGTCGCAGGCGAGACGGTGGCCCAGCGCGGCGGGGCAGGCGTCGATCTCTTCCACGTCCCGCATGGTGAGGGTGAGGCTCAGCGCCGCCGGAGCGTCCGGCAGGGGCGGGAGCGGGTCTTCCCAGACGAAGGGCGGCAGCAGCTGGACAGCGTACACCGTCCGGGTGCATTCTTCGGTGAGCAGCAGCGCGGCGGGCGCACCATCCGGCATGACGTGCAGGGAGGAATAGAGCAGCTGCAGCTGCGCCGGGGCCAGCAGACGGGACGCGCCCTCTTCCTCATCGGGCAGAAGGGTGAGAAAATCCGCCGCCTCGTCGGCATAGATGCGCCGGGCCGGAGCGCGGAACTGCGCATACAGCGCGGGCAGGGCGAACACGCCCTCCCGGTCTAAGGCTCGCTGCAGCAGGCAGTAAAACTCCGTCAGCGGGTGGGCCGGGTCGGGCTGCGGCATCCCGAAATCGGGACGCGAAACGTGTCCTCCGCCCATCAGCCGTTATAGCCCAGCGTGGCCGCCATGACAGCCTTGATGGTGTGCATCCGGTTCTCGGCCTCGTCGAAGACGATGCTCTGGGGGCCTTCGAAGACTTCGTCGGTGACCTCCATCGCGTCGCGGCCAAAGCGCTCGCCCATCTCCCTGCCCACGGTGGTCTTGTGGTCGTGGTAGGCGGGCAGGCAGTGCATGAACACGGCCCTGGGGCCGGCAATGTCCATCAGGGTCTGGTTGATTTGATATGCGGCCAGGTCGTTGATGCGCTCGGCCCAGACCTCGACCGGCTCGCCCATGGACACCCAGACGTCGGTGTAGAGGACGTCTGCGCCCTTTGCGGCCTTGGCAGGGTCTTCCTCGAAGGAGATGGCCGCACCCGTCTCGGCGGCGATGGCCCTGCACTGCTCCACCAGCGCGGCGTCCGGCTGGTACTTTTTGGGGGCGCAGGCGGTGAAGTTGAGGCCCATCTTGGCGCAGCCCACCATCAGGCTGTTGCCCATGTTGTAGCGGGCGTCGCCGAAGTAAACGAAGTTGATGCCCTTGAGGCGGCCGAAGTGCTCCCGGATGGTGAGGAAGTCGGCGAGGATCTGGGTGGGGTGGAACTCGTTGGTCAGGCCGTTCCACACCGGCACACCGGCGTAGCGGGCCAGCTCTTCCACGATGCTCTGGCCGTAGCCGCGGTACTCGATGCCGTCGAACATCCGGCCCAGCACCCGGGCGGTGTCGGCGATGGACTCCTTCTTGCCGATCTGGCTGCCCGACGGGTCGAGGTAGGTGACTTCCATGCCCAGGTCGTGGGCGGCGACCTCGAAGCTGCAGCGGGTGCGGGTGGAGGTCTTCTCGAAGATGAGGGCGATGTTCTTGCCGCGCAGGGCATCGTGGCGGATGCCGGCCTTTTTCTTTGCCTTCAGGTCGGCGGCGAGGTCCAGCAGACCTTCGATCTCTTCGGGAGTGTAATCAAGAAGCTTCAAAAAGCTGCGGTTCGTAAGATTCATTGTATATATTCCTCTCTATGCACTGAAATTTGAATATTTATACTTTCACAGACCCTATTATAATACAGAGCAAAGGTGGGGTCAAGAGGAAGCACTTGGCGCACCTGTCAAAAATTGCAATGCTTTGTCGAATATGCTATACTAAAGACGCTGCCCTTCTCCATTCTGGCAACAGAAGGGAGGTGAGCCTGATGGTCCAGATCCTAACCGATATTATCGTAGCTGTCGCAGCGCAGGTGATTGCCGATCGCCTGTGCAAGTGGCTTGACAGCTGCCACAAGGGCCAGTAAGCACAAAGAAGCCCCCGGTATGCCGAGTACCGGGGGCTTCGCTTTTATGAGCCGATGGCAATAATCCTAACCGATATTTTGCCTACTTCTAGTATATGCAATCTGATGCAAAAGTCAAGGTGCTATGAAAAAATTTAACATCTTACAACTCCAGCTCCGCCTTCCGCCCGCTGGGCTGGTAGGGGGTGAGCCGGACGCCGGCCTTTTGGAACATGAACCGGGCGGCCACGCTGGAATCGGTGTCGTGGTACTTGTCGCTGTAGTAGACGACCTCGGCGATGCCGGACTGGATGATGGCCTTGGTACACTCGTTGCAGGGGAAGAGGGTGACGTACACCCGCGCGCCCTTGAGGTTGTTGTGGGCGCTGTTGAGGATGGCGTTCAGCTCGGCGTGGCAGACATACATATATTTCGTGTTCAGCGGCTCACCCTCCCGCTCCCACGGCATGGCGTCGTCGTCGCAGCCGATGGGCATACCGTTGTAGCCCAGAGAGAGGATCTTGTTTTCCGGGCTGACGATGCAGGCGCCCACCTGACTGCTGGGGTCTTTGGAGCGCATGGCCGTGAGCAGGGCAATGCCCATGAAGTATTCGTCCCAGTTGATATAATCCGTGCGTTTCATCGCAAAAAACCTCCGTCCGGCGTGCCTTTTTGGGGGGCTGGGCAGGCCCCGGCCCCCGGCCACCTAAAGCATACCATAAAAGCAGGTTGATTGCAACAAAGCCCCCGCCCCGCCGCCCCGGGGTTCTGTTTCAAAAAAATACAATTTCTGGAAACAAAAATTGTGAAATTTTAATCTTGACAGCCAGAGGGGGGGGGGGTAGACTAAGGAAAAGCATTCCTGCCGGGCGAGGCCGACGCGAATGCAACGAGTTGTAACAACAAACAAGGAGGATGAACAAGATGAAACTGTTCAAGAAAGTTCTGGCTGTGGTGCTGGTGGGCGCTATGGCAGTCTCCATGCTGACGGCGTGCAGCAGCAGCAAATCGTCGAAGGTGAAGGATGCCCTGAAGGATTTCGACATCAAGATGGACTCCGCTATGGTTCAGAACACCGAGAAGCTGATGGGTGGCCTTCAGATGATCACTGAAAAGGTCACCAGTGGCGAAATCAATCTGGATGATGGCACTGGCCTGGACCGGGTCGTCGAAGGGTTTAAGACGATGACCGACTACTCCTTTACGACAGGCTCCGATAAGAAGTACGACCTCTACATCTGGACCAACGGCGCAGGCGGCCATCAGGTCAGCAGCAGTACGACTGAGCGTTATCCGTACCTGATGAAGGTCAAGGCTGCACATGTGAGCAAGGAGGGCCTGAAGCGCCTCCTGCAGAAGGAGTTCGTCCAGAAGGGCGAGTTCAGCGGCAACAGCGAGGCTGTGGATATTCTGAGAAGCCTGCTGAAGGGTGCTGGTGTTGAGAAGGCCGGCGTCTCTGTTGGCAAGGTCTACGGCAAGGATGTTCTGCTGGTTACCGTTCCTGCCGGAACTACCATCCCGCAGACTGCTGCCCCCAAGACCCTGACCACCTGATCCCCAATAAAAACTGCCTCCGGCCCCGGCGAGCTTGCAGCCCGCCGGGGCTTTTTTTATGCCCGGAAACGCCGTAAACTGCGCCTGAACCGCCGCCCGGCGGGGCAAAATGACAATATGCACAAAACAAAGCCGGGAAGTTTGGCAGGGTAAAAGCCGGAAATTTCAAATGAAATATTCAAAAATCGTTTGAAGTGTGGTATTATCTTTGTAAAATATGCCACAAAAACGGAGAGAATGCTCCGTGCGGCGGAAATGAGGGAAAAACCGATATGAAATACGCAAGCAACAACATCCGCAATATCTTGATCGCGGGCCATGCCGGCAGCGGCAAAACGACGCTGACCGAGGCATTGGTCTATTTTTCGGGCGCTGCCGAGCGTATGGGCCGGGTCGAGGACGGCACCACGATTTCGGACTTTGACCCCGAGGAAGCAAAGCGGAAGGCCAGCCTGTCGGCATCGGTCGTGCCGGTGGAGTATGAGGGCATCAAGTACAACCTCATCGACGCTCCGGGCCTGTTCGACTTTGAGGCAGGCGAGTACGAGGGCATCCGGGCAGCCGAGAGCGTGCTGGTGTGCGTGTCGGGCCGCAGCGGCGTGACCGTCGGCGCAGAAAAGGCCTTCCAGCTGGCCCGCAAGAACGGCAAGGCCACGATGGTCTTTGTCTCGAAGTGCGATCTGGAGAACGCGAACTACTTCAAGATCCTCGAGGACATGAAGATAAAGTTCGGCGCCACCGTCTGCCCCTGCGTCGTCCCGGCGAAGCTCGACGACGGCACCCCCGTGTACATCAACCTGTTCAGCCAGAAGGCCTTCAAGTATGAGGGCGGCAAGCAGGTGCAGGTGGATCTGCCCGACATCGGCCACCGCTTCCAGGGCCTGATCGAGGCCATGAGCGAGGCCATCGCCGAGACCGACGACGAGCTGATGGAGAAGTTCTTCGGCGGCGAGGCATTCACCACCGAGGAGATCGTTGAGGGAATGCGCAAGGGCGTCAAGGACGGCCTCATCACCCCCGTGTTCTGCGGCAGCGCTGTCAACCAGCAGGCTCTGGATATGCTGCTGTACAATATGCACAAGCTGCTGCCCAGCCCGGAGCACAACAGCGTTCTGGCTGAGGATGCAAACGGCGAGCCGGTGGAGCTGACCTGCTCCGAGGCCGCCCCCACCGTGGCCTACGTCTTCAAGACGGTGGCCGACCCCTTCGTGGGCAAGCTGAGCTATCTGCGCGTCGTCAGCGGCAAGATCACCGCAGGCGCTTCTCTCGTCAACGCCCGCACCGGCGAGACCGAGAAGATGGGCAAGCCCCTCACGGTTCTGGGCAAGAAGCAGACGGAGGCCGAGAGCATCGGTGCCGGTGACATCGGCGCTGTGGCAAAGCTGGTCAGCGCAAAGACCGGCGACACCCTCTGCGACCCTTCCCGCGTGGTCAAGCTGCCCGCACCCGTCTTCCCGAAGCCCAGCCTGTTCATGGCTGTCACCGTCGCCAAGAAGGGCGACGAGGGCAAGATCAGCAGCGCTTTGGCCCGTCTGATGGAAGAAGACCCCACCCTGAGCTACCTCAACAACGCCGAGACCCATCAGCAGATCATCGGCGGTCTGGGCGAGCAGCACCTCGACGTGGTCAAGGCCAAGCTGAAGAATAAGTTCGGCGTGGAGATCGGCCTCGAGGCTCCGCGTATCGCCTACCGCGAGTCCATCCGCAAGGCCTGCCAGAAGCAGGGCCGTCATAAGAAGCAGACCGGCGGCCACGGCCAGTTCGGCGATGTCGTCATCAACTTCGAGCCCTGCGACAGCGAGCAGGTCGTCTTCGAAGAGAAGGTGTTCGGCGGCAGCGTGCCGAAGAACTTCTTCCCGGCTGTTGAAAAGGGCGTCCGCCTTGCCGCCGAGAAGGGCGTGCTGGCCGGTTATCCCGTGGTCGGCCTGAAAGCCACCCTGCTGGACGGCAGCTACCACCCCGTGGACAGCTCCGAAATGGCCTTTATCATGGCTGCAAAGCTGGCTTATAAGGCCGCAATGCCCGAGGCCGGCCCCGTCATCCTCGAGCCGATCCACACCCTGAAAGCTCATGTCCCCAACGACAATACCGGCGACATCATGGGCGACGTCACCAAGCGCCGCGGCCGCGTGCTGGGCATGGAGCCCGACGAGGACGGCCTGCAGACCATCATCGCCGAAGTGCCTCTGGCTGAGCTGGCCAACTTCACCACCTTCATCCGTCAGACCACTCAGGGCCGCGGCTGGTTCACTACCGAGTTCGCCCGCTACGAGATCCTGCCTGAGATGCTGGTCCCCGCCGTGGTCGAGCAGGCCAGGAAGCTGGGCAATCTGGATGAGTCCGCAGACGACTAAATAAGACATTTTCCAAGCCCTGTCGGCACTTCCCTCTGTCGGCGGGGCTTTTTTGCGGCCTTTTTGGCCCGCAGGGCGGCAGTTTTTATTGACAAGGCCGCGGCTTGCTATTATAATGAATAAGTCAAAATGGCATTCGTGTGCGGTTTTATGTTTTATGACACTCTGCCGTACCCCAAAAAATAGATAAGGAGATTTCCAAATGGCACAAGAGATCAAGATGTCCGCTGCTGGCCTGAAGGCAATGCAGGAGGAACTGGAATACCTGAAGACTGTCCGCCGCAAGGAGCTGGCAGAAGAGATCAAGGAAGCCCGCAGCCACGGCGACCTGTCCGAGAACAGCGAGTACGATGAGGCCAAGAACACCCAGGGTCTGGTCGAGAACCGCATCACCGAGCTGGAGCAGATGGTCAAGAACGCTGTCGTCATCGACGAGAGCGAGCTGAGCGTTGAGAACGTCTCTGTCGGTACCCACGTCACCATCCAGATGGAGGGCGAGGACGAGACCGAGGAGTACGACATCGTGGGCCGTACCGAGGCCGACCCCCTGAACGGCAAGATCAGCGACGAGAGCCCCGTGGGCCACGCCCTGCTGGAGAAGGCTGTCGGCGACACCGCCGAAGTCCTGCTGCCCACCGGCCATACCGTCAACTACAAGGTGCTGGGCATCACCCACTCTGCAAACTGAGCCAAGCGGGAGGAAATTATGGAAGAACAGAAGAAGAACCCCGCACAGGGCCTGTCTGAGAGCGAGCAGGTGCAGGTGCGCCGCCAGAAGCTGGCAGACCTGCAGGCTGCAGGCCGCGACCCCTTTACCCTGACCAAGTTCCCTCAGGATGCTTACTCTGCTGACCTGAAGGAAGAGTTCAAGGATCTGCCCAACGAGACTGACAGCGGTAAGAAGGTCGCACTGGCCGGCCGTCTGATGTCCAAGCGCGTCATGGGCAAGGCAAGCTTTGCCCATCTGCGCGACGATAAGGGCGACATCCAGCTCTACGTCCGCCGTGACGAGCTGGGCGACGACGCTTACGCTGCTTTCAAGAAGCTGGACGTGGGCGATATCATCGGCGTCAAGGGCGAGGTGTTCCGCACCAAGACCGGCGAGCTGAGCGCCCGCGCTGAGGAGATCACCCTGCTGGCCAAGAGCCTGCGCCCCCTGCCCGAGAAGTTCCACGGCCTGACCGATACCGAGATGCGTTATCGTCAGCGCTATGTTGACCTCATCGCAAACCCCGAGGTCAAGGAGACCTTTGTCAAGCGCAGCCAGATCCTGAAGGAGATCCGTGCTTATCTGGACGAGAAGGGCTTCCTGGAGGTCGATACCCCCATCCTGACCCCGTTCGAGATCGGTGCGTCCGCACGTCCCTTCTACACCCATCACAACAGCCTGAACATGGACATGGTGCTCCGCATCGAGACGGAGCTGTACCTGAAGCGCCTCATCGTGGGCGGCATGGACCGTGTGTACGAGGTGGGCCGCATCTTCCGCAACGAGGGCATGGACCCCAAGCACAATCCCGAGTTCACCAGCATCGAGCTGTATCAGGCATTCACTGATTTCCACGGCATGATGGATCTGGTGGAGGAGCTGTATAAGCGCCTCGCTCAGAAGATCTGCGGCAGCCTGGTCATCCCCTATCAGGGCAAGCAGATCGACATGGGCCACTGGGAGCGTCTGACCATGATCGAGGCCGTCAAGAAGTATTCCGGCGTTGACTTCAACGACTGGAAGACCGATGAGGACGCCATCGCCGCTGCCAAGGAGCACCATGTGGAGCTGCCCGAGGTTCCCACCAAGGGCGCTATCCTGGCCGAGTTCTTCGACGCCTTCGTCGAGGACAAGCTCATCCAGCCCACCTTCATCTATGATTACCCCGTCGAGATCAGCCCGCTGGCCAAGCGCAAGCCGGACGATCCCGCTTTCACCGAGCGTTTTGAGTACTTCATCGACTGCACCGAGTACGGCAACGCTTTCAGCGAGCTGAACGACCCCATCGACCAGAAGGGCCGCTTCGAGCGTCAGGTCGCCGAGCGCAAGGCCATCGAGCCCGACTGCAAGGCACAGGTCGATTACGACTACGTCAACGCTCTGGAGTACGGTCTGCCTCCCACGGGCGGCCTCGGCTTCGGTGTTGACCGTCTGGTCATGCTGCTGACGGACAGCGCTTCTATCCGTGACGTGCTGCTGTTCCCCACGATGAAGCCGATTGAGCAGTAAAACACAAAATTAAAACGCAGGTACGATGAAATTTTGAACGGATTTCAAGCAACATCTGCGGTACTACACCACAACTACACCAATTTTGGGACGTTTTCCCGAAAAGGAGCCTTACAAAGCGGTGTGGTGTAAGAATCGAATAGGCGGATTGGTGTAGTAGGTACACTGAACCCCAAACGCAAAAATGCGGCAGCTATGTTGCGAAAAACAACGTAGCTGCCGCTTTTTGTTTCATATAAGGATTTTATGCTACCAATCGGCGTTCCATGCGGTTAAATCGGCTCGTCGCTGGTGATTATAAAATGCACCTTGATTCAGCATACGCCAAAATTTACGCCAATGATTCACAGCACACGTTCCACCCAACGCAGTGCAGCGTTAAGACGCTCACTTTGCCGGTCATGATGGCCGTAGTCATCCAGCACAGTTTTGGCTCCACATGTCGCTTGCAGGGCAGTGTGGACTCGTTGGGCATAGCTATAGGCATCACACAGGCGGTTGTTGTGGCCTTCGCCCTCCCGGATACCATTTTGCAGATAAACCTGTGCGGAGTAGTTTTTGGGGACATGTTCCTCTATGAAATCGGCAACACCCGGATACCAGAACGACCCACAGAGGGAAAATACTGCAGCAAAGGCATCTGTTTCCCAGAGACTCATGGTTGCAGCCAGACCGCCCAGCGAATAGCCGCCATACGCTAGCTTTTCCGTGTCAAGAGCGTATTCGTCTATAAGCGCCGGGAGAATTTCGTTGTTCAGTTCTCGATGATATTGTCCTAGCTGCCCGCCAAAATCCGGTGTGCCCGGTCGAAAAGCTGGTTCCGGCCACGGGGTATACTCTGAAAGTCTGTTGTTGGGGTATACCCCTACCAACACTGCTCGTTCCGTGCGCAGATTCAACTGCTCAATCAGTTCCCCATCGTTGAGTAGGATTGCAGGATTTTTGCCTTTGCGCAGTCCCTTTTCCGGGAACCGGACTCCAATTCGATGTGAACCGAGATTTAGAATTTCCATCCATAACCACCCTTTTTTGTCAATTATTACGCAGTGTGGGGTGCTCCCCACATAGACAAACGGTAGCATTTTGTGCTATATTAGCATTAACTAACCGCTTTTGCACAAAGGAGCTCCCAATGAATCAAATATCCGCGCTTCCTAATCCGCTGGAAATTTTATTTCAGGAATACAATCAGGGCCGAATCGAGTCTGTCGGCTTCCGCAGCTTTACCCTGCACGCTGGTGAGAGTAATAGCTACCGCACCCTGAAAAGTGCACTGATTGTTCCGGTGTCGGGTCGGGCCATCTTCTCATTTGAGCACGAACCCTTCATTGCCAAGCGAGGACTATTCCTGCACGGATGTCCCGACAAGACCCTGACCATTTCGGCCTTGGGCGAGCAGGATTTCCACTATATCAATATGTACTACGAAAACGACCGGCCTTTGCTGTTCTCCCACAAGCTCAAAAATCCGGAACAGACCTTTTCCATTCTGGAGCAGATCCTGAAGCTCCACCCGGACGCTGACATCCGCAGTCAGTACCAGCAGGAAAAGCTGACAGAAGAGTTCTTCGCCCAGATTTTTGCAGATTTTCAGCCAGAGGAAACTTACAATGAAAGCCAAATCATGAGCATCCTGCTGGATTTCATCGCAGAGCACTATGCAGAGCCGCTGACGCTGGACGCACTGGCCGAGCAGGTCAATGAGAAAGCTGGACATGTCAGCTATCTCTTTTATAAGTACAAAAACATCCGCCCCATCGATTACCTCATCAATTATCGTGTCCGAATAGCCACTGAGCTTTTGCGTTCCGGCGACTACACTGTGACACAGGCCGCTCATGAGGTCGGCTACCGAGATGCCTGTTATTTCAGCCGCATTTACAAAAAACGGATGGGCTTTCCGCCCACCCGTATTCTGCCATAACCGAAATTTTTGATTTCAGGTTCCGTTAAGATGCACTGTACATGAAGTTGTACAGGGTCTCAGCAGAATCGATGACCCGTGCACCGTAGTCCATTACGTCATCATAATCCATCTCGATGACCTTCTGGTTGGCGATGGCGGGAACCTCCTGCACGACGGCGTTGGAGGTCAGCTGTTCCACCGCGTCGGCATCGGTGGAACCAAAGCGGTCTGCGCGGACGTAGACGATGATATCCGGGTTCATGGAGACCAGATTCTCCAGAGTCAGGCCGTTGCCGCCCTTGTCCAGAACATTCTCAGCGTTCAGGGCATTCAGCATACAACTGCTCATCTTGGAATTGAAGGCCACGAAGGTGCCATCGGCGTAGCCAGCCATGAACAGAACCTTCAGGGGCTCTCCATTCTGGCCGCTGACCTTGTCCATCAGCGCATCGATTCTCTCCTGCAGCTCGTCAGCGTAAGCGTTTGCAGTCTCGTGCACGTTGAAGATCTCGCCAATGTTCCGCACATCTTCTACGATGTTGTCCAGAGCCTGGTCAGTGGAAGCACTGGCCAACTCGGTATAGACGGGAATGCCCAGTTCCTGATAGGATTGGACGGTGCCAATGCTGCTTTCGGTGAACATCAGAGGACCCTTGCCAAGAATCAGATCCGGCTCGGTGGCAAGGATAGTCTCCTTGGAAACAGACTTCTTATCGCCAAGGCTGTTCAGCGAAGCAACTTCATCGGCGATGTCGCCTTTCAGGGCGTTGTCATTATCGAACACACCGACAATTTTGTCCTTGAGCCCCAGCTTAATGAGCAGCTCGGTCATGGACAACTGGGTGGACAGCACCTTTTCGGGGGCATGATCGTAGGTCATATCCACAGCATTGCCATCAGCGTCATAAATCTGTAGGGTCAGGGGGTAAGAGGTCTCTTCGGCGGAGACGGTGCTCTCGGCAACAGACGAAGCAATCTCGGAGGAGGTAGCAACGGACGATGCCACAGAAGATGTAGTCTGACTGCAGCCAGTGGCCAGCATGACGGTGGCAAGTGCCGCAGCGGCAACGCTCAGGGTTTTCTTTTTCATAAATTTTCCTCTTTCTGCGGGGTACTCCCGCGTTTATAAATATTGGATCATTAGTTGTCCGTTGACTGGACTGGGGTAAACACAGGCTTCGACATCAAAGATACTGTGCAGGTTTTCAGGAGTCATTACGGCTTCGGGTATCCCCTGAGTAACGATTTCTCCCTGTTTCATTAGGTAGAGATAGTCGCAGAACTGCGCCGCAAGGCTCAGATCATGCAGAGCGGCCAGAACCGTAACGTGCAGTTCCTTGATGATTGAAAGAATCTCCAGCCGATAGCGGATATCCAGATGATTGGTCGGTTCGTCTAGGATCAGGATCTTGGGCGACTGGGTCAGCGCGCGGGCTAGAACCACCCGCTGCTTTTCACCGCCCGAGAGAGACTGAAAGTTACGGTCACGGTAGTTTTTCATACCAACCTTGTCCAGAGCTTCCAAAGCTATCTCGTAGTCCATCTCCCGTTCTTGCTCCAGCAGGGAATGGAAGGGATACCGCCCCATCAGGGCGATGTCCAGCACGGTATAGTCAAAATTGATCTGGTTGAATTGGCCCATCACCGCCATGTTCCGCGCCAGCTTTTTGCCGGAAAAATGTGTGATGTCCTTGTCGTCCAGACGAACGATACCGCTGTCCATTTTTTGTGTGCGGTAGATAGAGCGAAGCAGAGTGGTCTTGCCGCTGCCGTTGGCACCCAGCAAGGCTGAGAATTTCAGGTCCGGCACCTCAATGGAGAGATTCCGAACGATGGGTTTTCCAGCAATCGAAACGCCGACGTTTTTTGCATCCAGTCTCATTCAATTGCCTCCAAATCCATACTTTTTACGCACCATCACATAGACGAAGAACGGCGCACCCACCAAGGCAGTGAAAATGCCCACAGGCAGCTCGGTGTTGGAAATCAGACTGCGGGCGATGGCATCTACCCAAAGCATGAACAGTCCGCCGGATAATGCTGCAATGGGCAGTAGTTTTCGGTGTGCTGTGCCTGCAATGGCGCGGGAAACGTGCGGGATAATAAGCCCTACAAAGCCAATCGTGCCGCAGACCGATACCAATGCACCAGTCAGCACGGAGAGCACCAGCAGATAAACCAACCGACACCGGAAGGTGTTGATGCCAATGGTGGAAGCTGCTTCCTCACCAAGCATCAGACCATCGAGTGTCTGGGCCTGCGTCCGAAAAAAGACTGCTGCTGCCAGTACAATCAGTGCAATGGGGCCGATATTTTTCCATCCGGCGCGGGTCAGCGACCCCATCGTCCAGAACTTAATGGACATCATACCGTCAGAATCACCTGCTACTGCAATGATAAAGTTGGAAAATGCGGTCAGTAGCGCATTGACGATCATGCCAGAGAGAATCAGCTTGACCGAGGTGGTTTTACCGTCCGCCGAGGAGAGGGCCAATACGAGAAAGCAGGCACCGCCAGCTCCTACAAAGGCCCAGAAGCCGGAAATCACGCCCAGCCCCAGAAAGAGCGAACCAGTGGCTCCCAGCGTTGCACCTGCTGACACGCCAAGAATGTATGGGTCTGCCATTGGGTTTTGGACAACGGCCTGCATTACACAGCCGCAGAGGGCTAGACCGCTTCCGGCCAGAAAGCCCAGAATAATGCGAGGCATCCGGATCTGCCAGACAATCTGTTCAAATGCCACAGATACCGAGGTGCCTGTGTCTGTCCCGAACAGGTGCCGAAGCAGGATCGATAGTGTATCTTGTACCGGAATGCGGACTGCTCCCATGCAAAGCGTAATGATTGCAGAAACAAGCGTTAGAATCATCAATAGAATGATCGTCAGTCGTGTCTTTTTCATATAGAAATCACCCTCTCAAGTGGTCCAGGGTTAGTTTTGACTATCCACAAGGTATTTTACAGGCTGCCTACAGATTTGTCTATGGACAATTCTTTAAGGAATGGACGATTCTTCAAAACCGACGATTGATTTATTCTTTGTCAAGAGGGCTGGCACCGTCCAGCTCTCTCTTTTTGCCAAAGTTTTCACCGTGTTTTCTTGCAAGCTGCCGAAAGTGACGTGTTTTCAAAAGCGAGCTTGCCGCATGGCAGGCGGAACAGGCTCATCATACCACCAGTAAAGAAAAACAGAGCGTTCCCGATGGGGAACGCTCTGTTTCTCATATCGCTGTCGTATGTGGATTTTGGCAGGGTGCGTCCGGGTGGACACACCTTGTTTTTATTTTTTCAGAACGGTGCACTCATACTGGCGCAGCGCAGCAGCCGTTTCCGTGTAGTTGCCCAGCAGCTTTTCCGTACCGGCCCACCCCTCCGGCAGGGTGACGGGTACTTCGTGCGCTGTCAGGTTGCACAGCACCAGCAGCTCTTCTCCGTCCGGCGCACCATAGCGGCGGTAGGCCAGCAGGTCGGCATTTTCCGGGAAGAGGAACTCGATTTTCCCCTCGCTGATGACCTTGTACTGTTTGCGCAGGTGCACCAGCGTCTTGTAGAAACTGCGCACCGAGTCCGGGTCGTCCATCTCGGCGGCGGCGTTGATGGTCTGATAGTTATCGGCGGTGCCGATCCACGGCGTACCGGTGGTGAAGCCTGCGTTCGCGCTGGCATCCCACTGCATCGGAGTGCGGCCGTTGTCGCGGCTGCGCTGGGCGATGATGTCGAGCGTTTCGGCCTCGGACTTGCCCTCGCCGCGCAGGATGTTGTAGTAATTCAGGCTTTCTACATCCCGGTACTGGTCAATGGAGGTAAAGTGCGCATTGGTCATTCCCAATTCTTCGCCCTGATAGATATACGGCGTACCGCGCATAAAGTGGATGGCGGTGGCCAGCATCTTGGCACTTTCCTTCCAGTAAACCGTATCGCTGCCAAAGCGACTCACGGCACGGGGC
>OJSI01001603.1_pt1 | contig 14871 bp, 9 predicted proteins | sample 1599401 | NCBI WGS metagenome assembly OJSI01 (sample SAMN04168658, study PRJEB22393) | human gut metagenome | biome: human gut microbiome; feature: stool | host: Homo sapiens | collected 2014-03-24
GAGTACGATCGTCATGTTCAATACGAGACATGATGTACAGCGTGGAAGAAGGTACGCCTACGCGCAGTGCTTCCAGCACGGAATTACGGCCGTACACCAGATCCGAAGTATCCGCCGAAGCGAACTTGTCCACTCGACGGCGGGCTGCCAGACGCGGGTCGGCCATCTGCCGACGTTCGGCCGCTTTCTTGGCCTTGTACGCCTTGTGATAGACGCGGTCCTCGGCCTTGGGAGTGGGGCCGTAGCCCTTCAGTTTGTTGCGATGCTTGCCACCCGACCCCTTGGTCGGTCCTTTTTTGATAGCCATAGGTGCTATTGTCCCAGCACCCCGCGCCAAAACGCGGCTATTCCGCCGTCGGTAGCCGGTAAGGTATTGAGAGTGAAGAAGCAGCGTATGATATTCGGACTGTCCCTGCTGTATTGGGGATTATGGTTGGCGATTCTGATTCTGTGGATGGGTCGCTTCGTGACCTCATTCTTGTCGATATATTTGGTTTCCGCGCTGCGCCTCGATGAGGGTGTGGTGGGCACAGTCGTGGCCATGTACGGCTTCGGCGCAATCATCGGCTGCCTGTTCGGCGGTACCTTGTCCGACAGATTCGGCCGCCAATCCATGATTATCATCGGCGAAATCGGCGCAGCGGCTGCCCTGCTGGTCGTTTCCGTACTCACTGATCCTGTGTCTTTAGGCGCGGCTCTGTTCGTCTATGGTGCGTTCGCCTCGCTGCCCAGCCCGGCCATCGCCGCGTATATCGCGGATGTGGTGCCCGCCGAACGTCAGCAACGTGCGTACGTACTGCAATCGTGGGCGATTAATTTTGGGTACGCGATTGGGCCGATTGTGGCCAACCAGCTGGTCAAGATCTCGTATTCGCTGATGTTCTACGTTGAAGCGGCGGTGATGATAGCCGTCACGATATTGCTGATTGCGTTCTTCCGCGAGGTGCGGCATTTGGGGATTACTGTATCGGTGCCAAGTGCGGTGCGCCATGAAGACGAATGCAGTGTTACCCATGCGGAATTCGCCGGCATTGAGAGGCCGAATCACTCGGATGCCGCACCGGCTGCCAGTGTCAAGGGCGCCATGTCTCGCAATTGGCGGCGCGTGCTCACCGATACTCCATTCCTCGGCTTCTCCCTGCTGATGTTCGGCTACTTCCTTGTGTACTTCCAAAGCACCTCCGGCCTGCCCATTGCCATGACGGACCTTGGTCTAGGGCTGGGCGAGTATTCGGTGCTGCTCACCATCAATGGCGGTATGTTGTGCCTGCTGCAGATTCCCGCGATGAAACTGTTCGCGCGCATGGGCAATTCACGCGTGCTGGTGATGGGCCTCGCCGTAACCGTCATCGGCTATGCGGTGCAGGCCGCGGCCCATTCTTGGGGCGGATTCGCGCTTGCCGTAGTGCTGTGGACGCTGGGTGAGCTGGGCACATTCCCTATCGCCACCACTACGGTTGCCGCCATGGCACCCGCGTCGGCGCGTGGCACGTATCAGGGCGTCTACAACGTAGTGTGGTCGGTGTCGGTTGCGCTGGCGCCGCTGATTGGTGGCTGGACTATCAGCAACTTCGGCGGTCGAACGCTGTGGATCGCCTGCACTGTTGTGTTGATTGCCGTGACCCTCGGTCTCAAGCTCACCAAAGGCTCGCGCGACCGCGCCATGGCCCGCAGTCTTCACGATTCGCTGTAAGTGTTATTCGGTTTGGAGATACGGGCAAGACCGCATATGGCGAGTGGTTCTTATCGAGAACTATTCTCTGCGCGTATGATGTATGGCATGCAATACATTCAACAAACCATCGTTGGCATTGATGGCAGCGAGGCGCGATTCTTTGGCTATGTGGCCGACAACAGCGAGGAGATGGAACCGGACCGTATACGCCAGGCCATCCTGATTTTGCCTGGCGGCGGCTACGCCATGACTTCTGACCGCGAAGCCGAGCCAGTGGCCCTGCAATTCCTGGCCAAAGGCTTCGCCGTATTCGTGCTGCGCTATTCGGTGCAGCCCAGCCGCTATCCGGTGGCTTTGCTGGAGGCTGCCGAGGCAATGCGCCTGATTCGCGCCAATGCGGATCAGTGGCATGTAAACCCCGCGCAAGTGGCCGTACTCGGCTTTTCCGCAGGCGGGCATCTGGCCGCCAACCTCGCCACCTCGGTCGGCGACGAAGACATCCGCGAACAGGGCGGCATAGACCCGGACGCCGTGCGCCCGAACGCGCTGATGCTCTCGTACCCAGTAATCACCGCCGGCAAGTACGCCCATCGCGGCAGCTTCCAATGCCTGCTAGGGGACCAAGCTCACAATCAGGCTTTGCTGGACAAGTTCTCCATCGAAAAGCACATCGATGCCAAAACGCCACCCGTCTTCGTCTGGCATACCATGACCGACGACGCCGTGCCCGTGGAGAACACGCTAATGCTCATCCAGGCCTGCCGGGCCGCCGGCGTGAGCATTGAGGCGCACCTGTTCCCTGAAGGCAGCCACGGCCTGTCCTTGGCCAATGCGGAAACTGCCGGTAACGGCTTCTATGCGCACATCGTCGAATGCGTGCAGTGTTGGCCTGATTTGGCTGAGGCCTGGTTGCGTCGCCTGTTCTAGGCAAAACGCTATTACGCTGTGCGCCAAGTGCGCCACGCGGTTATGGAATAATGGCAATCGTATGCATCGGCAGCAGTTGCGCCGGTGTCCATAACCGCGCAGTCCTGTGCGTCCAGCCGGGAGAGAAAACCCGGCAGCGGCCGCAAGGCTGACTACTCCGCGGCAATACCAAGGAGAACATTATGGATGATCTCAAAGATCAATCCGCAGTGTCCACGACCGCAACGAACGGGGTCGTGGAATCGGAAGAGGTGCGCGCACAGGAAGCGCTATTGGGGGATACTGATCCAAGTCTGACCAGCGCCGACGACGTGGCCAAAGCCCTGAACGTCGACCCATCCCACGGCCTGAGCGAGGAAGAAGCCAAGCGCTGACTGGCCAAATTCGGCCCGAACGAGCTCGCCAGCGCCCCGCCCGTACCGAAATGGAAGAAATTCCTGGCCCAATTCCAAGATCCGCTGGTCTACCTGCTGATCGCGGCCACTATTATCTCGGTGATCGCTTGGTTCATCGAAAAAGCCAATGCGCAGCCCGGCGCTGAAGGCGGCGAAGTGCTGCCGTTCGACGCCATCGTGATCATCTTGATCCTGATTGTCAATGCTGTGCTCGGCTATATGCAAGAAGCCAAGGCCGAGGCGGCCGTCGAAGCGCTCGCACAAATGACGGCCCCGCAGACCTCGGTGCTGCGCGATGGCAAGGTCATGCGCATCAACACCGCCGACGTGGTCCCCGGCGACATCATCGTCCTTGCGGAAGGCGATTCGGTCTCCGCTGATGGCCGACTGGTCAACGCGGCCAGCCTGCGCATTGCCGAGGCTTCACTGACCGGCGAATCCGTGCCGGTTGGCAAGAAGCCGGACACACTCACCGAAGCCAAGGCGCTGGGCGACCGCGCCAACATGATCTTCAACGGCACTTCCGTGACGCAAGGCACCGGCCGCGCAATCGTGACCGGCACCGGTATGAATACGCAGGTCGGCAAGATCGCCGACATGCTCTCCGCCACCGAAGATGAGAAAACTCCGCTGCAGAAGGAGATGGATTACGTCTCCAAGATCCTCGGCATTGCGGTGTGCGTCATCGCTGTCGTGGTGCTGGTGGCGCTCGCCGTGCTGGAAGGCTTCAACGACGTCCATGACGTGATTGATTCCTTGCTGTTGGCTGTCTCGCTGGCTGTGGCCGCCGTGCCGGAAGGCTTGGCCGCCATCCTGACCGTGGTGCTGGCGCTTGGTGTGCAGCGTATGGCCGCGCACAACGCCATCGTCAAGAAACTGCATTCGGTGGAGACCTTGGGATCCGCTTCCGTGATCTGCTCGGATAAGACCGGTACGCTGACCCGCAACGAGATGACCGTGGAACGTGTGGTCACCCCGTCCGGCGAAGTGCAGATCACTGGCACCGGTTACGCGCCGGAAGGCCGCATGGTTATGACCGGCGGCGTCAGTCCTGAATCCGAGCAGGCCCAGATTGTGGCCGATGAAGTCGTCGCCACGCTCGTGGCCGGCACGCTCGCGAACGACGGCGAACTACGCGAGGAGAACGGCCGTTGGGAGATTGTGGGCGACCCCACCGAAGTCTCGCTGATCGTGGCCGCACGCAAGGTCAAGGCCGATCGCAAGATCAAGCGCTACACGCGCGTTGGCGAGATTCCGTTCACCTCCGAACGCAAGCGTATGTCCATCATCGCCAAGGACAGCACCGATTCAGACAAGCTCACCGTGTTCGCCAAGGGCGCGCCCGACGTGCTGTTGAGCTACTGCACGCGCATCCGCGTGGGTGGTCAGGTCCGTAAGCTCACCGAAGGCGATCGCCAGTCGATTCTCGCCACCGTCGAACGTCTCTCCTCCGAGGCCTACCGTACGCTTGGCGAGGCCTGCCGTCCGCTGGAAACCGGTTCTTTGGCTGATGTGCCCGGTGTAAGCGTCAATGCTGCAGGCCAGGTGTCCGACATCGCCGATCAGGCCGAAGCCATTGAAACCGATCTCATCTGGAATGGCATGGTCGGCATTATCGATCCGCCGCGTACCGAGGTGCGCGACTCCGTGACCGAGGCCCATCGTGCCGGCATCCGCACGGTGATGATCACCGGCGACCACCCGCTGACCGCCGCCCGCATCGCCTCCGACCTTGGCATCATCGCCAAGGATGGCAAGGCCCTGACCGGCGACCAGCTCGACCAGCTGCCCGATGAGGCCGCGCTCGACAAGGCCACGTCCGAAGTGTCCGTGTACGCGCGCGTGGCCCCCGAGCACAAGCTCAAGATCGTCGAATCCTTGCAGCGCCAAGGCAACATCGTGGCCATGACCGGCGACGGTGTGAACGATGCCCCGGCAGTCAAGTCCGCGGACATCGGCGTGGCCATGGGCATCACCGGCACCGAAGTGACCAAGCAGAGCGCCAAGATGATTCTGGCGGACGACAACTTCTCCACCATCGTGGCCGCCGTACGCGAGGGTCGCGTGATCTTCGACAACATCCGCAAGTTCCTGCGCTACCTGCTGAGTTCCAATGTGGGTGAGGTGTTCACCGTGTTCCTCGGTGTGGTGTTTGCCGGCTTCCTCGGCATCCGCCAGCCGGAAACCGTGGGCGTCACCGTGCCGCTGCTCGCCACACAGTTGCTGTGGATTAACCTGCTGACCGATGCCGCGCCGGCGTTGGCTATGGGCGTGGACCCGCAGACCGACGATGTGATGGGTCGTAAACCGCGTAAGGTGACGGACCGCGTGATTGACGCCTCCATGTGGGGCGACATCATCTACATCGGCGTCATCATGGCCATCGTCACGCTGATTGGTATGGACATGCACCTGTCCGGCGGCTTGTTCACCGACCGCTCGGTGGATGCTATCGGCCATGAAGCGCAGATGACCGAGGCCCGTACGATGGGCTTCACGATTCTGGTGTTTGCCCAGCTGTTCAACGCGCTGTCCTCCCGTTCGCATCTGCAGTCCGCATTCGTGGGTCTGTTCTCCAACAAGTGGCTATGGGGTGCGATTGGTTTGTCCGTGGCGCTGCAGCTCGTGGTGATTTACGTGCCGTTCCTCAACGGTCCGTTCGGCACCGTGGCATTGAGCCCGATGGCTTGGGTGGAATGCATCTGCCTGGCCGCAATCGTGCTGATTGCCTCCGAACTGCGCAAGATTGTGCTACGCGCGATGGCCAAGCGTTAAGCCATCGCAATAGCCCTGATTGTGGGCATATAGCAGTGGGCCGGGCTCTGGTATTCAGAGCCCGGCCCACTGCTATATCCAAACGGCTCCTCATGGGGCGGTAACTATCCCATGGGGCGGTGATTTCCTCATGGGGCGGTCGCTGAAAACGGCATTATTCCGCGAAAAAGGAAAATGTGCTAACCGCCCCATGGGAAACAGGAGAACGCTGCAGACCTCAGTTGTGGCTGCCGTCGGTGCCGTCAGTAGAGGTGGAGTTGTCGCCGCCGTTATTGTTGGACTCGTCTTGAGACTTCTGCTGTGCCTCTTGGTCGGCCTTCTGCTGAGCCTCTTCCTGAGCTTGCTTGGCGGCATCTGCCTGCTGCTTGGCCTGCATCGAGGCGGTGACGTCGGACTCGGCCTTCTGCAGTTTAGAAATCGCATTATTGACGTCGGATTCGGACGGACTGGTCCCGTTCATCACCGTATTGGCCTCGGTGATGGCGTTTTGCAGCGCGGTGCGGGTGTTTTCATCGGCCACACTGCCCGCGGAATTATCCAGCGTGCCCTGCGCCTGCGAAATAGCCGAGCTCAGGTTCGATTTCAGTGTGTTGGTATCGGCCGTCGCCTTTGAAGTATTAACGGCCTTGATCGCGTTGTTGATGGCATCCGTCTTGTCAGCCATGTCGCTGGCATCATTCTGCAGCTCTTTAGTGTGAGACTTCAACTCAGTGGCGTTGAGGCTGGAATCGCACTTGGCGGTGTCAGCCGGATTGCCGGCGTCTTGCAACGCCTGATTTAGCGTGGTGAGCGTATTGGCGTCGGCCACATCGCTGGTGGATGTTTGCGCGCTGGTTTGGCCATTGGATATGGCGGTGGTGAGCTTCTTCTGAGCATTCGTGTACTGCTTGGCCGCTACCTTGCACTCGGCCAATGCCACGGCTTGGCTCGCCTTGCTGCTGTTGGAATGCCACCAGAGCAGGCCGGCGACAACCAGCGCTATCACGGCGACTACTGCTACGGCAATGCCGACGATCTTGCTGGTGTTCTTTTTGCCGCTACCGCCGTGACGAGGCTCGGCGCCATCGGAATCGTCCTCATCGGAGACCTGATCCAACGGAATGGAGGGAGGCATCACAGCAGGCTGAGCCTGTGCCGAAGCGGCCAGGGCGGCCGGTTGGAACACCTGTGTGGCTGCAGCATCATCGGCAGACGCTACTTGCGTTGCCGGCATGGCAACGGTCTCACCGGATACGGTGGATGATGCGCCGTATGCCTGTGTGGCCGCAGCTGAATCAGGCTGGAATGCCTGTGTGGCCGCGGTTTCGGCATTCGGCATGGCCTGAGCTTCGAAAGGCTGTGTTGCCATGACCTGATCAGGCTGGAACGCTTGTGTTGCCTCGGCATCTACCGCAGGCTGCTCGGCCTGATTGGGGTGGAACGCCTGTGTCGCGGCGTTTGAAGCTACCGAAACAGGCGATGTCGCCGGTGCCGCTGGTGCGGCTGGTGCTGCTGGCGTCACCGGCGCTGTCGGTTCCACCGGGCGGAAGCTTTGCGTCGTCTGATCCCAAACGTATTGCTGCTGGCCGGGCGCAGCGGCGATTGGTGTTTCGGATACTACTGGCTGCGTGGCTGCCGCCGGCTGTGGTGCTTGTGCGGCAACCGCAGCCAGGAATTGCGGCGAGAACGGTTGCGTCATGGCCGGATCGATGGGCTGCGTCGGCTGAGCAGCTTGTACGGTCGGCACAGCTTGCGTGGGTTGTGAGGCATACGCTACTTGCGCGGGCTGCACAAACTGTGTGGGCTGTGTGGGCTGCGCAGACTGCACAGACTGCGGGAACTGCAGAGCCGGTGTGGCTTGTGCCGTGGGTTCCGTGCTATATGCTGCCGTCTCTTGCCCGGGAATCGGAGGAACCGTTGGCCTGACCGGCTTTTCGGGCTGCTGGAAGTCGAACTGGAACCCGCCATCGCTGTTGGTCATGACATCTCCTTGGGATTAAGCAAATGGCCGGCATCCGCCGGCCGAATGGTACGTCGCAACGCTCAGTCGTCGATGTGCGCGCGGTAGAAATTCTCGTAGGAACGGCTCGGCGTCGGACCCCGCTGGCCCTGATAATGCGAGCCGGTGCCCTTGGAGCCATAAGGGTGCTCAGCGGGCGAGCTCAGCTGGAAGAAGCACATCTGGCCGATTTTCATGCCAGGCCATAGTTTGACCGGCAACGTCGACACATTAGACAGCTCAAGCGTAATATGCCCCTCGAAACCGGGGTCAATGAAGCCCGCAGTCGAATGGGTGAGAATCCCCAATCGGCCCAGTGAGCTCTTGCCTTCCAGACGGGCGGCAATGGACGGGTCCAACTTGACGTATTCCCACGTGGAACCCAGTGCGAACTCGCCGGGGTGCAAAATCCACGGTTCGTCGGGAGCCACCTCGAACTGTTCGGTGAGCGCGCCTTGGTTTTCCGCCGGATCGACATAGGTGTAGGCGTGGTTATTGAACAAACGGAAGTACCGATCCAATCGCACGTCGATGGAAGCGGGCTGCACCATTTCGGGGGTCCACGGATCAAGTGAGATATGACCTGCGGACTGTGCGGCGAGAATGTCGCGGTCGGACAGCAGCATGTGAAAAACTCCTTGGGCAAATAAATACTGCCTTCAAGTCTAGCGCCTTGGGCGGAAACGTGAGAGGCTCCTCACGCTTCCGCGGTCCATCAATCGCAAGTATTCTCAGGTTTTTCTCAGAGAAACTTAGAGGTAGACCCAGAAAGCAGTGGTTATATAAAAGATGTCAGCGGAAAGCTGATCAGGAGCCGCAGCAGTTCCCGACAATTGAACCCCCTTTCTTCTTCTCTCTCCTTTCTCTCCCCGGCGGGCAACCGCCGGGGTTCTTTTTGTGCCCTGAATCATTCCCCCGAATGACCGCCATTCCCAAGCCATAGCGGTACACTAGCTGTGTAATCGGCAGGAAAGGGGGCACCGATGGCCCGCAACGATGAGGACTACGATTTCTTCGGCGATGGTCAGTATGACGATTCGCGCAGCTCACGTCGTGCACAGAATCGACGCCCATCCAGACGGGATGCCGGACGGCGATTCGCCGCTACAAAAGCCAGCAGCCCAACGTCGATATTGTGCCGCAGACTTGCCGTTGTCAGCGGACTGCTAGCCGTCGTGGTATCGGCCACCTCGGCGGTTCATGAGATCGCGCCTTACGCCATTTCCTTTATGACGGCAGTGCCAGGACGATACATTGCGTTGATGGCGGCGGTGCTTATCGGCATCACCCTGATTCTGGTCATCGCTGCGCGAGTCACCATGCCTCGGTACGCCACTCACGGGGGAGTGGGCGCGGGCGGCATCATCGCACTGGTGTGCGCCATAGTTTGCTTGGTTATCGGCGTGGCCGTGGGCGTATTGTTCCCGGAAGGACTGATTCAGCAGTCGAACGACAAGGCACCCGTCGAAGATACCGCACAGATGGAGCAAGGCATCGAACAAGCTGCCGGCGCGTGCAAAGAAGGATGGCAGGGGCTTGATACGGGCGGTTTGCCGGGCATCACCACCGTACAGATGTGCACTGATCCGAGAGTGGCCTTCGTATCCTTTGAATCGGAATCGTCCGCAGCCATCAGCCGGGCACCTATCGAAAGCAAGATTTCCGAACTGCTGAGCCAATACGCTGATAATGAGCAAACGAAAGGTGATTGGCGATTGCTGAACGGCAAACGCTGGATGGTGTTCGGCGAGGCCAGCAAGATGACCGCACTGCAGCAGCAGTGGGGCGGCGAACTTGAGACAATCACCGCAGCCGCAGATACCGCAGACAGCGGTAACGCCTGACAGATTGCCGGTATCCCTTGAAAAGTCCCAAGGCGATTCGGCGCGGATTACCCAATGTGATTGAAATCATGGTCCATCGTTTTCCGCACAGCGCGCAAGACCTCTATATTGGAATGGTATGAGCAAAGAAGCGAATGCCAGCCAGCCTCTGATCGGCCGCGAATCCACCACTGTGCCCGGACGTTTTGGCGAGCCACTCACCGTGGAACACAGCGTCACCTCGCGCGGCGGCTTCGACCAGCATGCCACGCATCCGCTGTTCCTGTGCCTGCATGGATGGGGATCCAGCGAAGAAGACATGGCGGACATCATGCGCCTCATCGCTCCATATAACGACTTCGTGGCACTGCGCGGGCCGCTGACACTCGCGCCGGCCCGTGAAGGCAGTCCCGGCCCCGGCAACTACGCGTGGTTTCACGATGCCCTGCCTATCGGCGATGATCGTGACTACGACGCGTATGCCGCCGCCACAGCAGTCGACCGATGGGTGGCCGACAACATTCCCGCCGACCGTGACGTGGTGCCGCTTGGGTTTTCGCAAGGTGGGCTGGTCGCCGTGCATTTGTTGCGTATCAATCCCGAGCGGTACCGGGCCGTCGTCTCCCGGTCCGGCTTCAACGCACCCGGTCAGGTGCCCGGCACGGCCCCCGCCGACTCTCGCCTGGCCGATTACGATATCCCCGTGTTCTATACGTACGGCAAGAACGATGGCGTAATCCCAAAATACGAACTGTTCGCCACCGCCGCTTGGCTGGAAGAGCATACGTGGCTGAAAACCAAGAGCTACCACGGTCTGGATCACAATGTGAGTCTTGAGGAGTTCGCCGATTTGCGCCAGTGGCTACTTGACAACGACATTACCTCTGGCGTGCTGTAGTCAGCCGCCATCACTGGAATTGGCGCGGCCGTCGCAGCAATCGGACATCGAGGGCGCTTGTGGCTGACTCGGTCATAGACTGTTCTCCCATGAGCGAAGTGAGCACTGCAAGCACTACTGCACATACTGAAGAGAATCATACGGAAATAGCAACCCCCAACTTGGCTCCCCTCAGAGAAGGGAGCCAGGGAAACTAGATGCCGGAATCAGCGTCCACTTGCATAACGTAGATGTTGCGCCTCAGGGAGCGGGCTTGGGCTCGGTTGATGTCGCCGGCTTCGTACATGTCCTGAATCATACCGAGTTCGATACCGTAGCTCTCGCGCTTTACGTCCTCGACCTGCGTGATGGTTTCCGTAGTGCCGCTCATGGTCGGACGTGCCTGCAATGAAGCCTCGGCACGACGATAATCCAGCAACAGTGCCGAACAATGCTCGGTGTTGTACGTATCCTGGCCCATCTCGTCAATAAGCCGACCGATAACATGATGAATCGCCTCGACCTGTAGTTCGCGGGTGCGCGCGAAAATCTGGTCCTCGCTCACCAATGGTGTGGTGTGGCGAATCTTGGACACCGTGCGTTTGGCGTAATTGCTCATCTGCCGCTGGAACATGCGTACACGACCGCGAATCTGCGATACCGCGTGCCCCGAAGTCGGATCAGTGGAAGTGTGACGCAACGTATTCATAATCTGGTCAAGCATGCGCTCGCAGGTTTCGACGTTCAGCTCTTGCGTGGCCGTATCCGCCGCCGGATGTGCTTTGGTGTCGGCAAGCCGGTCGCGCACGAATTCCTTTTCCCAATGCAGCGCTTCGATCTGCAATTGCTCGAATCCCTGGGGATCGGTATCGCCGATGCGCTGCTGCAATCGCCCGATGCGCTTGGTGTACTGGTCGATTACCATCAGAATCGCACGACGATTCTCTGGCGTGATGCGTCCGGTCAATTCCTCCACCGTGGCGCGTAACACATCGATGGTCACCGGAATTATTTCCGCGCTGGGATCCTTGCCACGGTTCGGAGCCAATAGCGGTAACAGGAAGTTGGCCAGCAGCAAGGTCACGATAATCACGCCTGACGCAATGAAAATCAGCTCGTCACGCATCGGGAACGGCGCACCGCCGGCAATGTAATACGGGATGGTGAACATCAATGACAGCGTGATGGTTCCCTTGGGGCCGCCAAAGGTCATCACTGCGGCCGAGCGCCAGCGTTCGGGTGTCATTTTGCGGCGCTGGCCGGAGATTGTATCTCGCGCAACGCGCAGCATGGCCGCAATCCAGAAGAATCGAAGCGCGATTACCACCAGAGTGACCAGCAGAATAATGCCGATCAGCGCGATATTGCTGATATACGGGTCAGACCAGCTGGCCATCATGGCGCGCGGCAGCTGCATGCCCAGAAGAATGAACACCGCACCGTTGAGCGAGAAACTCAGCACACCCCATACTGAAGTGGAAACGATATTCGTGCGTGCCACATTCGGCCCCACGCCGGTGCGGTCGAATCGGATGAACAGGCCAGCGGCCACCACCGACAGAATGCCGGACACATTGAATTCCTCCGCGCCCAAATACAGCAGGAAGGGCAGGAACAGTTCCATCAGAATACGTGTGGTAGTGGTTTCCCAGCCGAGGGATCGCACGGTCTCGAATAGCCAGTTGGCCGCTGCTGCTATCACCAGGCCAAATAAGGTGCCGCCAAAGAAGGAGATCACGAATTCGCCGGCGGCCTGCCCCACGGCGAATTCTCCAGTGAAGGCGGCGGCCAGAGCGAACTGGAAGCCGACGATGCCGGAAGCGTCATTGAAGAGTGATTCGCCTTTCAGCACGCTGCGCTGACGCTGCGTCAGCGAGGCTTCTTTACCGAGGGAGCTGACGGCCACCGCATCGGTCGGGCCGAGTGCCGCGCCGAGTGCTAAGGCTGAGGCTAAGGTGATGGACGGCCAGACGGCATGCAAAGTGAATCCGACCGCCGCCATCGTGACGATAGCCAGTCCGATAGCCAGCGATAGGCTCAGATCCAGCGTTTTCAGCAACGCCGACTTATCGATTTCGTGGGCTTCCAAATACAGCAATGGCGCGATAAACAGCACCATGAACAGTTCCGGGTCGAGCGTTGCATCCGGGAAAAACGGCAGATACGTAACCAGCACGCCCAGCACAATCTGGACCAGCGGCGTGGAGACTTTGGGCACGAAGCGACTGACAAACGAGCTCACCACCACCGCTGCAATGATGCATAGGATGAGCTCAAATACCGCCATGTTGCCGCCTTCTCCCTTAAATTTTTCTCCACCAAAAGTATATGGGAACCATGAAGAAAACGTTAAGCTTGCGGCCGATTATGCACATCATGAGACGATATGAGAAAAGGCATACACTCGTTGGTATGGAATATGACGAGGCGATGCGCCGCGCACTGGAACTGGCCGGTCAGGCTGCAGCCGCTGGTGACGTACCGGTTGGTGCGGTGGTGCTGGATGCGGCCGGCCAGATTGTCGGGCGCGGATACAACACGCGTGAGGCTGATGGTGACCCGCTTGCCCACGCCGAAATCATCGCCATGCGTCAGGCGGCCCAAGCCTTGGGCGCCTGGAATCTCGCCGATTGCACGCTGGCCGTCACACTTGAGCCGTGCCCGATGTGCGCGGGTGCCTGCATCCAGACCCATATCGGCACCATCGCGTTCGGTGCCTGGGATCCCAAGCTCGGTGCATGCGGTTCGATTTGGGATATTCCGCGCGATCCGCATATCGGCCATAGTCCTGAAGTGCACGGCGGCGTGTTGGAAGGCGAGTGTCAGTCCATCCTGACTGATTTCTTCGCCCAGCGGCGATAGACACGGACGCATTACTTACCTCACGCAACCAACACGCGGCACCAAGGCAACATATTCCATTTCTTCTACCATCGAAACCAGTAGTGCAATGCCAATCCACACACGTCGAAGGAGACAATATGGCCGAGAACACCTCGACTTTCACCGGTGCCGCCGCTGACGGTACCGCACTCACCGCCGTCTACCTGACCCAGCCCGCCGCCAATGTGGCGATCGGTCTGGTGTTTGCCGGCAGCGACCTGCCGCGCATCGTCCACTGGGGTCGCCCGCTGGCCAAGCCCGACACCCTGCTGGCCGCCTATGACGCCCTGAAGCCGCAGCGCGTGTCCGGCGCGCTCGACGACACCGCTTGGCCGTCCATCCTGCCCACCCAGGCCGAAAGCTGGATCGGCGAGCAGCGCGTGGTGCTGCGCCGCGCCGGCGTCGAGCTCTTCCCCAAGTTCACTGTGACCAACATCGAGACCGGCGGCGTGCTGGAAGCCACCCTCGATGCCGTGTCCGGCGAAAGCTACACCGATGTGGCCGGCCATGCCCGCGCCACCGGCCCGGCCCGCGTGCCCGGCGTCATAGTCACCGCGCGCGATGAGGAGCAGGGCGTGGAAGTCGAATGGCACCTTGAACTGCTCCCCGGCGGCCTGGCCCGTCAGAAGGCCACCGTAACCAACCTGTTCGGTGCAGACGCCGGAGCCCAGCTCGAGATCGGCAAGATCGAGCTCGGCTTCCCGCTGCCCGAATCCGCCGGCGAAATCCTCACCACCACCGGTCACCATCTACGTGAACGCAGCCCGCAGCGCCAACCGCTGACCGTCGGCCGTTTCGAAAAGCCGCAGCTCGCTGGCCGCCCTGACTTCGACGCATCCCTGCTCCTGACCGCCGGCGTGCCCGGTTTCGGCTTCGAGCATGGCGACGCCTATTCGGTGCACGTGGGCTGGAGCGGCAACTCCGTACTGTCCGCCGAACGTCTGCCCTACACGACCGGCGTAATCGGCGGCGGCGAACTCCTGTTCGGCGGCGAAGTGACGCTCGCCGGCCCCGGCGAAGGCCAGAACTCCTACGACACCCCGTGGCTGTTCGGCTCCTATGGCGATGGCCTCAATGAGATCGCCGCCCGCTTCCACTCCTACGTGCGCTCCCTGCATCCGCGCCTGTTCTCGCACGGCCGTCCGGTGATCCTCAACACGTGGGAAGCCGTGTACTTCGACCACAACTTCGATACGCTGAAGGCACTCGCCGACAGGGCCGCCGACTCCGGCGTGGAACGATTCGTGGTGGATGACGGTTGGTTCGGTTCCCGCCGCGACGACACCTCCGGCCTCGGTGACTGGCAGATTGCGCAGGACGTCTGGCCCGATGGCCCGAAGTCCCTGAAGGCGCTCGCCGACTACGTGCACGCCAAGGGTATGGAATTCGGCTTGTGGTTCGAGCCGGAAATGGTCAACCCCGATTCCGATGTGGCCCGTAACCACCCTGATTGGATTCTCTCGCCCACCGCTGGCCGACTGCCGCTGCAGGGCCGCACTCAGCAGGTGCTCGATCTGACCAATCCGGATGCGTTCGAC
>OJSI01001609.1_pt1 | contig 14826 bp, 15 predicted proteins | sample 1599401 | NCBI WGS metagenome assembly OJSI01 (sample SAMN04168658, study PRJEB22393) | human gut metagenome | biome: human gut microbiome; feature: stool | host: Homo sapiens | collected 2014-03-24
AGAGAGAGAGAGAGAGAGAGAGAGAGAGAGAGAGAGAGAGAGAGAGAGAGAGAGACCTTTAGTTGCGAACTTCTGCCCTCGGGGGTGCTGTAATGGCGCTTCCGCAGGCGGCGAGGTGGATAAAGGAGCTCAGGGCATCGCTTGAGGCGGCCAGCCTGTATCTGGTTCCCCGCGGTGGCGTCATCCTCTGGCATGGCTCTAGCGACGCTATCCCGAAGGGGTGGGCGATTTGTGACGGCACGCAGGGAACCCCGGACATGCGGGACAGGTTCGTCGTCGGCGCTGGCGGGAAGTACGCGCTGGACGGCATGGGCGGGGCTGCATCGGCAACGCCGGACGTGAGCACGGGGACGGCCAAGACGGGGATCAGGCTTGCCGATGCCGCGCCGGGAGGCACGGCGGGGAACTCGGGAACCGGGATAGGCATCCAGAACGCCGCCCTCAATATCTGGACCGGGGCGGCCGGGACGGGGATCGGCATTCAAGGGACGACGCTGGATTGGAATACCCTTCCGAGCCACACGCACCAAACCCCCTCGGATCGATCTGAGGGGTCAGATACCAGCTTGAACGATTCTGGTTCTGGCCATCCTCCAGATGGTTACGCAACGTCTACGGCTGCGGGCAACAGTTGGGGCCATGCACACGGCGTCTCAGACCCCGGCCACGCGCACGCTGTAGGCTCAAGCGAACACGCCCACGGCGTCTCCGATCCCACGCACGGGCACACGGTAGCAACAGAGGCCCACAACCACACGCTTACGGACGGCGGCCACGCCCATACGGTTACGGCAAAGGCAATCAGCACCTTGCCTCCCTTTGTCGCCCTTTTTTACATCAAGAAGCTGTAAGGATGGAAAGCATGAGAACACACGTAACGGTCGTTCCTTCCGACCGATTGATCATTGTTGACGGAACACCTTTGCAATTCGGCTTCACGGCGCCCGCAAACCTGCACGCCGTCCAGTGGCATGAAGGGCGCGGGGAAATGGAGTGGACGGACGACATCAACCACCCCCTGACGCCCGCGGATTATGCGGAGGACGTCGCCCCGTTCGTCGCGCTGTGGGAAGCGGAAAAGGCCCGGCTTGACGAAGAGGCGGCAGCCGCGGAAGCCGCCCGGCTTGCCGAGTACAATTCGCCGGAAGCCCGCGCCGCCCGCGTGCGCGCCGAGAGGGATCGTCGTCTGGCGGGCTGCGCCTGGGTCATCGAACGGCACAGGGATCAGCTCGACAACGGGGAGGCTACAACGCTTACGGATGAACAGTATCAGGCTTGGCAGGCGTACCGCCAGGCCTTGCGCGACCTTCCGGAGCAGCCCGGCTTCCCGTGGCTCGGCGGCGGAGAGGATGATCCCTCTTGCCCGTGGCCCGTTGAACCTGTTCTTCCGGCAAAGGCATAGGGGGACGCCATGCAGAGAGAGAGAGAGAGAGAGAGAGAGAGACCTTTGGTTGCGAACTTTTGCCTTTGGGGGTGCTGTAAATGGCTCTTCCGCAGGCGGTACGCATGATCGCTGAAATCAAGGCGCGGCTCGTTGAAATGTCCGGCTTCCTTGTCCCGTCCGGGGTCATCCTCATGTGGGGCGGTTCGGCGGATACCATCCCGAGGGGGTGGGCCCTGTGCGACGGCACGAACGGGACGCCGGACTTGCTCGATCGGTTCGTGGTGGCAAGCGGAAGGAACTACCCGCAAGGCTCGAAGGGCGGGGCGGAATCGGCAACGCCGGACGTGAGCACCGGGACGGCCAAGACGGGGATCAGCCTTGCCGATGCCGCGCCAGGGGGCACGGCGGGAAGCTCGGGAACCGGGATCGGCATCCAGAACGCCGCCCTCAATATCTGGACCGGGGCGGTCGGGACGGGGATCGGCATCCAGGGGACGACGCTGGACGGGAATACACTCCCGAACCACAACCACTCAATTACGACATGCGCGGACAATGGCAGTAGCACGAACTATCCGATGGGGCCTGGTGATACGCAACGTACCCAAACCAACTGGACTAATGCTACAGGCAATTCATGGGGCCACGCCCACGGCGTATCAGACCCCGGGCACGCCCACACAGTCGGCTCAAGCGAGCACGCGCATGGGGTATCCGATCCCGGGCACGCCCACGCGGTGGCGACCGAGGCCCATAACCACGCGCTCACGGACGGCGGGCACAGCCATACGGTCACGGCAAAGGCGATCGGCACGGTGCCCCCGTACTATGCGCTGTGCTTCATCCAAAAACTTTAGGGCATGAAGATGTTTGACGCATGGAACGCCGTTGATTTTTCCCCTTCCGATACCCTGAGCGGGATCGGGGATTCCCTGATGCCCGCCGTTGAGGGGCTTGTCTCTGACGTACAGGCCGGGGCGGGGAAGCTGACGGAGCTTGCTGAGAAAGTCCCGAACGCCGTCCCGGACGTATCCGCGCTGGCGGGCATGGCCGACGAGCTGCGCGGGCGGCTCGCCGGGCTTATGACTGGCAGCGTGTCCGTTTTGTGCGTCCATCCGTGGCAGCAGGGCGTCGGGGACAGGAAAGGCGACTATGCGTGGCTCACCCCGGAGAACGCCCTTGCCTCCCTTTCCGCCAGGTGCGTCCCGGCCTGCCTGACGGGGGACGCGCCGCAGGGGGGCGCCGCGCTGGTGCTCGTCGTGACCGCTCCTGATCTTTCCACGTTTATGGATGCGCTCGGCGCGTTCAACAGCGTTTTTCCGCTCCGTGAGCTGGAGCAGGCCGGACGCCGGGCCGCGGCCCTTGCGACGCTGGAGCTGGACAAGTTCGTCATCCCGAAAGCCCCATGCTTCCCGCCGTGGGAATGGCTCACCCCGGGCACGCCGTCCACGGGGGCGGCTTTCGAGCAGGTGACGGGAACGGTGCTGGCCCGGATGGAGGCGGCCAAGGCCGCGGCAACGGCTCCGCTGGATGCCCTCAAACAGGCCGGGGAACGTCTGCAGACGCAACTCGGCGCGGCCGTGAAGAAGATCGACGCCCTCAAGCAGGCCATGCAGGGCACGAACGCAAGCTGGTTCGGGGCGTACCTGTCCGGCGATCTGGGCGAGCTTTCGCGGGACTTGTCGCTCATCGCGCCCCCGGCCAACGCCGCGCACAAGCTCACGGCGGCCTTGCTGTTCGTCGGGAGCGCCCCTCAACTCGCGTATTTTCAGGAGACGTTCTTACCCATGATCACGATGCGCCTAGACGACTATAAAGTCCCGGGATTCGGCTTGCGGGTGTCCGGTTCGTTCACGCTCAAAAAGCAGGACGCCAGCGGCGACACCAGTTCGACCGCCAAGGCCGAGAAGGGCATCAAGGCGAAGACGCTCACGGTCACGACGCAGATCCGCTATAAGGATGAATCGGATCTGCGCGAGCTGATCCGCGTCTCGGAAGCCAAGGGCGGCAGCGGGGCCAAGGTCTACACCATCGCCAACACCACGGCCAACGCCGCGGGCATCCGGCAGGTGGTCTTTTCGGATCGGGTGTCATGGGATGAGCAGGAGGGCCGGAAGTGCTGGAACGTCCAGTTCACGCTGGCGGAATATAAGTCAGTACCGGAGCGCGCCGAGGCCCGCGAAAAGGCCAAGCCCGCCAGCGCCGGGCAGAACAATGGGGCGGCGGTGGCGGCTGCATCCGGGGATGCTGGAATGGAGGAACTCGGCGGTTTTTGGGCGTGGCTCAAGGGAAGGGATAATTTTATCGGAGCGTATGACTCCTCTTCCGATTCCGAAACGGCGGACCCCAAATAAAACGCCCCGCGTCGGTAGGGCGCGGGGCGTCTGGTGGGCTTTTTTAGGGGAGGTTACGCGAGGACTTCAAGGGGCTGCGCTTCAAGTTCCTTCACGATCTCGCAAGCCAGCCTTCCGGCGGTGGAGACGCACTTGTCCGTGAGGTGGCCGAGCCATTCGAGGGCAAGCCGCTGTTCCGCGTCGCTGGCGGCGGCAAGGGCGTTCATCACGGGCGGCACAAGGGCGAGATCGCGGGTATAGCCGTCCAGCAGGGCGGGCAGGATGCGCCGCTTGGAACCCCGCGTTGCATCGGCGAATTGCCCCAACGTCTCGGATGCGTCCTCCGCCATGTCGCTGAGTGTGCGGAGCGAAGCCTGAATGAAGTTCCGGGGCATGGGGTCGGCCAGCAGATCGCACAGGCCGCACAGTTCGGAAAGTTCGGCGGACAGGGACGAGAGGCGGGACAGCAGAGGGGCTGAAAGCGTGTGTGACATGGGAAACTCCAACGATTTAGTAGTGAGGCATTGGATATGAGAAATGCCGGGTCTCAACTACCGCGTTGGACGGCTGCTCTTATTCCCCTTGCGGGTGTTGTATTGGGAGCTATCGGCCCGGCAAAAATGCTGCGAAGAAAGGGCAATACTGCCCAAAAAGAAACCCAGCGGATGCCGGGCAGAGCGCGCATAGTTTAAAACAGCGGCGCGGACACTGCCAACGAGATAGTGAAATGAGTATTACCGGGACGGCCCGGAAGAGTCAAGGAAGGTATCCATGAAGATCAGAAAACGCCTTGCCACCCCCTCCGGTGATCTGCCCCTCGTTTATGAGGATGTGCGGCTGGAGCTTTCCGCGCCGGGGCGGGCCGTGTTTCAGGTGGTGAGCAAAGAGCCCGTTTCAGGGTTCGTCGCGTTCGCTATGGGCTATGCCGTGAACGGCCGGGACGCCCTTGTCTTCGCCGGGTATGTCGAACGCTGCACGACGATGGACGGGAGCCAGCAAAGGCTCATGTGCCGCGAGATCGCCGCGGAGCTCGACACCCCGATCCCGCTCGCTATGCGCCACCCGACGCTGCGGGAAGTGCTGGCGGCCTATGCGGACAAGACGGGCTTGCGTTTCATCCTCCCGGAGCGGCCCTACGCCGACACAAGAATCCCGGCCTTTGACACGTTCGGGACTGGCCTTGACGGGCTGGCCAACATCGGCCGCGCCTTTCAGATCCCCGATTACGTCTGGCAGACGCAGGGGGATGGAAAAATCTTTGTGGGGAGCTGGCAGGACTCGCGCTGGCCGGAACGCCCGGTCGAAATCCCGCAGGCGGTATTTTCCCGGGCTTTGGCCTCCGGGGGCAAGGTCATGACATTGATCCCGTCCATGCGTCCCGGGTGCGTCGTCAACGGGGACAGGGTGCGGACGGTACGTTTTTCCGGGCATGAAATGACGCTCGGCATGGAGGCGGAGGCATGAGGGAGGCAATCAGGCGGGCCGTCAAAGGGCTTTTCCCGGAACTCGGCGCAGGGCTGCACCTTGACCGCTATGCGCGGGTGCTGGCCGTGGCCGATGCGCCGGGGCAGGGGGCGGCCTCGGAACGCTTCCGCCCGCGCTATGCCGTGGACATCCAGATCCTCACGGCGGACGGGGAGCCCGATCCGGCCTTCCCGACCTATACGGCGGTCCCCCTTCCCGTGCCGACCGGGGCGGGGCAGGAGAAAGGCTTTTTCAGCTTCCCGGAACCGGGCGCGCAGGTCGTGGTCGGGTTCGCCTACGGAAGGCCGGATCATCCGATCATCCGGCAAACCTATCCCCTCGGCGTGTCGCTTCCGGAGGTGGCGCAGGGTGAACAGCTCTGGCAGAGCACGCCCGCCGTCTACCAGCGGGCGGACGCTGGCGGCAACTGGACGCGGGCGACGGAGGCGAAGATCGAGGACGCCAGCCGGGAGCGCGTGGTCCGGGCCCAGACGTCCGCGGACGAACTCGGCACGGAAACGCGGACCATCCGGGAGCACTCCAAGGAAAGCGTGGGCGGCATCAAACAGATCGAGGCCACAACCTTGTCGCTTGTGGGCGGGCTGCGGGCGGATCTCGGCTCGCTCGGCAACGTCAACATGACCGCGGGCGCGCATTCGACCATCACAACGGGCAAGGCCCGCACGGACACCACGGGCGGCGACTTCGCCGAGGATGTGGGCGGGAACCGCACGGCGAAGGTTGCGGGCAACGCCGGGGATGAAGTAGCCGGCGCAAGGAACCGGAAGATCGGCGGCGACGAAACCACAACCGTCTCCGGGGCGAGCACGGAGAAGGTAGGCGGCGCGAAAACGGTCACGGCGGCGCAAATGACCTTCAATTCCGAGTCGACCATCGGCTTCAACGCGGGAGGCGGGGACGGCGGCGGGACGTCCGTATTCAGGGAATTTCTCGGTTTCTGTGACGAGGTGCTGGCGGCGCTGGATGTCCTCGCCGCCCATGACCACCCCGACGCGGGAACCATCAACCAGGGCGGCAGCGTCTCGGGACATCGGGCCGTCGCCGGAAACCATCGGGAGAAACTGGGACAGATTACGACATGAGGAACGACTTGATAGTATTAATATTAGTACGTTGGATGATATTTGCCAAGTAATACGATATTGGGAGGATAAATTAAAATGTTGAGATAACAATCAAAGGATTAAGGTTCTTGTAGTGGTATATCAATATATTTTTTGTCCATAATTATATCAAGTTGTTCAGGAATGTTTTTTAATGATCCATGATATCTTCCTAAAAATACTAATCCTTGATAATATATATGTATACCATTTAATCCTTCGTCTGAAATAGAAAACATTGCTTCAATTGTATATAATGAAAAGTCAGTGTATGAATTACCATTTGAAGCATAATATGAATAAATTACAATAGGTATGCGTATATCAGATATTGAAATATAATCTTTTTTATATTTATATTTTTTTGATATGATATTTTTTAATTTTAATAAAAAACTACCCATTCCTCTTACAAATCCATCGTTATTTATTTCTACACTTTCATTTGTAATTGATGATGGAAAAAATAATTTTCCTTTTATAAACTTTTTCTCATCTATAGATGAAACATATAATGTTGTATCATTTTCAAATTTACCATTTAGAACTATTAATTGATCATCTTTATATTGTTTATAGTTAATATCGTATGATTTATATGTATAAAATGCTGCTATTGATGAAATGATAATTGAAAGAATAGATATGTATATACTATATGGAAAGTTAGTAAAAAAAATACTGCGCTTTTTTATATTAATAGTGTTACGGTCAATGTGTTTATTAGATGATCTAATAGGCTTTTTTTTCATATTAAAACTAATTTTCCATATCAAATTTGTATTATAAAAATATAGAAAAACTCATTGAGTGATGAGCATGATTGTAAAATGTTGAGGAATATAAAGCAATCTACATTTTTTTATAGACAGAGCATAACCCAAGAAAAAGCACTCATCCACCCCGCCCCCGGGCTTTTTGAGTGTCTGAACAATGCCATGCCCACGGGGTGCCATGACAGGCGGAAAGCGAGGCGTGGAGCTAAGAAGGGGGAAACAGTAGATCCCACACGGATTGCCGAAAAATGTATGGGGACGCCATCCGTGCTTTTCGCCTTGGCACAAGGTGGGACGGCGTAACCTACTGACTCTGAACGGGAAGAACGTTTTTTTCAAACAAGCGGGGAGGGAAGCGGAGGCATCTACTGATTTTTTGCGGACACCCTGAAAAAGGGTGATGCGGACAGTTTGCGTACAGTGTTTATTTAATTAAATAAATATGTTGCCTGTAGTCGTGCGGACAGTTTGCGTACAATTTGCGGACAGTACGGAAAAAGGGGTTACATCTTTTGGATGTAACCCCTTGTAATCTCTGGAGCCAGCACGCGGATTTGAACCGTGGACCTACTGATTACGAATCAGTTGCTCTACCAGCTGAGCTATGCTGGCGCATTGACCGAGGGTCAATACAGGGGGAATCAATAGCTTGTCCCCGGTTTAAAGTCAAGCCATTTTCCTTTTGGAGGAATAAAAGGTGTTGGGGACGGCTTGCGGCACTTACGGCGTCAGGGGCGCGGGCGGGCCGTAAAGGGAGATTGTGACAAATGGATTACGGACATTTGAAGGGGCGATCAGGACTTGATTCTCCACAGGTCTGTCCGTATCCTGTGCGCTGTTTTCCAAACCGTTTCAAACCTGTATTTGCGTGCTCAGGACTTTTTCATGACGGACCTTTCTTTTTTTGAACAGGCGATTTCGTTTGTCCTGCATATCGATCAGCATCTTTTCGCACTTGTCGCGGAATATGGGGCGCTGCTGTATCTTTTTCTGTTTATCGTCGTGTTCTGCGAAACCGGTCTGGTGGTGACGCCTTTCCTGCCGGGCGACTCGCTGCTGTTTGCGGCGGGGACCGTGGCCGGAGCCGGGCATCTCAGTTATCCCGTGTGTATGCTTGTCCTGCTGGGGGCGGCGATTTTGGGGGATGCCGTAAACTATGAGATCGGGCGGCACGTGGGGCCGAGCATATTCAGCCGGGAGACACGGTTTCTGAACAAGGAGCACTTGCTCAAGGCCCATGCGTTTTACGAACGGCATGGCGGCAAGGCCATTATCTTGGCCCGGTTCATTCCCATCGTGCGTACCTTTGCGCCGTTTGTGGCTGGGATTGCGCTCATGTCCCCGGTCAAGTTCCTGTCTTTCAACATCACCGGGGCCATCCTCTGGGTGGCGGGGCTGGTTTCCGCCGGGTATTTCCTCGGCAACATCCCGATCGTAAAGAACAATTTCAGTGTCGTCATTTACGGCATCATCATCGTTTCGGTCCTGCCGGTGGTTATCGAGTTCATACGGGCAAAAATCAAGAAATAACATATAATCTGAGGAGGCTCTATGCTGCGTACTCCTGTAGCTGAAGCGCTCGGTGCGGCATCCGCCGCGTCTGAAATCCGTATCGGCGGATGGGTCCGGACCCGCCGCGACGCCAAGGGTTTTTCGTTCCTCGAACTCAACGACGGTTCCTGCCTCGGCAACATCCAGTGTATTGTTGATGAGGGGACTGCCGCATGGGATAAACTGGAAGGCGTCAACACGGGCGCGTGCGTCGCCGTTACGGGCGAACTTGTCGAGTCGCCCGGCAAAGGCCAGAAATGGGAAGTGCGGGCCAAGGATATGACCGTGTTCGGCCTTGCCGATCCTGAAACCTTCCCGCTCCAAAAGAAGCGCCATTCCGATGAATTCCTGCGTACCATTGCGCACTTGCGCTCCCGTACCAACAAGTACGGGGCGGCCTTCCGCATCCGTGCCGAAGCCGCGCACGCCGTGCACGACTTTTTCTATCAGAACGGGTTTTACTATGTGCATACGCCCATCCTGACGGGGTCCGACTGCGAAGGCGCGGGTGAAATGTTCCGGGTGACGACCCTGCCCCTGAACACGCCCGCGAAGCCCGGCGAAAACCCCTATGCGCAGGATTTTTTCGGCAAGGAGTGCAGCCTGACTGTTTCCGGCCAGCTTGAGGCCGAAGCGCTGGCCCTCGGGCTCGGCAAAGTCTACACGTTCGGCCCGACCTTCCGCGCCGAAAATTCCAATACCCCGCGTCACGCTGCGGAATTCTGGATGATCGAGCCGGAAGTGGCCTTCACGGATATCAACGACAATATGGATCTGGCCGAGAACCTGACCTGCTTTGTGATCAACCGTGTCCTCGAACGCCGCGCCGACGATATGGATTTGTTCGATCGCTTTGTGGACAAGGGGCTGGTGGATCGCCTCAAGGGTATGGTGGCGCAGCCCTTTGCGCGCTGTTCCTACCGCGAGGCCATCGACATTTTGAAAGCGAGCGGAAAGAATTTCGAGTACCCCGCCAAGTTTGGCCTTGATTTGCAGACCGAGCACGAGCGCTTCCTCGCCGAGGAACATTTCAAGCGCCCGGTGGCGGTGTATGACTATCCCAAAGAGATCAAGGCGTTCTATATGCGCCAGAACGACGATCGTGAGACCGTGGCCGCGATGGACGTACTGGTTCCCCGCATCGGCGAACTCATCGGCGGGAGCCAGCGCGAGGAGCGCCTCGACGTCCTCGAAAGCCGTATCCGCGAGATGAATCAGGATCCCGCAAACTATTGGTGGTACTTGGATCTGCGCCGTTTCGGCTCGGTTCCGCATTCCGGGTTTGGCATGGGCTTCGAGCGCCTCGTCATGATGCTCACCGGCATTTCCAATATCCGCGACGCGCTCCCGTTCCCCCGTACGCCGGGCTCGTTGGAGTTCTAGGCGGAGATGATGGGATGATATTGGGGAGGGGAGAGGGAACCTTCCTCAGAAAGGTTCCCTCTCCCCTCCCCAACCTCTCCTCTCTCCCTCCCAAAGACTTTTGGCTGGTGGGGAGGCGGTGCGGAGGGAGTTCGTTCCGGCGGAGGATGGGGATTTCTCTGTTTTGGGGGAAAAGGATGTATGCCGTGGCGTGAAGATGGGCACGGCCCCGTGTTCCGGAAAAAGAAAAACGCTTCAGTGTCCGTGTGAACCGGATAGTGAAGCGTTTTTTGTCTAAAGTGCCCGAGGTGCGGCCTCTGCTGGCGAAAAGGCCGCGCCGGAATTCCCAAAGTCCGGCAGGGGTTGCCGTTGCCCTTTACTTGTCGAACTTGATGGACTGGAGGGCCTTCTTGACGTCGGCTTCGTACTTCCCGGCGTCCTTCTTCAGGAACATGGCGTTTGCGATCACTCCCTTGTCCCCATTAGGGTAGACCCACGTCATATTGATGAGTTCCGGGCGGTTATCCTGAGCGGGGATGGCCAGTTGGGTAGCGAGGGCGGCGACGCCGTTGTTCTCGACCTTGCCGCATGTGGCTTCAGCTTTGCCTGTGCCAAGCTGGCTTTCCAGTTCGCCGATGAGCTTCTTGCAGTTTTTTTCCGTTTGTGCGGCATCTTGTTTGAGAAACGCCTCTTGCGTGCCGGGATCGGGATTTCTGATGATGCTCAGTTTGAGGAAGTCGTCCGCAGGGCCTTGTGCCAGAAGCAGGATTTCAGGGCCATTCTCTTGGGAGAACTGTTTCAGGACTCCCTTGGGGAGGACTTCCCAGCCGGAAGGGAGGCTGATGGTGACATTTCCCGCTTTCTGGGGAATAAAATCGTCGGCTTGAGCTTGGATGCCGATACCGAGGGAGAGGGCTCCCGCCAAGAGCAGCGTATAACCGAATCGCATGTTTTTTTCCTCCATCCGTAGAGATTGGGCCGCATTCTTTTTTCAAGGCGTATACCCGCCGGCGGAGGATTGAAAATGATAAATAGCGGCATGGACAGAAAGTATCGCGGAGCCTATAGTTGAGGATGGAGGTATAACTATGAACGGAAAACGTAATATCCTTTTTGTAGATAAAGACGCGTACCCCTCTCTTGAAGAGCCGGAACTTTTCGATACGCTTGCGACGGGTGCGGGGAGCATCCGCGTGGAGCGCATCGTATCCAACGGGCAGGTCACTCCCGAAGGGGAATGGTACGATCAGGATCTGGACGAGTGGGTTGTGGTGCTTGAGGGCGAAGCCCGCCTGCACTACATGGACGGCGAGGAAGTGGGTCTGAAGAAAGGGGATTCTCTGTTTCTGCCGAAGCGCAGGAAGCATCGGGTGGTTTACACCAGCTCCCCGTGCATCTGGCTGGCCATACATGCGGATCTGCTGACCCCGCAGTCGGTGGTTGCCGACGCAATCTGAGGACGTAGGCGTGCGGTAGGTTTTCCCCCGCGTCGAAGAGGGAATTCTTCATACGGAAGGATTCCTTTTTTTGCGCCGTGCATTGGGCACGAAAAAAGGGTTTGCCGTGAAGCAAACCCTTAAGACCCAAGTGGTCGGGATGGCGCGATTTGAACGCGCGGTCTCTGCGTCCCGAACGCAGCGCTCTACCAGACTGAGCCACATCCCGTGAAGAAGCCCTTCTTAGCCCGAACCAAAATGAAAGACAAGCGTTTTTTTGGCACCTGTGGAAAAAAGGAAAGGGCCTGTTTGGACAAAATCTTTAGAAACAAAAGGTTAGCTGTAAAATCATGGATGGGGCTTTTCTTGACCCTTTGACCCGCCTCATGTAGAGGATGCGTGAAAGAGAAGGTCCTGAGACAGCCTTCGGGAGTCCTGACGGGCCGCCCGGACAAGCCGCTGAAGGCTTTTTCGCAAGAATCTGCACTGAAGGACGAGCGGAGCCGTGGATGGCCGATGTGTGGCGATCCCGTTCGGGGACGCGCGCCCTTCCATACAAGGATACGGAGGCAGTCGGGAAGAATGACCGGACAGGACAATATCATCGAATTGAGGGGTGTGGACAAATCTTTCGAGGACACTCGCGCGCTTGAGGGCATTGATCTGAGTATCAGCAACGGCGAGTTTCTGACCCTCCTTGGGCCTTCCGGTTGCGGCAAGACGACCATCCTGCGAATCCTTTCGGGCTTCGAGACCCCGGATCAGGGAGACGTATCCATCGGCGGGCAGCGGATGAACGACGTCCCGCCGGAGCGCCGTCAGGTCAATACCGTGTTTCAGAATTACGCGCTGTTCCCGCATATGACCGTGCGCGACAACGTGGCTTTCGGGCTTCGGATGCAGTCCTGTCCGAAAGGCGAGATCGAGGGCAGGGTGCTGGAAGCCCTGCGCATGGTGCATCTCGAACAGTACGCGGACCGTCGCCCGCATCAGCTTTCCGGCGGCCAGCAGCAGCGCGTGGCCATCGCCCGCGCCGTGGTCAACAAGCCGCTGGTGCTGCTCCTCGACGAGCCGTTCAGCGCCCTCGACTACAAGCTGCGGCGCGCCATGCAGCTTGAGATCAAACGCCTCCAGCGACGCCTCGGCATCACCTTCGTGTTCGTGACCCACGATCAGGAAGAGGCTTTTGCCATGTCCGATCGCGTTGTGGTCATGAATCAGGGCCGCATCGAACAGATCGGCACGCCTCAGGAAATCTACGAGGAGCCGTCCAACCTGTACGTCGCCCGTTTCGTCGGCGAGATCAACATCCTGCCCGCGCGGATCATGTCCGTGCCCGGCGAGGGCATCTATATCGCGGACATCAGCGGCCGCCGCTTCACCCTGCGCACGTCGCGCCCGTTCGCGGCGGGGGATCGGGTGAACGTGCTTTTGCGGCCCGAGGACATCCGCGTCTATGCGCATGACGACGAGCGCCCCGAAGGGCCGTACCTCACCGGGCGCATTGAGGAAACCGTCTATAAGGGGGCGACCGTGGATATTTCCATCGCCCTCGACAGCGGCGAGACCCTTTCCGTTGCCGAGTTCTTCAACGAGGACGACGCGGAAATCAGCTACAACCGCGGGGAGCGCGTTGCCGTGACTTGGGTTGACGGTTGGGAAGTGGTGTTGCCGTATGAAGCAGACTAGGGCCTTTTTCAACCGCTTTTCCATCGGCGTCACGGCTTTGTGGCTGCTGTTGTTCGCTTTGCTGCCGAATATCGGCCTTCTGGTGGTGACGGTGCTGACGCGCGGCGAGCAGGATTTCGTATTGCCGCAGTTCACGCTGGACAACTACCTGCGCCTGCTCGATCCCACGTTCCTGAAAATCCTGTGGGAATCCCTGTGGCTGGCCTTCATGAGCACGCTGGCGTGCCTGCTGGTGGGCTATCCGTTCGCCTACCGGATCGCCCGGGCCAGCGCCAAGATGAAGCCGTGGCTGCTCCTGCTGGTCATCATCCCGTTCTGGACGAACTCGCTTATCCGTACCTATGCGCTCATCCTGATCCTCAAGGCCAACGGGCTCATCAGCACGCTGCTGGTGTGGCTCGGGGTTACGGAACAGCCCGTGTCCTTCATGTACGGCGATTTCGCGGTGTTCATGGGCATCCTGTACACGTTCCTGCCGTTCATGGTTTTGCCGCTGTACGCATCCATCGAAAAGCTGGACAGCCGCCTGCTCGACGCGGCCCGGGATCTCGGGGCCAGCGGCTTCCAGTCGTTCTGGCACGTCACGTTCCCGCTGACCCTGCCCGGCATCATCGCGGGCTCGATGCTCGTTTTCCTGCCTTCGCTCGGGGCGTTCTATATCCCTGAAATCCTCGGCGGGGCCAAAAGTATGCTCATCGGCAACTTCATCAAGAACCAGTTCATGGTGGCCCGCGACTGGCCGCTCGGCGCGGCGGCGAGCACCATTCTGACGCTGCTGCTGGCCCTGCTCATCGCGGTGTACCGGATGGCCAACCGCAAGGTCGCCTCGCGCGACCGCATGGACGAGGTGGCGTGATGATGCGGAAACTCGGCAAACTGTGGCTCTGGATCGTGTATGCGTTCCTGTTTCTGCCCATCTTTGTGGTGATCGCGTATTCCTTCAACGCCGCCAAGTACACGTCGGCGTGGAAAGGGTTCACGCTCAAGTGGTACAGCCAGCTTTTCGGCAATGCGGCGCTGATCGACGCGGTGGTGAACACGCTTTCCGTGGCGGCGCTGGCGGCCTCGCTGGCGACGCTGCTCGGGGTGCTCGCCGCGCTGTGCCTCAAGCGCACGGAATTCCCCGGACGCCAGCTCCTGCACGCCTCCCTGTACGTCCTGACCGTCTCGCCGGAGATGGTCATGGGGATTTCGCTGCTCATCTTTTTCATCAGCGTCAAGCTGCCGCTCGGGTTCGTGTCCATGCTCATCGCGCACACGACGCTCGGCCTGCCCTTCGTGGCCCTGACCGTTTTGGCGCGCCTGGCCGAATTCGACGAGCATCTGGTGGAGGCCGCCCGCGATCTCGGGGCTACCGAGGCGCAGGCGTTCCGCTATGTGATCCTGCCGGTGATCATGCCCGCCGTGGTCGCGGGGTGGCTCTTGGCGTTCACGCTGTCGATGGACGACGTGCTGATCAGCTTTTTTGTGGCCGGGCCGACGTTTGAGGTGCTGCCCCTGCGCATCTACTCAATGGTGCGGCTCGGCGTGAAGCCGGACATCAACGCGCTTTCCGCCATCATGTTCTGCGTGACCATCGCCCTCGTCGTGCTGGCCTTCTGCCTCTCGCGGCCCAGAAAAAGTTTGAGGAAGCAGGGTTGATGAAACGCATTGGGGAAGGGAGGGAAAACTTTTCTGAAGAAAAGCTTTCCCTCCCTTCCCCAAACC
>OJSI01001708.1_pt1 | contig 13874 bp, 9 predicted proteins | sample 1599401 | NCBI WGS metagenome assembly OJSI01 (sample SAMN04168658, study PRJEB22393) | human gut metagenome | biome: human gut microbiome; feature: stool | host: Homo sapiens | collected 2014-03-24
CGGCGACCACCGAGATCTACACTCTTTCCCTACACGACGCTCTTCCGATCTCCAATTGATTCAGAAACAAATATCCGGTAGAAATATCGCACAAGGCCATATTCTTATAGAACATATTTCCCAGATCCAAAGCCGCCTTCAAGGCTTCTTTGGAATAACGTACCTTGCCGGAATATTCTTCCTGATTCAGGCAGACAACTCCCAACCAGGTATTCACCCGGTAGAGCTGCTCATGATTACCACTATTTTGCAGGAAAAGCAGAGCTTTCAGAAAAGATTGCATGGCATCGCTCATCCGGTTAAGCCGTCTGTCCAGGTGTGCTTTGCAGTAAAGAGCCCGTTCGGCATAAAGAGAATCGCCCGATTGGCTGAAATATTTAATTGCAGGTAGCAGCAGGGTATCTGTAGTTGCATTCAACTGTTGCTTCCTGTGGACAGCCTCGGACATCAGTAAGGCATAAAGTGCATAATCGCGTTTCGATAAGTTATGCAACGGTTCTTTAATCTCATTCATCACTACTATGGCACTGTCTGTCTCCTTTTCCGCCATCAGCTTCTCCGCCAAGACCACGCGATTATCAGGTCCACAAGAAACCAACATACCGCCCCACAGGATTATTCCTATCAAACTCTTCAATCTCATCTTCAATATCGTGTTATTCATACGAATCCATCATCACTTCTCCAGTCTCTCCATGAATCAATATCACTCTGCCATATCCGGCTGAATGGAATCGCGTATATCAATCTCCCATACCGGAATACCTTTTTGCCCGTCTATATACTGATTTACACTGACGTGGGTAGTATCTGATAAATTAATATTCCTCAGTTTGGCAAAGATATGAATATCCCTCCATGTATACTTAAAAGCTTTTTCACTTTTTTCGTGCAAACAAGAGTCAGACGCCTGTGCCTGCTCATCTTCAGGAAAACGAACTTCTACTTTTTCCGATGCTTTTGTTGTGGTCACCGAATTGATCTTCCGTATTACTCCCCATCCCAGCCAGCCGTCTTCCAACTCTATTTTAAGATAGATGCCTCGTTCACCGCTGAGCCGGTATGCAGAGTCAATGGACAAGTAGATGCGAGTGTAACGGTCACCTTGTATAAATATCTCCCCATAGGAAAACGTATTCAGCAACCATGCAGCAGAACGGGGATTGTGACTCTTACGCGTCCGGTCGTGGGGAGCGATACTGACAATTATATACTCACGGGTCTGCACACCGGAAGTAAAACAACTGTTCAGCCAGAACAGAAAAACCACCAGTATATTGGTACACAACCCTACTACGGCAGCTCCACACATAAAAGCATAGACAAAGTTTCTCCAATGATACCATTTCCCTGTACTTCTCTTACGGGTATACGCCATCCAACTGCACATCGTTATCGCCATAAGCACAGCAACAATCTTCTGGTTCAGCCCTAAATAACCACCGGAAGAAAATGCGGTATGCATCAACATCTCTTCTTCCGTATGCCACACCCTACAATGTAGAAGGAAAAGAAAGACGAAAACAGGCACTATGATTTTCCATAGCGCCACTTTTTTCTGCGTATCAGTCGTTTTCCGCATCCTTAAGCATCTGCCTAATTACATCCGCATGATCGAGATAATCGTTTCCTGATAAGGTCAGGACATTGGTCAGACCGATAATATTGCTGTTAGAATCGTAAGAAGTCAGTAAGCAATACATCTCCTGCCCTAATTTATCCTCTTCTACATGAATCTGAACCGGTGCGCTGTATGCTCCGGGCAAATCAGCCAGATACTCAAAGTCTTTTCTGAGAAACGCTTCCAGGATTCTGTCTATATCGGTTTCATCGCGCTTGAACTTCTTTAAACCCACCTCTTTGATCTTACCCCCACTCTCGCTATTATAATAATCGAAATTGCTCAAATACGCCGCAAGCAGGCATATTAATACAGCAATTACTCCGACCGTCCGAACCAACCAACCCGCTACAGGGATAAAACCAGGAAAAATAACAATAATAACAGCGACTACAGCCAGCCCATAATAAAGCATCGGCTTAACATTGTTCTTTCTTTTTTCAAATTTCACCGGGTTTGCTGCATAGAATTCACCCATATAGCTTGGGTAGAGTTTTGTTTGATTTTCCATAAATATTACTTTTTATAATGATTAATAATAGTTCCATCTTTCCTGGTTATCGTATGAAAACAAAAGTAAAAAGTAACCTGTAAATAATGAAACAATCGTGGGGGATAAATGAAGGGGACAACCCACAAACTAAACAACTGTTTTTCAAATAATAACTCGATAGAAAGGATAGACAAATAAGGGGACATTTGCATAAAGGGACTGATTCCACCCACAGCTTTTCATGAAGAACCAATGGAGGAGCAATATTATCTGTCATCAGATATATGCTTTCTTCCTTGTCTCCATATTTTTATAATTACTACTATCTGATTCACTTCTCCGAACCGGATAACATCTTTTTCAGGAATCAGATATTTTCTCCGATTCATCTGCAAGAAAAGCAACTTCCTTTATAACTTGTATTCCAAAAAAAAACGGGATAATGAAATTTATATCTCATTATCCCGGTATTTACATTCTTAATTACTGATGTTTCATTCTTCCAGCATCAGCCCCACACCTTTCACCGTTTTAATGCTGACTGATGAATCTTCAGCTATCAACTTACGGAGTTTTGTGACGAATACATCCAGGCTGCGGGAAGCAAAATAATCATCTTCCGTATTCCAGAACTTATCAAGAATGGCTTCACGACGTACTACATCCCCTCTGTTCTCACAAAGCATTTGCAACAGTCCTGCTTCACGGGCGGTCAATGTTTTGTTTTCACCGGATGAATGTTTCAATATGGCGTGCGTAGCATCAAGCACATATTCCTTTCCAATCTTGTAACATTCGCTTTCGTCCTTACTCTTTTCACCTTTGGAGAGTTTCAACAAAGCATGAATATGGGCATCCAGTTCTTCGGGAATGAAAGGTTTCTTGATATAATTGTTGGCTCCCAACTCATAGCCTTTCAATACATTTTTGGGAGAAACCAAACCGGAAGAAAAGATTATAGGCGTCTCTTTATCCACCTCACGGATGCGCTTCACCATCTCATAACCATCCATGACGGGCATTTCTATATCCGAAAGAATGACATCGGGACGATGCTCCCTCCACATTGCCAATCCTTCTTCACCATTGGCAGCTGCCAACACCTCATAGCCCTCTATGATATCTTCCAATCCGCTCTGAACGATGTAACGCAGGCTGGGATCGTCCTCAACTAACAATAACTTTATTGTATCCATGTCTTTGATATGAATTGTATTAACTTCCGGTTGTATGCCACAAAAGTAATAAATTATTCGTTAACCCGAAGATAACATTGCGATATCATTCATTCTTATGCTAATTATCGCAAGCATGCTCTTCACAATAGGATATGCACAACAGACTTGCACAACTGGCACATCTCAATGATCCGGTACATATCAAGAAAGATTTAGGAAATCATTTTATCGGAAATGAAAACTTTGGCGGTCTAATCGTAGGGCCTCCACCAAAATCACCGCCGCCGCGTTTATCAAACACCACGTTGCGCAGAATCTCGTACATTATTCCGCCTACATCCAGTCCCAGCTTAAACTTCTCGAAGCGATAATAGGGTATCACAACGGGAACCGTCTGCCACCCCCCACGCATGGCATCGTAATAGCGCTGGGCACCGACCTCTACACCAAAACGTTCGGACATATCAAGAGACATCGTAGCACCATAACTATTAGTGCTCATCCCGTAAGAATTACCGATATCATACGAACCGAAGACATTGAAGGCAACCCGGTCGGAAGCACGATAAGTCAGCCTGCCCACAGTACTGAAGGCTTGCCCGGTGATGTGAGACATATTTATCTTCATGGCATTGGCACGAAGTTGCAACGATAGCCGATCGTTAAAGATATGCTGATATCCTAAGGAAGCATTATTGAAACGCCCGATGCCCGGAAGACTGGTCTGGCTCCCGGAACCGAATACCGCCCCATGAGGAAATTGCCTTAATACGCCTCCCGTACTATAATCGCCCCGGAATAGTGGAGAAGGATTTATATGATAGGGGATACGGAGTTCCTCTTTCAAGGAGAAAGAAGGTAAATCACCTAACTGTATAGGATTAATCAAAGGATATACAGTCTTTTCGGGAAGCAGGTTGACGGATGGAAGCTGAAATGCAGCTTTCGGCTTTATCAACATGCTATCAAGAGTGAAACGTGCACTATCTTCCTGTGCAGAAAGCAACTGCAAACCAGAAATGAACAGAAAAAATAATCCCCAACGAATTGGGAGCCAAGATATGCCAACCCTGCGTGTCATAATCTACCTCCTTTGTTTTTTTACGGACTCTGTATACAAAAATAGCAAAACCCTATCTGAATAACAAATAGTTGGGCACATTTCATCTTTACCAGCAGGCTTTTTTAACGCAAGGGGAATTGTAGCGTAAATTCACTGTAACTTCCTTCCACACTTTCTACCTTCACCATACCACCGTGGGCACTCACCACCTGCAACACATAATTCAATCCCAACCCGAAACCTGATGCACCCGTCTTACGACTACCGGAAGCAATCCTCTCGAACTTATTGAATATCTTATGCTGTTCGCTCAAAGGAATGCCAATACCGTTATCATGCACTCTGACAATGGTTCCATCCTCTGTCTTTGTACCTGAAAGAACGATCAGAACCTCTTCATTAGAGTACTTGACGGCATTGTCCACCAAGTTGGAAAGTATCTCACGCAGACAGAAAGCATCCGCATAAACACTACATCCTTCTTCACAATCAATATCGAAATGAACCGTCTTCGCCGCTTTCAACTGATACTTTTCCGCTATATCCCGCAGCAACGGTCTTAGGACAACTTCTTCTTTATGTAGTTCCAGTTCTCCACGGTCTATCTCTGTCAGCATTACTACACGATTGGAAAGTGTCAGCAGATGTTCGCACTCATCCCCCATCACTTGCCTGTAGCGGACCAGCTTCTCCGGCTTATCCGCCAACTTACCACCTGCCAGGATATGCGCTCCCATCATGACAGACTGCAACGGTGACTTCATATCATGTATCATGGAGTAAGTAAAGTCCTTCTGAAACTGTTCCAACCGACGCTGTGCCCGCAACATACGTAGCTGAAAGAAAACACAGAGAGATACGAAAAGGAAAGCAATAAGCAGCGGCACCTGCATATACCAAGTGGCACTCATTATAGTACGTTGTGGTGAACGAACCACAGCAAAGATGCAACTCGTACTATCCTTATCCAACGGAAACAACCGGGTAGTGATATCCCCGAAGTCAACAGCCGGACTACCTGTATAAAGTATCAACTCCCGGGACGGATATCTGATCCAATGAATATCCGCCCTATCCGGAAAACCTGTTTCCAAAAGCTGTTTTCTGAACACACTATCGGCAAACTGCAAGGAAAACGGAATAGGCACACGGCTATGCAGACTGATCGTATCCTGTATATCATAAGCCATCTTCATACGGAAGCCTTCATCAAACTTATTGTAAAGATGCCGAATGGTAAGCAACTGTATCCGGTAGCGATAACCTTTCTCCAGATATACCTTATAAAGCTCGTCCATCATACGCCGCGGATAAGGGAGAAATTCTCCCGGCGAGCTATCCCAATTAAAATCAGGGTTAGCCTTAGTGAAAAGCGGATATCTATGTAAGTCTGCCTCCCGGTAGAAAGCCTCTTCCAATTGCTCCTCCGCCTGATACCGTATCTTTTGAGAGGTCGTGTAATACAAATATCCCGACCAGACAGCCAGCAACAGGAATACTCCCGCCAAGCTGACCATAGAAATTGCTTTAAGAGAAATAGGCCTGCCCGTACTTCTTTGCCGGATTTCTGCTTTGGCATGTGTCAGAGTAGCATTGGTTCTCTCAAAGAGTACGTTGCTTTGTGCCTCTATCTCTTGCCAGTTTTCTGTGGTTATCAAGTTCTTCATCCGGCTGACGGGATGTTTCATTTCTTCGGCCAACGTATAGAAGTCCTGTTGTTGTTTCTGCAAGTCATGCCGTTGGCGGAATACCGACTTCATCTGTACAATCAAGGCATAGACAGCCGTACCCAGCAATAGCCATGTAATGAATGACAGTAACAGGAGTCTCTTCTCCATCTCCTTGGCAGGGAAAGAAAGAATGGCACGGACAGCCTCCCCACGGGATTTAAAGGTGAAAGCTGTTTCGGAAGTAACAGCGGCAAAGTTACGGATACTTACCTGAGGATTGGTACTTGCCAGCACCTCATTTGTATTTACATTAATGCGCTCCACGGTCAGCGTTCCATCCATGTCTAACTTCCGCAACTTATTGTGCAACACGCTATCTATGGTGGCTAACGGAATTTCTTTTATTCCATACACCCGTTGCAAAGCCTGTGCCGCCTGCTGGGAAGTACGCTTATTCCTTTCATCCCCATCCATCCGCTTGTATTTAGGATTGGGTGCATACGCTATGATAGCTATTGAATTATCAGGATAAGGAAGGTTGTTCACCAGATTATCCACTGTCTCCGTGAAAGACATCCAGAAGCACTTGTTCAGTGATTTCTCCGCTTCCTGCATCTGTGCATGAAAAGCATAAAGCATTCCGCCCAACTGTATCAACACAACAGCAATCAGACTCACCAGTGAAAGAGAGATGACAGTACGTAATTTCATCTTATCCGTTTATATTCGCCTGCAAAAATAGCAAATAACTATGGATCACGAAGTAATGCACTACTTTTTATATCGGACGAGAATGCGTTCTTTCCAGCCAATGGCAAGGCATGAGGAAAAGAAACGAACGGAAATCAGCATATTGTTGATTGAGAGTGGAATACAGAAATACGTACAACTCTGAAAAAAGAAAAACAGATGGTCTGTCTACTGAAAACACATAGTTTGCTTCCCATCTATAGACCGTTTATGTTCGATCCATGGATCGTTTGTTCTTCATCTATAGATCAGACGTGTTTCATTTATAGATTGTTTGCGTTAGATCTATAGTTCCTTTGTGAAAGAACTATAGTTCCTTGCATAAGTATTGCATTCGTTGTCTGTTTTATACGGAAATACTGCATTTATATTCTATAGATTATGCAGCCGGATTCTATTTGAACTGTTTGTGGAAAATGTTCTGTTGGGAAAAGGATTGTTTTGATAGCTTTTTGTTCGCAGTGAGGCGGAATGAGTGACTTCTTGTGATATAAAGAGTTAAGTGGGAAGAAGCGGAGATTCTCTCTCCGTCATTTTGTACAGCCAGAAAATCATTCTGCTTATTTATTATTTGCCAGAGAATGTCTTTCTTTGTAAAATCGAATAATAAAGCCAAATACTATGAGTAGAAAGCACTTTTTGGGTACCATCCTTTTCTTACTGACAGCTTGGGTTGTACAAGCTCAGGAAACAGAACGTCAATATCTTTCCGGCACAGGGTTGGGTAACACCGTAACCTGGCAGTTTCGTGTATCCGAAGGACACAACAGCGGGCGTTGGAGTAAAATAGAAGTTCCTTCACAATGGGAACTGCAAGGCTTCGGTGAATATACCTATGGCCGTTGGTATAAGAAAGCCGGAGTGAAGAATCCTTCGATGGAAGAAGGTACTTATAAGCGCTCTTTCCGTGTTCCCCGCAATTGGCAGGGACAGAATGTACGCCTCTGGTTTGGTGGCGTAATGACTGATACCGAAGTCTTCGTCAATGGCCAATCCGCAGGCCCCGTACATCAGGGAGGCTTCTATCGCTTCTCTTATGACGTCACCGATCTGCTGAAATTCGGAAGCAACAATCAAATTGAAGTTCGTGTAAAGAAGCACTCTGACAACAAGTCCATCAACGCTGCCGAGCGCAAGGCGGACTGGTGGCTCTTTGGTGGAATATATCGCCCCGTATGGCTGGAAGCAAAGCCGGCTACGCATATCGAACGCCTGGCTGTAGATGCCCGTGCGGATGGAGAGCTAAAAGTAGAAGTACATTTGCAAGGTACTACCGGAGAAGAAAGTCTTTCCATGGAGGTGGCACCGATATCTGCCAAGGATGCCGAACACCGTCCCGTGAAAGTTACTAAAGATTCCGTTCAGTTGCTGACTGCTCATTTCGACGGTATATCTCCGTGGACTCCTGAGTCTCCTGTACTCTATCGGCTTACAATTTCTCTGCTCGGTAAGGAAGGAAACGTCATTCACTCCATGGATACCCGCATCGGCTTCCGCACCATTGATTTCCGTCCTCGCGACGGACTCTACCTGAACGGTACCAAGCTTGTTATGAAAGGCATCAATCGACACACCTTCCACCCCGATGGCGGACGAACTACGAATAAAGAACTTAGCATACAGGATGTCAAGCTCATAAAAGAGATGAACATGAATGCCGTCCGTTCTCACTATCCCCCTGATGAACACTTCCTGGATGCCTGTGACTCCCTTGGTTTACTCTACATCGACGAGTTGGCTGGTTGGCAAGATGCTTATGATACCCCTACAGGTACTCGTCTTGTTCGTGAAATGTTGACGCGTGACGTGAATCATCCCTGTATCGTGCTCTGGAGTAATGGTAACGAAGGTGGATGGAATACTGCAATTGATAGCCTGTTCCGTACTTACGACCCGCAAAAACGTCATGTCATCCACCCCTGGGCGGATTTCGACGAACTCGATACACACCACTATCCTGCTTATCTCACCGGAGTGGCCCGTTTTACCAATGGCTATAAAGTCTTCATGCCTGCCGAATTCATGCATGGCCAGTACGACCAGGGACATGGTGCCGGACTGGAGGATTTCTGGGCACGTTACACCGCCCATCCTCTCTTTGCCGGAGGTTTCATGTGGGCATACAGCGACGAAGCTGTACGCCGTTCCGACCGTGGCGGAGCACTGGATAGTGAAGATTACAATGCCCCGGATGGTATCCTCGGTCCCTATCGCGAAAAGGAGGGCAGTTACTATTCTGTCCGTGAAGTCTGGTCACCGATCTATGTGGAGCCTCTGATGATTACCCCCTCGTTCCGTGGTGAATTCCGGGTGTCGAACCGATTCCTGTTTACGAACCTGGACAAGTGTTCCATGCGTTGGCGCGTACTCCATTGTGCATCGCCGTTGCAAGGTGAAGCTGTGGGCAGCCCGGTATCTGTAGCCGATGGAGGTGCCCAAGCCTGGCGTCAGGTAGTAGATAGCGGAATGGTACAACTTCCTTCGTTGGTTCCCGGTGAGACTGGGTTCGCCCGAATCACTGCTCCCAAGCTTTTTGAGGGGGACATTCTGGAACTTGAAGCGTATGGAGTGGATGGCGAAAGTATCTGTACACGTACCTTCCCGGTACATTATGCGAAAGATTATCTGCAAGGTGAACTGGAGGCAAATGCTCATTCGTCAGCTTCACAAACTTCAGCCACGGGTAATTGCCGTGTTGAAGAAAGCGATACTCTGATTACTTTGCATTCTCCTGCCGTTACCGTCTCTTTCCGGAAGAGTGACGCTACTATCACTTCTGTGATAAGGAATGCCGACAGTCGGGTTATCCCTCTGAAAGATGGTCCCGTTGCCGTGGGTATGAAGATGATCCTGTCTAATCTCTCCGCTCGTACGGAAAATGGTGATGCTGTTCTTTGTGCACGCTATCGGGGTGCTGCCGATTCCATCGTCTGGCGTCTTACCCCAGCTGGTCTCCTCTCTATGGATGCCGTGCTGTTGAACCGTGCTTCCGGTGGCGGTGGCTTCGACGATGCCTTTACCGACACCGAAGTCCTGAACCTCGGGCTCACCTTCTCATATCCCGAATCCGAGTGCTCCGGCATGCGCTGGATGGGACGTGGCCCGTACCGTGTTTGGAAGAACCGTATCCCCGGTGCCAATTATGGCATCTGGCAGAAAGATTATAACAACACCATTACCGGTGAAAGCACCGACCGCCTTGTGTACCCCGAATTCAAGGGCTATCATGCCAACTTCTATTGGGCTACCCTGCAAAGTCCTACGGTTCCTTTCACTGTGTATGCCGCCAGTGATGGCATCTTCTTGCGGGTATTCACGCCCGAAGAACCCCACGGCCGCCAGGATGGCATCAATACCATGCCCGACTTCCCCGCGGGAGATATTTCTTTCTTACTCGATATTCCGGGTATCCGTTGTTTCAAGCCCATCAGCCAACATGGTCCACAGAGCCAGCCGGGAATTATCCGCATCAAGAAAGGAGACGAAGGACTACGGCTGAATCTGATGTTCGACTTCCGTTAGCTTCCCCCAAATACTATTAATCTAATTATCTGTTATCAAGAATACCATGAAAAAAGTATTTTATTCCCTTTTCGCTGCTTTCGTGCTGACGGCTTGTGGTTCGGAGAAACAAGCTCCGATAGACCGTGAAGCATTGGTGACTCGTAACAATCCTCAAGTAGCCTCGTTCGATTCGTTGGCTTCGCTCAGCGTGGGTAATGGTGAATTTGCGTTCACGGTAGATGCTACTGGCTTACAAACATTCCCGTCTATGTATAGTAAGGGTGTGCCTTTGGGGACACAGAGCCAGTGGGGCTGGCATTCATTTGCCAATCCGCAGGGATACAAGTCTGAAGAAGTCCTGAAAGCCTTTGACTTCGGTCGTGGACACGAAGAACTCTACGCCTGCCAGTTCAAGGAAGAGGGACGGCAAAAAGAAGCTTCCGACTGGTTCCGCGTCAATCCGCACCGCTTGCACTTGGGGATCGTTGGCTTGGAACTGGGTGACGGAGTGAAAGCATCTGATATCACCGATATCCGCCAAACACTGAATATGTGGAAAGGTGAAATCACCAGCCACTTCACACTGAATGGTAACGCTTTCGATGTACGGACAGTTTGCCATCCCGATCAGGATATGATTTCCGCCAGTGTCACCAGCCGTGCACATGCCGGTGTCAATCTGCGCTTTCCGTATCCCACGGGTGCACATGCTGATGATGCCTGCAATTGGGATGCGAACGATAAACATTCTACAACCATTGTCCGTCAGGATGCCCAAAGTGCCGTGCTGAAGCGTGTGCTCGATGAAACCACTTATTATGTAACCCTGCGTTGGGAAGGCAAAGCCAACCTGGCTGAGAAATCCAAGAACTATTTCGTCTTGACTCCGGATGAAGATATGCTGGCATTCTCCTGTCTCTTTACACCGAATTTTCAGGGAACCGTATTTGAAAGTGAACCTCCTGTCTATGCTGACGGTCAGGTATTGCCCTCTTTCGCAGAAACTGCTGCTGCCAGTGCCTCTCATTGGACGAACTTCTGGACGAATGGCGCTGCTGTCGATTTCTCACATTGCACCGATCCGCGTGCAAAGGAGCTGGAACGTCGTGTGGTATTCAGCCAGTATCTTCTCGCTATCCAGTCTGCCGGTAGTGTACCTCCGCAGGAGACAGGTCTGACTTATAATTCCTGGTTCGGTAAGTTCCATCTCGAAATGATTTGGTGGCATCAAGCCTGGCAGCCGCTTTGGGGGCATACTGATCTGCTGGACCGTACGTTGGGTTGGTATGAAACCGTAGAACCCGTTGCCCGTGAAATAGCCCGTCGCCAGGGGTTTCCCGGTGTGCGCTGGATGAAGATGACCGATCCCAGCGGTACGGAAGCACCTTCCAATGTAGGTTCTTTCCTGATCTGGCAACAACCGCATTTCATTTATCTGGCCGAGCTTGTTTACCGTTCCAATCCTTCGGACGAAGTGATTCAGAAGTACAATAAACTGGTACAGGAAACTGCCGAGTTCATGTATGCTTTCGCAACTTATGATGAATTCCACGGTCGTTTCATCCTGAAAGGTGCCATCCCTGCACAGGAAACACTGCGTGCAGCTACCACCATCAACCCACCTTTCGAACTCTCTTACTGGCACTTTGCTATGCAGACAGCCCAGAAGTGGCGCGAGCGTGCCGGTGGAAAGCGCAATCTGGAATGGGACGAAATGATAGACAAACTCTCTCCGCTTGCTTATAACGAGGATCATCTCTACCTGGCATCCGAAGATGCCGTTGATACTTACAAAGATATTCGTTTTACCAGCGACCACATGGCCGTGCTCGGTTCCGTAGGTATCCTTCCGATAAACAAGCTCATTCGTGACGACTATATGAGGAATACCCTGCACTGGGTGTGGGACAACTGGAATTGGGGGAAAACCTGGGGGTGGGACTATCCGATGACTGCAATGAACGCCACTCGTCTGGGCGAACCCGAGAAGGCTGTAGGCGCTTTACTGATGGATAAACGCACTAATACCTACCTGTTGAATGGACATAATTATCAGGATGGCCGTCTGCGCTGTTACCTGCCCGGTAATGGTGGTTTGCTGACTGCCGTAGCATTGATGTGTGCCGGTTGGGATGGGTGTCAGGTGAAGAATCCGGGCTTCCCGCAGGACGGAACATGGGATGTGCGTTGGGAAGGTTTGAGTCCGATGCCGTAAGTGCTATCACTCTTTATCACATCTTATCCATCACCCTATATGAAACGAATATTTCTTTATGCCGCTATCTCTCTGTTGCCTGCTATCGCTTATGCACAGTATACCACTGGCAATAAACCGCAAGGTGCTGGCGATCGCATAGAGTCCACCTCTTTCAACGATCATAAACGTGGTGCCTCCCGTACCTTGCAATATCGTCCGGATGGAGAAGACTTTGTAAGCGTCAACGGTAAGAACCGCTATACCCGCGCTCTCTATGGCAGCCACACAGCTTTCCGTTTAGAGACGAGCGACCGTCCCGTTTTTGCCGTTTATGAGAAACGTAATAGTAAGAATATCAGTTTTCGTCTTCTGCTGAGTGATGGCAGTTCTGTAGCTCTTGACTCTACTGCCTGGTGTGAATCACGCTACACTCCCGGTCGCCGTTCGTATCGCCTGACGCATCCTGCCTGGGGTGAAAATGCAGAACTGCAGATCTTCGCTCTTGCCTTGCCCGATGAAGATGCTGCTATCTGGAAGATTACTCCCATCAATATGCCTCAGGGGGCTACTTTACGCTCTTTGCTGAGCGAAATCCGTCTTGACAAACTGAGCCGTAACGGTGATATGGGAGCTGATCCTCCGGGTTGCTTCGATGCGCCGGAGCACCCTGAACAATTACAGACTATGGATATAGCTCTGGATACTGATCCACAGAATATCTATATTCTTGTCCGCGATTATTCCTTGGTGATTCCTTCCTTTGAAGAGGGTGTTGCTCTCTATGATAAATCAGAGCGAGCCCGTGCCGAACTGGCTTCCCGCATTCGGATTACAACTCCCGATCCATTTTTTAATACCCTGGGTGGTGCCCTTGCCGTAGCTGCCGATGGTATTTGGGATGGTGAAGTCTGGTTGCATGGTGCCATTGGTTGGCGTATGCCCCTTAGCGGCTGGCGTGCAGCTTATACAGGCGATGCTTTGGGGTGGCACGATCGTGCCCGTACGCATTTCGATGCCTATGCTGCCAGTCAGGTGACTGAGGTACCCAATACGATATCACATCCTGCACAGGATTCTGCCCTTGCTCTGGCTCGTTCCGTAAAGCAATGGGGTACACCGCAGTACAGTAACGGATATATTTGTCGTAATCCGCGTCGTAACGATCAGATGCATCATTATGATATGAATCTTTGTTATATAGATGAACTCCTGTGGCATCTTAACTGGACCGGTGATCTGGAATATGCCCGTCGCATGTGGCCTGTATTTACTCGTCATCTTGCCTGGGAGAAGCTCAACTATGATCCCGATAATGACGGTCTTTACGATGCCTACGCCTGTATCTGGGCAAGCGATGCCCTCTACTACAACAGCGGTGCCGTCACTCACAGTACTGCT
>OJSI01001730.1_pt1 | contig 13639 bp, 10 predicted proteins | sample 1599401 | NCBI WGS metagenome assembly OJSI01 (sample SAMN04168658, study PRJEB22393) | human gut metagenome | biome: human gut microbiome; feature: stool | host: Homo sapiens | collected 2014-03-24
TCTATGTGCTCTGATGGAGAAAACGATTTGAAAAACCGGCGTCCGGGAGATCCCGGACGCCGGTTTGCTTATTTCGTAATGGAATTGGTTCGCCGCCTGCGGGGGGGAATGGCGGTGGAGGATTATTTCGTGCCGAAGATCCGGTCGCCGGCATCGCCCAGACCGGGGACAATATAGCCGTGCTCGTTCAGATGGTCATCCACGGCGCCGCAGTAGATGTCCACGTCCGGGTGGGCCTTCTGGATGCGCTCCACACCCTCCGGCGCGGCCAGCAGAACCATCAGCTTGATGTTTTTGCAGCCCCGCTTCTTCATCTCGGTGATGGCGGCCTCGGCGCTGCCGCCGGTGGCCAGCATGGGATCCACGATCATGATGTCCCGCTCCGCAATGTCCTTGGGCATCTTGCAGAAGTAGACATGGGGCTCCAGCGTCTCCTCATCCCGGAACATGCCGATGTGGCCCACCCGGGCGGAGGGCACCATCCGCAGCACACCGTCCACCAGCCCCAGGCCCGCCCGGAGGATGGGCACCACAGCAAACTTCTTGCCTTTCAGGGTGGGGGCGATGGTCCTGCAGATGGGGGTCTCCACCTCCTTGGTGGTCAGGGGCAGATCCCGGGTGGCCTCATAGGTAATCAGCATGCCGATCTCAGAGACGATCTCCCGGAAATCCTTGACGCTGGTGTCCTTGTCCCGCAGGATGGTCAGCTTGTGGGCCACCAGGGGGTGGTCCATCACATGCACTTTGCCGCTCATACTTATAAACTCCTTTTCTCTGATATCCTTGATGTAAACCGTTCCCTACGATCTAAACCGTTCCCTCAGATCTGGGGCGGCTGCCGCAGACGCTGGGCCTGGGGAGGGCGGAGATAGACCGGAAGCAATTCCTGGGCGGAGACCAGCTTTCCCGCCCGGGCCAGGTCCTCGGCGCACAGGGCCACGGACATGGCGTTCTGCATCACCAGCTGGGGCGGTGCCAGGCGGCAGGGCAGTCCCGCCTCTGTCAGCGCCTTCTCACAGAGGACGGCGCCGTCCCCCACGATCACCAGGGGCAGCGGCTCGCTCCGCAGCTCCTCCGCCAGCTCCGCAAGGCCGATGGCGCGATCCGGCGTCCGGCGGGTCAGGCGGCCATGTTCGGAGGTGAAGAGGGCGTTGTAGATCTGGCTGCGCCGGGCGTCCATGGCGCAGACCACCAGGGCGTCCATGTGGGCCACGTTCCGGGCCATGGCCTCCAGGGTGGAGACGGCCGCGCAGGGCTTGTCCGCGGCAAAGGCCAGTCCCTTGGCAGCCGAGACGCCGATGCGGATGCCGGTGAAGGACCCCGGGCCTGCCGCCACAGCGACGGCGTCGCAGTCCTGGACGGTCAGGCCGGTGTTTTTCAGCATGGCCTCCACAATGGGCATCAGGGTGCGGCTGTGGGTGAGGCCGGTGTCCTGATAGCCGGAGCAGAGAACTTTCCCATCCTCCGTCACGGCGGCGGAGACCGCTTTGGCGGAGGTTTCCAGTGCCAAGATCCTCATCGGGCGGCACCTCCTTCCACGGTGATGCTCCGCCAGCCGTCGTGCTCCGGATGGCGGGTGAGGGTCACATAGACCGTGCCCTCCGGCAGGGCGTACATATCACCCTTCCAGCGGTAGGTGCGCAGATACTCGCAGAACTCCTCACTCATGCCCTTGGTGCGCAGCCAGTGGACATCCTGCTCATTGAAGTGGTAGTTCAGCAGGAAACGGGTCAGCTTGCGCTGGCCGGCGCTGATGGAGTAGCCCTGGTTATCCGGGTTCTTGCGGAAGAACATATCAAACACAAGGGTCGTATCCTTAAAGCCGTTCAGAAACAGGCAGTTGGCCATAGTGAATTCGTAAAAATCAACGACCATTGCCGGATTGTCGTAGTCCTCATCCGGGATATACGGCACAACTTTGATCTCGCTCATGAAAAGTTTCCTCTCTTTTTTCCGCGCACCCCTGCGGCGGGTGCAGCCAAACAAACTCTGCGCTGCCGCGCGTTTCGTCCTGTCATGACAGGATGTTTGTACCACTATAGCATCTTTGGCGGGCAGACGCAAGAGGTTTTGGCAAAAAATGACGACAGAAAGAAAAATGTTTTTTGCAGAATCTTTACCAGCACCTCCGGCAGTGCTCTTCTGTCCTCGGATAAATCACGGGCATCGATGCCGTCCGGATATGCAAAAAGCACCCGCAGCGCCTTTCCGTGCTGCGGGTGTTTTGATCTTTCAGATTCAGCCGTTCATGATGCTGGGGGTGGCATTCTTCAGCACGACGTCGTGGCTGCCGCCCTCCACGATGGAGGTGGAGGAAACGACGGTCAGCTTGGCCTTCTGCTGCAGTTCGGGGATGGAGAGTGCGCCGCAGTTGCACATGGTGCTCTTGACCTTGTACAGGGTGGTCTGGACGCCGTCGGCCAGCGGACCGGCGTAAGGAACATAGCTGTCCACGCCTTCCTCGAAGCTCAGCTTGGTGGAACCGCCGAGGTCATAGCGCTGCCAGTTGCGGGCGCGGTTGGAGCCTTCGCCCCAGTACTCCTTCATATACTGGCCATTGATACGCACCTTGTTCGTGGGGCTCTCGTCGAAGCGGGCGAAGTAGCGGCCCAGCATGACGAAGTCAGCGCCCATGGCCAGTGCAAGGGTGATGTGGTAATCGTGGACGATGCCGCCGTCAGAGCAGATAGGCACATAGATGCCGGTCTCCTTGAAGTACTCGTCACGGGCCTTGGCGACCTCGATGACAGCGGTAGCCTGACCGCGGCCAATGCCCTTGGTCTCACGGGTGATGCAGATGGAGCCGCCGCCGATGCCGATCTTCACGAAGTCAGCGCCAGCCTTTGCGAGGAAGCGGAAGCCCTCGGCATCCACCACATTACCTGCGCCCACCTTCACGGTGTCGCCGTAGTGCTCACGGATCCAGCCGATGGTGCGGCTCTGCCACTCGGAGTAGCCCTCAGAGGAGTCGATGCAGAGGACATCCACACCGGCCTCCACCAGAGCAGGCACGCGCTGGGCGTAGTCGCGGGTGTTGATGCCGGCACCGACGACGTAGCTCTTGTTCTTGTCCAGCAACTCGTTGGCATTCTTCTTGTGGGAATCGTAGTCCTTGCGGAAGACGATATACTTCAGGTTGCCCTCGGCATCCACCAGAGGCAGGGTGTTGATCTTGTTGTCCCAGATGATGTTGTTGCAGTCGTGCAGGGAGGTGTTCTCCGGGGCAGTGACCAGCTTCTCGATGGGGGTCATGAAGGTGGTAACAGGAGCGTCATCGGGGGTGTGGTTGACGCGGTAATCGCGGGAGGCCACGATGCCCAGCAGCTTGCCGTTGGGAGTGCCATCGGCGGTGATGGCGATGGTGGAGTGGCCGGTGCGGGCTTTCAGCTCCAGCACATCGTGCAGGGTGGCAGTGGGGGCCAGGTTGGAGTCGGAAACGACGTAACCGGCCTTGAAGCTCTTGACGCGGCGGACCATAGCAGCCTCGTTCTCGATGCTCTGGGAGCCGTAGATGAAGGAGACGCCGCCCTGACGGGCCAGCGCGATGGCCAGCTTATCGCCGGAGACAGACTGCATGATGGCGCTGATCATGGGGATATTCATTTCCAGCGGGCAGTTCTCCTCGCCCTTGCGGTACTTGACCAGCGGGGTCTTGAGGCTGACAGCCGTGGGGACATTCTCAGCAGAAGAGTAGCCCGGCACCAGCAGGTACTCGCCAAAGGTACGGGAGGGTTCTTCGTAAAAATAAGCCATATTCAAACTCCTTTTCTCTTAACGCATCCGCAGCGGATCATATCAAACAACATCAAAACAATTTCATGTTTTCGACTTAAGAATTGATTGTATATACTTTACCACAAACCCACGCGGAATACAAACCCCTGCCCCGCCAAACTTTATAAATGTCCTTTGCAGAAAAACAGGCAAATTGACCTAAGGTCATACTTTCCCTCGCTGTGGGCCGATTTCTCCGGATTTTCGGACGCAAAAAAGCCCGTCTGAAACCAGACGGGCTCTTTTGCACACGAAGCGGAATATCGCCTGTGCGGTGTCGGCCGGCAGCTGCGAAGGAGAACAGCCGGAGGAGGATGGCGGACACCCGATATTCCAAAAAACAAGAAGAAAAAGATTTCATGATCCAGAAGGGTCTTGCCCTCTCTGTAACCATATTGTAACTCTTTTGAAGGACTTTTGCAATAGTTTTTTGTAATTTCTTTGTAATTATTTTTGTAAAGATTCTGTGACAGAGCTTCCGAATTCCAGATAGCACTCAAAGGCTGCGTGCTCCTCCCTCCGGCCCAGCAGATACCAGCCGTTTCCTGAGGGGGCATAGAACACCTGCACGGTCTGGCCCATCGGCACTTCACGGTGGTACTTGATGGAAGCGAAGGACAGTGGCGCAGCCTCCACGACCTCCTGCGGCAGGGCGTCGCAGGCGATGTCCAGATAGAGGGAGTTGTTGATATGGCCGTTGAGGTCACACATGGAGTAGCTGGCGCGGCGCTCCCCTGCCGCCGTCAGCGGCTGGCTCTTGTGGACGATCTGGGGCAGTTCTTCGGGCAGGTCGTCGTTCTGGAAGTCCGGCATCGTCCAGCCGGGGGTGCGCAGGATGCGCCCTGCCTCAGTGTCCACGATCATCCAGCGGCAGTCCACGAGGGCCAGCTTCTCCCCTGTTTCGCTGGTGATGGTAGTCAGCCGTTTCATCGTGCCTTTCTTGAACGCCTCACAGGCCGTGGTCAGGTTGATCTTCTCCGCACGGCCCGGCATCCGCCAGACCCTGAGGGCCTGCTTGCCCACGAGGAATGCGCTGCGGCGCTCCCTGAAAAAGGCGTGGTCCATGCCGTAAGCCCGGGCATGGTCTGCCGACACCTGCTCCACATACCGGAACAGAGCGCTGGGCTTCAGGCAGCGGCGGAAGTCGCTGTCGCCGTCCAGCACAGTCATCTGCTCCGTATAGCTTCTGTATTCACTCATATTCTTTCCCTTTCCTTATAAAAAGGGGCTGTACGCCTCCGCACAGCCCCCTCAGGTTCAATACATATTGCGCGTTTTCCTGCGCACCTTGCGCCAGATATTGAAGCAGGCCAGAGCCAGCATCGCCGCCAGCAGCATCAGGAACAGATACCCGCTGCCGCCCTCGTCGTAGCTCTTCATCTCGCTCCACTTCACGTCCAGCTCGCTGTTGACCTCATCGCTCAGGGCAGTGAACACCTCTTCTTTGGCCGCAATGTCCTCGGAGGGGTACGCGATCTCGCTGTACTTGAGGTCTTCATCCAGAATCTCCCACACACAGTGCATAGGGGTGGTGTAGCCGATATACTCGATATTGGCCTTTCCGACGTCCGGCTCACACATGAAGTTGATGAACATCTCTGCAGCTTCCTCGTGCTCACTGGTGGCGGGGATGGCCATGCTGTCCACCGACAGCACCGTCCCCTCCTCAGGGAACACCCAGGCCAGGTCGGGGTTGTCGTCGATCATGGTGATGGCGTCGCCGGAGTAGTAGACGCCGACGGCCGCCTCGCTGCCGATCATCTTATCGAAGATCTCGTCCATGACATAGGCCTGCACCAGAGGCTTCTGGGCTTTCAGCTCGTCCACCACAGCATCCACCTCCTCCGTGGTCTGGGGGTTGACGCTGCTGCCGCTCTTGAACGCACCGATGGCGTAGGCGTCGCGGCTGTTGTTGAACATCAGGATGTTGCCTGCATACTTCTCGTCCCACAGGTCTGCCCAGCTGGTGGGGGCCTCGTCTACCATCTTTGTATTGTAGATGATGCCAGTGGTGCAGAGGGTGTAAGGCACGGTGTAGGCATTCTCGGGGTCATAGTCTCCGTTGCGGTACTCCTCGTCGATGTTCTGGAAGTTCGGGATGTTGCTGTAGTCCAGCGGCATCAGCATCCCTTCGCTTATCATCTTGGCGACCATGTAGTCCGACGGGATGATGACATCGTAGTTGGCCGCACCGGACTTCAGCTTGGCGTAGAGGGACTCGTTGGAGTCGAAGGTGGTATAGTTGACCTTGATGCCGGTCAGCTTTTCAAAGGCCGCCACCACGTCCACGCTGTCGTCGGAACCGTTGGAGATATACTCGCCCCAGTTGTAGACATTCAGGGTGACGTTCTGGCCCTTGAAGCGGGTCCAGTCGTAGTCATCCGAAACAGAAATGTCCTCTGTGACCTCGATCTGTCCCGCGGCCAGAGCCGACAGCGGCATGGTCAGCGCCAGCACAGCCGTCAGCAGAAGAATCACGAAACGCTTCATTTGACATCTCCCCCTCTCAGTGCGCGCTGGTCGCGGCGGTAGCCGCGGCTCTCCATGGCGTTGGAGATGAGGATGATGCTCAGAATGACCACGAACATGATGGTGGACAGCGCGTAGATCTCCGGGCTGACCTTCTTGCGGGTCATGGAGTAGATGGCGATGGGCAGTGTCTCCACCGTACCGCAGTTGAAGTAGGAGATCATGAAGTCGTCGATGGAGTAGGTCAGGCTGATGAGGAAGCCCGACAGGATGGCCGGGCTGATCTCGGGCAGGATGACCTTGAAAAATGCCTGCCGGGGGTCACAGCCGAGGTCCAGCGCCGCCTCAAACAGCTTGATGTCCAGCTGTTTGAGCTTGGGCGTGACATTGAAGATGACATACGGCACGTTGAATGCGATATGGGCAATGAGTAGCGTGGGGAAGCCCATGATGTTGCCGGGCAGGAAGTCCAGCTCAGACGCAAAGCGCTGGTATGCCACAAAGAGCATCATCAGGGAGATACCGGTGATGATCTCGGGGTTGACCGTGGTGATATAGGTGATATTCGTCACCAGCAGGCGGCTCTTGCGCCCCATGGAGGCGATGCCCAGAGACGCCGCAGTTCCCAGCACGGTGGCGATGACCGCCGAGAACAGTGCCAGATACAGCGACACCCACAGCGCGTGCAGGATGGACTCATTGTGGAGCAGGCTGGTGTACCACTTAAAGGTAAAGCCGGTAAAGAGGGCGTAGCCCTTGCTCTGGTTGAAGCTGAACACGACCATGTACGCGATGGGCAGGTACATGAAGCAGAAGAACAGGATGACATAGGCGCGCTGCATCAGACGCAGATGTTTCGTTTTCATCAGGACACACCCTCCATCTCATCCTCGTCGAAGCTGGACGTAAAGCTCATGCAGAGCAGCACAATGACCATCAGCACGAGGCTCATGGCAGAGCCGACATTGAGGTTGTAGCTGTTGCCGAGGAACTGCATCTCGATCAGATCGCCGATGAGCAGGTTGGACCCGCCGCCCAGCATACGGCTGATGACAAAGGTGGACACCGCCGGGACGAACACCATCGTGATGCCGGTGCTGATGCCGGGGATGCTCATGGGGATGAGCACCCGGAACAGAGTCTTAGTGGTGGAAGCGCCCAGGTCCTGCGCCGCCTCCACGATGCTCTGGTCGATTTTGGTCATGCTGGTGTAGAGGGGCAGGATCATATACGGCACATAGTTGTACACCATGCCCAGCACCACAGCGCCGGAGGTATTCAGCATGTTGTAGGGGCCAAGGCCGAAGACGCCCAGAACGGCGTTCACGGGGCCGTTGACGCTCAGCAGGCCCATCCATGCGTAGGTACGGAGCAGGAAGTTCATCCACATGGGCAGCATCACCAGCATCAGCATGATGTGCTGCTTGTTGACGCGCAGCCGGGAGAGGAAATAGCCCACCGGGAACGCGATAATGAGGCAGATGACGGTGGAGATGAGGGCCAGCAGCAGGCTGCGGGCGAACACCGAGCCATAGCCGCTGACAGTCACCAGATTGTCCAGCGTAAAGCTGCCGGCGGAGTCGGTGAGGGCGTAATACACCACGATGAACAACGGCACCACCGTGAACAGCACCATCCATACAAAGTACGGATAGGCCAGTTTCTTATCGTAAATCTTCATGCAGCCTCACCCCTCCGAACGCGACATGATATGGATCTCGTTGGGGCCGATGCGCATACCGATGGTCTCACCGGGCGTGCAGGCGCGGGTGGAATGGATGAGCCACTCGCGGCCCTCGCACTCCACATGCATCTCGAAGTGGACGCCCTTGAAGATGACGTCATTGACGACGCCCACCAGCTGGCCTTCCACCGGGGAGACAACTTCGATGTCCTCGGGGCGGACGACCACCTGTACGCTCTCCTCCCGGGCAAAGCCGCGGTCCACGCAGGGGAACTCGACGCCCGAGAAGGAGACGAGGAAATCACGGTGCATCACGCCGTCCACGATGTTGGAGTCGCCGATGAAGTCGGCGACAAAGGCGTTCTTGGGCTCGTTGTAGATGTCCTCGGGGGTGCCGATCTGCTGCACCTTGCCGCCGTTCATGACGACGACGGTGTCGGACATGGTCAGGGCCTCTTCCTGGTCGTGGGTGACGTAGATGAAGGTGATGTTCATCTCGCGCTGCAGGCGCTTGAGTTCCAGCTGCATCTCCTTGCGCAGCTTGAGGTCCAGGGCGCCCAGAGGCTCGTCGAGAAGCAGGATCTCCGGCTCATTGACCAGGCTGCGGGCGATGGCCACGCGCTGCTGCTGGCCGCCGGACATCTGACCGATGCTGCGGCGCTCGAAGCCCTTCAGGCCCACGACTTCCAGCATATCCCGCACCTTGCGGCGGATGGTCTCTTCGTCCATCTTCTTGAGGCGGAGGCCGAAGGCCACATTCTCAAAGACGTTCAGGTGGGGGAACAGCGCGTATTTCTGGAACACGGTGTTCACCGGACGCTTGTAGGGCGGTACGCCCGTGATGTCCTCTCCTTTCAGCAGCACTTTGCCGGACGTCGGTTCCAGAAAGCCCGCGATGAGGCGGAGGGTGGTGGTTTTGCCGCAGCCGGAGGATCCCAGCAGCGTCACAAACTCTTTGTCATGGATGTCGAGGTTCAGCCCATCCAGGATGCGCTGACCATCAAATTCCACTACGATGTCTCGCAGCGAAACGATCACCGAGTTGTTCATTTCTTTCCTATATCCTCCTTGTAACTCAGATACGAAAAAAGACAGGGGTTTACTCCCCCATCCTTCCATCGCATTAGGGTGACTTTGAGTCTGCTCCCTCGCCCATCCAATCTGTGCTGGCTGTGGGAGCAGACTCATCCCCGCACAACATCCATGACGACCGTAACATTGCGCAGTTATTCTGCCCTGTCTTGTCTATCTTAAACAATCTTTGTCAAAATGTCAATCACTCTGCTGATGTTTGCCGAAACTTTGACTCCGAGGGGGCTTTTCCCACCCGGGTTTTACATCAATTTTGCATATAGCGTTTCCTTACACAGCATAAAAGCACCTGCAGTGCAGAACTGCGGGTGCTTTTGGGATAAATTCTCAGGTGTCGGCTTTCAGCTGCCGGGCCGTCAGGCAGAGGGCCTGCACGGTCTGGCCGTCCACGGTGTAGACAGAGCTGTCGCCCGACACCATCATATAATAGCCGTCGGTGCCGATGGCATATGTCAGGGTGACAGTGCCGTCTGCCGTCGTCACCTCTGCTGTCACCAGCGGGGCGTCGAAGCCGCAGGCGGAAGGGTCGGCGACAGTGTCCTGCCCGGTGACATAGCTGGCCAGTGCGGCCAGCAGGGCGTCCGTCTTGTCGGTGTCCAACGCAGCATTCGGTTCATCTGTGAGCCGCCAGATGGTCTGGTAGGTGGTGCTGTCGGCCTCCGTGGGCTGGGATACGGATTGCAGCTTGATCGTCTCGCCGCTTTGGAGGGTATAGCGCACGGCCTCGATGTCCGAGACGGTGATGCCCGCCGGGCTGAACGCCCCAAAGAGCTCCGCCTTCGTCTGCTCCATGCAGCGGAACCTGGCCGCGTCCACGGTATAGACAGCGTCGCCGCCCTCCCGCCGGACGTACACATCCCCGGTGACGGGGTTCTCCGCTCCCACGGTAAGGGTGGTGCTCTCCCCCGCCGCCGAAACATTTACGACAAGCTGGGGCGCGTCGAAGCCGTAGTCCTCGCCGGGCTGCGCCTCGAGCTGGCGCCTGGCCTTCATGCCTGCCAGCGCGGTCCGGATGGTGCTGCAGGCCGAATCATCCAGATGGTAGGCCGGGTCCTCGGTCAGCGTCCAGCCGTCGTCGGAGGGCCGGAGCGTCAGCGTCTCGCCGCCATACTGGATGGAGACGCTTTCCAGCGTGGCGGTGGTCCCATCCAGCAGCGGGATGCTGCCGTCCTCGGCCTCACTGGCGGCCTGTTCGGCCTTCTGGTTCGCGTGGGTCAGCAGGGCCAGCGCCGCCCCGGCGGCGAGGACGAACACCAGCAAAACGATGAGGGTACGCCGTTTTGTTTTCATGGCGTGCCTCCTTACTTGCGGCGGCGCAGCAGCACCACCACTGCGCCCACGGCCAGCACAGCCGCCGGGAGGATGAGGACGAACACCAGACCCAGCACAGCGGCGGTGTGGCCCGAGATGGTGATGGGCGCAGCTTCCAGCGCCTTGGACTCCACGAGGGTGGTCCCCTCCTGCCCGGCCAGAGAGGCAGCGCAGCCCTGCAGGAAGGTCACGTTGCCGGGAACAGTCTGGTAGACGGCCTCGTTGTCCATGTTGCCGCAGTTGACCCAGATGACCTCTGCGCCGGTGCTGTTATTGGAAGCATAGGCTGCCAGTGCAAAGGGGCCGTCGGGGTCGCCGTCCTCCTGCTCGGCGGTGGTCATCTCATAACCCGCCGCCTTGCTGTAGGAGCTCTCGGTACTGACCAGCAGAGCTTCCGAAGTGATGCCCTCCGTCTCGGTGATGGTGATGCCCTGCGCCATCTGCAGCAGGACGCGGCGGCTAGTGTCGATGCCGTCCAGTGTACCGCTCTCAGTGTCGGTGGCGTAATCCGGCAGCAGATAGTAGGGGTAACCGTTCAGGTAATGGCCGCTGTCCCCTTCCACTACGAGTCCGGGCGTCCGGGTCAGTCCAAACTCGGCCATCAGGGCGTCAAGATTCGGGGTGGAGTAATAGCTGTCGGTGGTGAGCATCAGATGTCCGCCATTTTTCAGGTAGGCGCGCAGGGCCGACATCTCATCCACGAGGCCGCCCGCCGATGCAAAGTCCTGCTGCGGGTCATTGATGATGAGCAGGTCGCAGTCGTCCGGGATGGTGTCCGTCAGCAGGTCGAGGGGGCTGACGGAGAGGTTCTGGCCTTCCAGCGCATCGGTCAGGGTGTCGGTGAGGCGCTGTTCGCCGTGGTTCGTCGTGTAGTAGGCGTGGAGCTCTTCGCCGCTGGTGATGCGGTAGATGGCAGCGGTGAGCTTATTTTCGCCGCCGAAGGTCACGCTGTAGCTGCCGGTGGTGTAGTAATCGGAGTAGTCATAATCGTAGAGGTCGGACGCCGCCAGCACGGCGCTCTTCTCCCCCGAGACGAGGATGAGACTGCCGTTCTCAGCCGACTGCACGCCGTACTGGGCGGCGAAGGTCGGGTAGACGGCGGGGTCTTTCGTCTCCCACTTGATGTGGCTGCTCTCGGAGGCGTAGCGGTCCAGCAGCTTTGTGATGATGGCGTCCTCGCTGCCCGTCTCGGCCAGATAATAGATGGTGACATCCTGCGTCAGGGCGTGGGCGATGTCCTTGGAGCTGCCGCTGAGGGTGTAGAGCCCGGCCTCCGAGAGGTCGAACTCGGTGTACTTCGTCGGGACGGCCCGGACGATGAGGTTGAGCAGGACGGCCAGCACGACCACCAGCACCGTGACCGCCGAGGCATAGATGCCGCTGCGCATCCGCAGACGTTCCAGCGGGCCTGCGCTCTTTTTCTCAAATTTCTTCATAGTCTGCCCCCTCTCAGTTCCAGCGGCGCTTCTCGATGCCCTGCGCCGTAAAGAAGAGGAAGAGCACCGTCACCGTCAGATAATAGACCAGCGTCGGGATGGAAAAGCTGTTGTTGACGAACTCCTCAAAGGGCGCAAACAGGCAGAGGGCGCTCAAGACAGCACTGAACGCTTCGGTGAGCCATGCGCTGCGCAGCAGGAACAGGGCGCTCAGCCCGGCGCAGAGGGCCGCAAAGCAGAAGCAGCCCAGCGTGAAGCTCCGGGTGCGCAGGCCCACCGCAAGGGAGGCTCCCGCCGACAGAGCCGTAAAGACCACCAGCGCCACGGCGCTTCCGGCGTTGAACATACTGCGGAGGCTGGGCATCATATAGGCCAGCAGCAGGGCCGAAAAGCCCATGACTGCCGCAATGATCTGGTTCTCCGTGAGGCCGGAGCAGAACTCGCAGACGGCAATGGCCGCACAGCCCAGCAGGAAATAGCACAGCAGCGCGGCGAAATTCGCCCCGCAGGCCGAGGCCGTGCCGCCCAGCAGCCAGAGCACGACGATCATGATGCCGTCGGCCAGACAGGGCAGCGCGAACACGGTGCAGAGGGCCAGATACTTGCCCACCACGATGCCCCACACAGACACCGGGCTGGTGAGAAGGAGCTGGTCGGTGCGGGCGCGGCGCTCTTCGGCCAGCGAGCGCATGGCCAGCACCGGGAAATAGAGCAGCAGCATGAAGATCGTGCGGTAGAGCGTATAGTAGCCAAAATCCGTCAGGCCGTAACCGAGGTTCAGGGCCAGAAAATAGATGCCGGAAGCCGCCAGCAGAAAGGCCGTGAGCAGATAGCCCATCATGCCGTGAAAAAAGCTGCGCAGCTCCCGCTTGTAGATGGCAAGCATCGAATCAGTCCTCCTTTTTATCCGAAGTCTCTTCCGGAGCCGTCAGCTCAAGGAAGAGCTCTTCCAAATCGCGCTCTTCGGCGGCAAGGTCCACGACGGCGGCCAGATGCCCCTGCGACAGGATGAGTGCCTTGTCGCAGACGGCCTTCACCTCACTGAGGATGTGGCTGGACAGGATGACCGTGTGGGTGCGGCCCAGCTCCCGGATGAGGCGGCGCAGCTCGATGACCTGCGCCGGGTCGAGGCCCACGGTGGGTTCGTCCAGAATGATGAGCTGCGGACTGCCCAGCAGCGCCTGCGCCACGCCCACCCGCTGGCGGTAGCCCTTCGAGAGGCTGCGGATGAGCCGGGGCAGGACATCTTCCAGACCGGTACGGCGGGCGGCAGACTGCACCTGTGCCGGGCGGTCGGCTTTCTTGACGCCTTTCAGTTCGGCGGCAAAGTCGAGGTACTCGGCCACCGTCATCTCCGGGTAAAGGGGCGGCTGTTCCGGCAGATAGCCCACGCAGGCCTTGGCGGCGTCGGCTTCCTCGGGCAGCGGATGGCCCGCCACCGTCACCTGCCCCTCCGTGGCGGCAAGATAACCGGTGAGGATGTTCATGATGGTGGACTTACCGGCACCGTTCGGCCCCAGCAGGCCGTAGATGACGCCGTCCTCCACCGTGAAAGAGATGTCGTCCACTGCAAGGCGGCTGCCGTATTTCTTGGTGAGGTGGGATACTTCTATCACAAAAAACGCTCCTTCTCTGCGGGTGTCCCCGGGAATATCTGCATCATTTTAGCCCGAAAATGTGTCAGAAATAAGATAAACCTGTGTGCGTTTCCAAATATTGTTTCTTTTGCGCTGATGCGGCAGTTTTCGCGGCCGGACGCAAAAAGAGCGCCGCTCCCCGCAAAGGGAACGACGCTCTTGGAAGCCTTGTAATTGTTGCAATTACTTACGGCCGAAACGCTTGTTGAAGCGCTCAACACGTCCGCCGGTGTCAA
>OJSI01001743.1_pt1 | contig 13546 bp, 7 predicted proteins | sample 1599401 | NCBI WGS metagenome assembly OJSI01 (sample SAMN04168658, study PRJEB22393) | human gut metagenome | biome: human gut microbiome; feature: stool | host: Homo sapiens | collected 2014-03-24
CGCTGAATCTCCGGGGTGATGGCATCATGGTAGCCAAGCAGCTGCCAAAAGTCGGCGAACTCTGGGTCCTCCATATCAGCCAGCCTCTGGATGTTCTGTATCAAGTTTCTTTGTTTTTCGACAATTTGTTCCGGCATCCAGGCCAGAGCAGCTTGCCGTTCTTGCTCGCACTTACATTTCCAACACAATCCCTCATAACCCAATGGGGTTCCACAGCTGGGGCAGGTATATTTCAGACTCATGTTCTCATACTCCTTTCAGGCAATAAAAAAGCCCCACGCCGCACTGTCATAAAGACAGGCTGACGCAGGACATGAAGAAGCCGCGTTGAAGGAGCCGCATCCACCAGCAGATGTAGTTTCTTCAACAACCAAAATATTTTTTTCGTATCTTAAAGCAGCAAATTGCTGTCCAATATATTTGTTCATAGCGGCACCATTTGTTCTGAGCGTAGTTTTATATCTTATTATATCACAGCACCCCTTCAATGAAAATATTTTGTTGGAAATGCTAATGAAAAATTTTTGTGAATTTGTTAAGGCGCAGGGGCTGTTATCTCCATAGTGTCTGGATGGATCAGAGTGATTACTTTTCCCTGATGCAAGGCATAGTTGACTGTCTGTGCTGTGCCTGAACGCAGCTTTTTCTGATTATCAAACACACCGATAAGGTACTCTGCATGATCGACCATATAATAATTTCTTTTTTTATAACTGGAAACATCCGCAGAATGTGAAATAACAATAGAATCGTTTGCGTTTTGGATCAGCTTTTTCAATCTATGTCTACTCTGATCCGGCCATTTAGAGTCATAGCCGATGAAGGGAATTACAACGATAATTTTAATATCCTCGTATCCTGTTTGTGCTCTCAATGTTAGCAGCTGTTCTCCAGCCCACATATCCACACCAAGAGCACCGCCGACAAAAAAAGTACGGACAAATTTCTCGTCATGGAGTATGCGAAACTGCTCCAGGAGACATTCTTTCAGCTTTTGGCATAGAGGATCTTCCTCATTATATCCAAAGCAAAATCTTGTTGGTCTGTGGCCGGTAATGGCACAGGCATACTGATTCATACAAATCACCCTTGATAACTGCCTTGATTACGCATATAAAGCAAAAATAACGCAAATAATAATGCGTATAAAGGTTATATTACAAAATTATAACACAATACATACGAAGTATCAAGAATTGCTTTCTGCTATGCTAAAAGAGCAGAGAGGTGAGCGTATGGACGAAGAATTTATCCGCAATCGAATCACAGAATTACGATTGAAAAAAGGCGTTTCAGAATATCAGATGAGCATGGAGTTAGGGCAGAACAGAAGCTATATTCAGGCAATTTCTTCCGGGCGTTCTATGCCGTCTATGAAGCAGTTTCTCAACATCTGTGAGTATTTTGAAATCACGCCGCTTCAATTTTTTGATGCACAGGAAAATAACCCTCAGCTTATCAAGAAGGCTTTGGACGGAATGAGAAAGATGTCAGATGACGATCTGATTATGCTGATTGGTTTTATAAGTCGCTTAAACACAGAAAACTAACGATAGGAGGCAGTAAATGTCCCGTCGTTAGTTTTTTATTTTATGCGCAGCATATTGTGGCAAGCAATGCTTGTGGCTATCCATTTCGCCACAAGCTGCTTGTTGAGGGCAGCGCCCCCAAGCCCCTTTGAACACAGAATTTCATTCTGTGGCTGCGCGTTCTGCGAACGCTTTTGACCAGGACCAGCTTACCGCTGGCCGTGGTCTTTTTCTTTTTCAACATCCTGTTCTACCTCCATTTTCAGCACCCGATCCACATTGGCCTTTGCCGTTAAAAGCTCCCGCATTTCCTCACGGGAACGCCGGTACTCGGCATAGGTCTTTTTCTTTTCTTCCAGCAATTTCGCGTACTCCGTCTGCAACTCTTTGACCTTGGGCAGCTTCTTGACGCCCATCTCATCAAAGGCATTCTTAGCAGCCTGGTGGAGCAGAATTTCTTCCTCATGTTCCTCCCGGAATTTCTTAGAGTAACCCGCCTTGCGGTATGCCACATAGACCTCACGGGTCTTGGCATAATTTACGATGTGAGTACGCAGAACAGCGATCTCTGCCATGCGCTTTTCAGCCGCTTTGATCTGCGCCGAAAGATCATTGTGATGTGCCGTGGCAGCCGCAGCCTTTTCTTCCAAAACCGCATACTCCAGCAGGTTATGCTCTGACAGGTAATTCATGGTCTGCGCCATTTGCTTCAGATTGAAAACCTTGGCCCATCGAGCATAGCCAGCACCTTTTCCAGCCTGCAATTTTGCCTGAATGTCCACCAGCAGATTGACCTTCGGCGGCTCTGCCTGTGTGACTGTTTTCTTTCGCGGGGTATGTGCTTTCTTCCCTAAGAGAACTGCCCGCAAATCTTCCAATCCATATCCTTCGCCCAGACTGTCCATGCGGGCGGCTTTCTCCCAACCAGAGAGCTTCAGTCGATACGATTTTCCGCGCTTTGAGACTTCACAACCATACTCTTGCAACAGCTTCAGCAGTTCTTCAAAGTCAGCAGGACTTTGTGATAATGCGTTGTCAATCGCCACACGAAGCAGCTCTCGGTGAGAGGGCTTTGCCTGATCGCCCAGCCATTTGTTATAGCTCTTTCCGTGAGGTTTCGGATTCTCTACAATGGACAGTCCGTTTTCGACGCAGATGGTGTCACTTAACTGTCGGACCGCCTTGGTGCTGCCCCAAAAGTTTCGGAATTTCCGGTCATATTCTAAGCTGACCGATGACCAGATAATGTGATTATGAATGTGCGACTTGTCTATGTGAGTGCAGACCACAAAGGCATGATTGCCTTTGGTAAAACGCTTGGCAAATTCCACACCCAGCCGGTTAGCTTCCTCCGGTGTGATCTCACCGGGGCGGAAGGACTGGCGCACATGATAGGCAATCACATCATCCGCACCGCGCACTCGTCCGGTAGCGGCAATGTACTGCCGCTTTGCCAGAAGGAACTCCGCATCCGCAGTCCGGCTGTCACACGCATAGCCGGTAATGAGCCTGCCGTTATCTGTTTTCTTTGGATTGGCCACATAGTCGATGATGTCACTGATTGCCCGACTCTCTGTGCGGCCTTTGCCGACATGAAGCGGCATGATTCTTGTAGTTGCCATAATAGAAGGTCCTCCTCTCATAAATATTTTTGTTTTCGCTGAACTCTTTGCTTCTATCGTTGCAATAACTTTCTCCGCTGGGTATAATAAAAAAGAATATTCTACAACCTCAAAGGAGGGATTTCTATGATAGAACAGCTCATTGCTGAAGCAACCGAATGTGATTTCAAAGTTGCTCTCGAAACAAAAAAGCCAAAAAGCTGGTTAAAAAGTGTCAGTGCCTTTTCCAATGGAATCGGCGGCACTCTGTTTTTCGGAGTCTCCGATGACCGGGAGCCTATCGGCTTGTCCGATGTTCAAAAGGATGCTGAAGCGATCAGCCGCTTAATCAAAGAACGTATCACACCATTACCGCAGTTTATCTTAAAGCCATTGCAGGAAGATGGTAAAAACCTGTTGGCTCTGGAGGTTTCTCCTGGCCGCAGCACCCCATACTATTACAAGGCAGACGGAGTAATGGAAGCATACATCCGTGTTGGAAATGAAAGCGTAATTGCACCGGATTACATTGTGAATGAACTGATCTTAAAGGGAACCAATCAGTCCTTTGACACCTTAACAACAGAAGCTGTGAAAAAGGATTACAGCTTCACACTCCTGGAGGCAACCTATCTGGAACGAACCGGCCTCCGCTTCGAGCCATCCGATTATGTCTCATTCGGTTTGGCTGACAAAAATGGGTTCCTGACCAATGCTGGAAAGCTCATGACCGATCAGCACACAGTTTATAACTCCCGTATGTTCTGTACCCGGTGGAATGGCTTGGAAAAAGGCTCTATCTTTGATGATGCGCTGGACGATAAGGAATACGAGGGGAATTTGATTTATTTACTGAAAAGCGGCAGTGAATTTATTCGCAATAATTCCAAAGTCCGTTTTGTCAAAGAGGCACAGTATCGTGTAGACAAGCCGGATTATGCTGAACGAGCTGTGACAGAGGCTCTTGTCAATGCGCTTATCCATCGTGATTATATTGTGCTTGGCAGCGAAATCCATATTGATATGTTTGATGATCGGGTGGAAATCACATCTCCGGGCGGTATGTTTGGCGGCGGCTCAATTCAGGAATACGATATTTACAGTATTCGTTCGATGCGACGAAACCCTGTGATTGCTGACCTGTTCCACCGCATGAAGTACATGGAACGCCGTGGAAGTGGTCTGCGCAAAATCGTCAGTGAAACTGAAAAGCTGCCTGGATACACAGAGGCATATAAGCCCGAATTTTCCTCAACAGCGACAGATTTCAGAGTCATCTTGAAAAATGTAAATTACCATCATGGTCCTTCTATCATAGAAACGACCCATGATAAGACCTATGACGCAACCCATGATGCAACCCATGATAAAATCCTTGCATTTTGCATAGAACCACATTCAAAATTAGAAATCGCAGAACACTGTGGATACAAAAACACAAAAAACTTTACACAAAAATATCTGCGTCCGCTATTGAACAATGGAACACTCAAAATGACACTTCCCGATAAACCGAAAAGTAAACATCAAAAATATATTACAGTTCGTTCCGAATAAACAGAGAAGCAGGGCATTGGGTCTCATCTCCCATTGTCCTGCTTCTTTTCATTCCAAATTATATTCACATCATTTACCCATACACCCAATCCTGGATCGCAAATTTCAAACTCTGTACCTTGCCCAGCAGCCAGATCGCAGCCAGCGGCAGCCCCATCGGGCTAATCAAAAATGCCATAACCAGCAAAATTGCACCATTCTGCGGGGAATAGGTAATCAGCACAGCCACGCCAAGCAGAGCAATTACCGTGCTTAGTAGACCAAGCACCAGACCGGATATGTAGATCAGCCCCGTGCAGAGCCAGACAAAAAGCGTCAACGCCAAAATGACCGGTGCAGTTACGATCATCAGCAGACATTTCAAAATCTTCATTTCTGTTCCTCCTTCCAACGCTCCAGATACTGTTTGCATAGGGCATCCGCTTCTCTCTCATCATCTTCCGTCACTTCCCGTTTTCCTTTGGTCAGTTCAATCTCCAGATAAGTCCGGTAATCATCGGCTAAGAGGTCGAACAGTTCCTTGGGAGTATGGCACACCTCGCCAGAGCAATAGTGAAAATCTTGGTCAAATTCAACTCTTACACATCCATGGCGGCTGATATAAACTTCTATGGTCTCGTCTGCGGTTAGGTAATCCGCAAAAATCTCCAGCACCTTTTCAAAGGTCAGCATCTGTTTTCACTCCTTTGCTACGCTTCTTATTCTACTCATATTATCCGGTACAGACAGGCAAAAGACAAGGATACAGACAAAAAGAAAAAGCGGAGGAAGGTGCGGCGAAGAAACGCCGTTCCTCCCTCCGCAAATGGAGTATCTATCCCTGTTATGAAAGTTTGGAGAGTTGGGTAAGGATTTCCTTCACACCCTCCCACAGTTGTTCCTGCCGCTGGGATATATCCTCCAAGTCAGCATTATAAACCCGCCCGGTCTCATGCACTTTGCGGGTCAGCTGGTTCAAGTTGTTGCTGCTTCGGCGCATCAGGGAGACCAACTCCTTCATCTCTGGCAGTTCCAGCTTGACCACATAACCATCCAGCGCCATTTTCCGCAGATAAGCGCTCAAATTCTCTGTCCCGTATTGCTGCATCTTTTGATGGATCAGCTCCAGTTCTTCTGCGGACACCCAAAACAAAACCGGAACATCCCGCTTGCGCTTTGCCATGGTTATCGCTCCGGCTCCCGTTTTTTCGGGGCGGCAGACTTATGGGCGGGCAGCTCCTGTTTGAGCTTATCCCGTACTGAGGGACGGGACGGTTCCAGTTTTTCTCTCTGGGTACGGCTGCGCTGCTGTTCTTCACGCACCAGATCAATAAAACCATCCAGCACAGCAGGGTGGCTGTTCAGGACATAACCACAACGGACGGTTTCGGGGTTCTCGTTGGGAATGGTCTTAGCCCATTCCTTATTGCGTCGGGAGTAACGCCCATCCCAGTCCTGAAGCTGGACGGTGTTGGCAAGGACCAGCGCCACACGCTCCATGCCATAGTTCTCGATCACACCCTTTGCCGCATCGTGACTGAGATACATTCCGTCGAAGTGTTCCCGCACCGCCGCTTCAATGGACTCCTTGCATTGGAGATTTACATTGTTGGAAGCTCGGTACTGCTCCAGCTCCCCATGTTCTCTCGCATAGGCAGCTGAATGGGGATAGATCGGTGTTGTTCGCAGTTCCTCTTTAGCTCTGCACACATCGTCGGCACGGTTCTCAATGCTGTCCCGGATCACATCCATATAGCCGGTCTCCAGCTTTTCAAAATAACGGTACACATCCGCCAGCGGCGAGGGAGATTCCAAAAGCGCGTGGGCCTGTGCGTCGGTCAGCTCCAGCTCCTCCATCGCCATCACGATGTCCTCACGGACAGTATATTCATAGGTGTGGTGCAGGATTTCTTCCGGGGGCTGGCTTTTCAGCCAGTCCCTGTATTTGTCCTGCTCAGCGGCCATCTTTTCATAAAGGGCCGTATTCAGATCGTTGGTATTCATGTTATCGCACCTCCTCATGCTGTTTTGGTTTCTTGTCTGTACTGCGGGCCGGCACCGGGCGTTTCAGATGATCCAGCACCGAAGGCCGTGTGCTTTTGGTAACAACAGACTCGGTATGTGCCTGCCCCTTTCCGTCGATGTTGAGCAGGGTATCCAGCTCCACCAGACGGGCGTTTTTGCTTCTCAGTTCTTCTTCATAAAGGAATGGCTTTCCGACTTCCTCCTTTGCGGCAGCCTGCTGCTGATAGAGGTTATCCAGCTGGGCCTTTGCCGCCTCCAGACGCTGGGGCATCTGGGCGAGGGCATTGTCGATACGGGTAAGATTTCCGCGAGGGTCTGTACCAAGGGTTGCCCGGTGGGTCATCTGTCCTTTCAGCAGGAGCGTATACTCCTGTTTCCAAGCGGAAAATTCCACGGACATGGCATAACCCCGGTAGCTGCCGATCTGCACCGGATCGGAGGTTTTGACCTCCTTGCAGGCATCCAAAAGGGCTGCACCGGCGTTCTCCTTATCGGTCAGCAGGTCTCCACGAATCTCCATACCGGCAAAGCCGTCCTCCGGGTGCGGGTGCGCTGCCAAAACCTCCAGATCGGATTCAAAGCCCTTGATAAAGCCTTTGTGCTTTTCAATCTCCTCCGGGAAGTATTTGAGCAGCTGGTCCTCCAGACGATATTGCTTGCTCTGGTGGTCGGCTTTCATCAGCTTCAGGCGGGATACCTCCACATCCAAATCCATACGCTCCTTGATGCGGGGATCTCCGGCACACAGAGCCTTGATTTCGGCAAAACTGAGGGCTGTTTCATCCACATCATCGCAGGAACGCACCGGCGATTTAGAAGTCATGATCTGGGAAATGAATTTCTGCTTGTTCTCCACCGTCTGCCAGAGGTATGCGTCAAAGGTTCCTTCTGTCACATAGCGGTACACATGAACAAGGGGATTCTGATTGCCCTGGCGCTCGATACGACCCTTGCGCTGGGCAAGGTCTCCCGGTCTCCACGGACAATCCAGATCATGAAGTGCCACCAGACGGTCCTGCACATTGGTGCCTGCGCCCATCTTGGCGGTGCTGCCCAAAAGGACACGAACCTGACCGGTACGGACTTTAGAGAACAGCTCCTTTTTCCGCACTTCGGTATTGGCTTCATGGATAAAAGCGATCTGGTCGGCAGGCATCCCCTGGGCAATGAGTTTCTGACGAATATCGTCATATACCGTAAAGGTCGGTTCCTGTTCCGGCAGAGGCACAGTGCCTTCCAGTGCGTGAAGCAGTGGATTATCCAGCGTTTTCGCCGCCTTGCTTGCAGGAGCTTTGGCCTGTGGTGTAGAAATGTCGCAGAACACCAGCTGGGTCAGCTTGTCAGCTTTGCCGTCCCGCCAGATCTGCATGATGTTGTCCACGCACTGATTGACCTTTGTGCCAGGTTCGTCCGGCAGCATCTGGTTGACGATCCTCTGGTCAAGCCCCAACTTACGGCCATCCGAGGTAATCTTGAGCATGTTATCCTGGGACGGGTCAACAGTTCCGCTGTGTACCAGCGATGCACGCTCCGAAAGAGCTTTGACCATTTCCTGCTGATGTTCGGTGGGCTGTGCCACGATGTTGTGGTACTCCACTTCCGGGGTAGGGAGATTTAACTGGTCGGCAGTCTTAATGTCCGCCACTTCTTTGAACAGGTTCATCAGCTCCGGCAGATTAAAGAACTTGCTGAATCTCGTTCTTGCCCGATAGCCGGTGCCTTCCGGTGCCAGCTCCAATGCTGTGACGGTCTCCCCAAATCGGGAAGCCCAGCAGTCGAAGTGGGTCATGTTCAGTTCTTGCAGGCGTTCATACTGAAGGTAACGCTGCATGGTGTAAAGCTCGGTCATGGAGTTGCTGACCGGTGTGCCGGTGGCAAAGATCACGCCACGGTTTCCGGTGATCTCATCCATATAGCGGCACTTGGCAAACATATCGGAGGATTTCTGCGCGTCCGATGTGGAAAGACCAGCCACATTCCGCATTTTTGTGTATAAAAACAGGTTCTTGTAGTTGTGGGCCTCGTCCACAAACAGCCGGTCCACACCCAGCTGCTCAAAAGTTACCACATCATCTTTTCGCCCCTCGGCTTGCAGCTTTTCCAGTCTGGCTTCCAGAGACTTTCTGGTACGCTCCAGCTGCTTGACGGTAAAACGCTCGCCGCCGCTGGCCTGCACCTCTGCGATGCCCTCGGTGATCTCGTCGATCTGCTCATAGAGAAGCCGTTCCTGACGCTCCCGGCTGATGGGGATACGCTCAAACTGGCTGTGTCCCATGATGATGGCGTCGTAGTCACCGGTCGCAATACGGGCGCAGAACTTTTTGCGGTTATGGGTCTCAAAGTCCTTTTTGGTTGTGACTAAGATGTTGGCAGAAGGATAGAGGCGCAGAAACTCTGATGCCCACTGCTCAGTCAGGTGGTTGGGAACCACAAAGAGAGATTTCTGGCACAAGCCCAGGCGTTTGGCTTCCATCGCAGCGGCCACCATCTCAAAGGTTTTGCCCGCGCCTACTTCGTGTGCCAGCAGGGTATTTCCGCCATACAGCACATGGGCGATGGCACTTTTCTGGTGTTCCCGCAGGGTAATGGCCGGGTTCATGCCGCCAAAAGTGATATGGCTGCCATCATACTCGCGGGGACGGGTAGAGTTCATTTCTTCGTTGTACTGGCGCACCAAAGTCTGGCGGCGCTCCGGGTCTCTCCAGATCCAGTCCCTAAAGGCTTCCCGGATCGCCTGCTGTTTTTGGGCAGCCAGGGTGGTCTCCTTGGCGTTCAGCACGCGGCGCTCTTTTCCGTCTGCGTCCTCTATGGTGTCATAGATACGGACATCCCGCAGGTTTAAGGAATCCTCCAGAATCTTGTAGGCGTTGGCGCGGCTGGTTCCGTAGGTGGTATAAGCTGCCACATCGTTGTAGGATACAGAAGATTTCCCCTTGATCTGCCATTCAGCAGTAAAGGAGGAATAGTTGACCTCAATGCTGCGCTGGAGATAAACCGGGGTGTTGAAGGTCTCGTACATAAACTGCTGGATGTACTCCTTGTCAATCCAGGTAGCGCCCAGACGCACCTCGATCTCCGACGCATTCAGGTCTTTGGGCTGGGCGGCGGTAAGGGCTTCCACATTGACTGCATAAACCGGGTCCTGCTGTGCCGCCCGCTGCGCCTGACGCAGTTTGCGGCGTACATTGCCGGAAAGGTATTCATCAGCAGTCACATAATGGGGTGTGCCGTCTTTCTCCAACTGTCCCGGTACACGGAAGATCACGCCTTGCAGCTCTCCGGCCAGTTCTTCTTTTGTTTTTCCGGTAAGCCGACTCATATAGCTCATATCTACGCAGGCCTTTTCCGAGATGGACACCGCCAGTGCTTCGCTTGCCGTATCCACAGTAACCACTGCCTGATGGGGCTTGATGGTCCGTTTGGTGAACATATCCGCCTTGCGCTCCAGCTTTCCGTCCTCGTCGATAACTTCCAGCGCACAGAGCAGGTAATAGGAAGAATCATCTGCATAAGCCAGCCGGTTTGCACGGTCGTTGATGAGACCGTATTTGGCAGAAAAGCTGTCATAGAGCCGGTTCAGTTCCGCCTGTTTTTGGGTAATGGTGCTGTCTGGAACCGCTGCATCCATCTGAAGGTCGATCAGTTCCTGCACACAATCACGCAGTCCCACAAGACCTTTCACGCGGGCTTCGGCGGTGGCGTTGAGGTCAGGGCGCACCATACGGCTGTTTTCCCGGTAGTACACCTGCCCGTCTACAATGGCATAGGAATAGTTCTTCACATTGGGGTCGGCAGGAATGGAGGTGTCAATGGCTTCGCCTTCGCCCAGCTCCGGCAGCTCTGCCTCCTGATAAGTGCCATGAATATACTTCACCGCATCATGCAGCTGGTCGGAAAGCTCCAGTCCCTCGATAGGGTTCACGGTGTAGTCCATACCATGAGCAGTGCTTACCGGCTCCTGTCTGCCCAGCACCATTTCCGGGTGGTCGATAAAATACCGGTTGATGGCAAACCCATCCTCCGTTTGTCCGATCTGGGTCCATTCCGGCACGATGTCCAGCGGGCGGTCCCGCTTTTGGAGGAAGATGATGTCCGATACCACCTCGGCACCGGCATTCTTTTTGAACGCGTCATTCGGCAGACGGATAGCTCCCAGCAGCTCGGCACGCTGGGCAAGATAGCGGCGCACGGTGGAATCCTTGGCGTCCATAGTATAGCGGGAGGTTACAAAAGCTACCACTCCGCCGGGACGCACCTGGTCCAGTGCTTTGGCGAAAAAGTAGTTGTGAATACTGAAATTCAGCTTGTTGTAGGCTTTGTCATTGACCTGATACTGACCGAAAGGTACATTGCCGATGGCAAGGTCAAAGAAGTCACGCCTGTCGGTGGTCTCAAAGCCGCCTACTGTGATGTCCGCCTTGGGATAGAGCTGCTTTGCGATGCGCCCGGAAACCGGGTCCAGCTCCACGCCGTACAGACGGCTGTTTCTCATTTCCTCCGGCAGCATACCGAAGAAATTGCCCACACCCATAGATGGCTCCAGAATATTTCCGGTCTCAAATCCCATACGGCCCACCGCTTCATAGATGGCCTGAATGACCGTAGGGCTGGTGTAATGGGCGTTGAGGGTGGAGCTTCTGGCGGCGGCATATTCCTCCGGGGTCAGCAGCTCTTTCAGCTGGGCATACTCGGAAGCCCATGCCGGTTTCTCCGGGTCAAAGGCATCAGAAAGACCGCCCCAGCCCACATAGCGGGATAGGACTTCCTGCTGTTCCGGGCTTGCCTGCTGTCCGGCAGCTTCCAGCTCTTTCAGCAAACGAATGGCATTGATATTTGCCTGGAACTTGGCTTTCGGACCGCCTTCACCCAAATGCTCATCGGTAATGCGGAAGTTCTGTGCATTGCGGCGCAGGTTGTCCTTGTATTCCTCATAGGAGGCTTCCTCGGCAGCTTTGGCATTGGGGAAGGTCTGCCACTGGCCATTGACCTGAATGGAAACCGGGTGTTCATCCAGCACTTCCTCAAAGGTTTTCTCCGGCTCTGTTACAGGGGCTGGCGGCTCCGGCTCCTCAATATGCAACCGTTCCACCACCACATCATAAGGTAGATTGTTCTTATCGCCCGGATAGACGGCCACAGTCTCGGAATGGAAGGTCGGGGATTCGACAGCCGGTTCGGGGCGTTCCTGTCCAAAGCCATCCAGCTGACGGGCATACATCCCGCGCAGCAAAGGCGCAACCTCATCCCAGCGAAAATACAGCACAGCCAGACGCTTTTCCTCTGCGTCCAGGACTTCCAGCTCCATGCCCTGTGCCGTGGTACGGTAATCGGCAATATCGCCGGTCTCCAGATTCAGGGTCTCAATCTCATGAGGGTAGGCTCTGCTCAGCCAGTAGGCAATCTCACTGTTGCTCCTGCCGGATTGCAGCAGCGTGGAAACCTGTTTTTTATCTGCTTCATCCATAAGTCCATGGGTCAATACATCCCGCAGGTCCTGATCTGCCTTGTCCGGGTCAATAGGAAGAAACTCGGTATAGTAAGCATTGCGGCGGTCTGCCCGAATCAGCTGCTCGAACTGTTCTTTGCGCTCTGCCCGGTAGATGGGATATACCATGCCGGTGGGCAGAAGCTGCACGGTGTCCTCCCGCAGCTCGGTGATCTGATAGGCGTCATCCTCGATATACACGGTATCGCCCACAGCATAGACCGGGGCGGCAGGGTCATAGGAAGTCCTTTGCGGAGTCGGGCGGCGAACTGCATCATATTCCTCATCGGAAATGGAAACCTCGGAAGTCTGTTCTGTCTCGGCAGCTGCGATCTGCTCGGCATCCGACATCACCTGTTGGATAAACGGGTCATTGTCCAGTTTTTCCGGGTCTGCCACCTGGCCGTTGACGATCCCTCTTTCTTCCAGAGCTTCCCGGATGGCGATTGGGTCGATGTCGTCAAAACGGTTCTGTTCTTCTTCGGTATAGAACCGGTCCTCCTGAATGAGCTGGGCAAGCCTGCGCTGTACCTTCGGCCAGGGCAGCTGCGTTTCCTCCGGGCTGCCGGCACGGACAACGAACAGGCTGTTGCTGTTACTGCCGCCGTATTCCTGAGCCAGCCATGCGGCGGTATCTTTTTCTCTTTCATGGTCTTTCATATAGCGGACAACAGCGTGTTTACTCTCGATATTGCCGTTCCATGCACAAAGGGCAGTATCAATATCTTCCTGAGAAAGAGGGCGCAGAAGCTCATGGAGCTTTGGATAGGTTTCGTCGATCACTTCCCGGTGCAGGCGCTGGCGGAACTCCGGCACATCCGAATAAAGGCGGATCAGCTCCATATCCTTAGAGCCAAGAACCGCACGGCGCACAGCGGCATTGCCCTCGATGACAGCATTTTCACGGTCGGAATGACCGCAGGCATTTCGATATGCCACATCCTCAGATATGGCGGCAGTCACCACAGGCTTATACTGCTCAAACTGCTCCCGAAGGGTAGGCTTTGGCGTTTCTTCCTCTATCTCCGGCTGCTGGGCTTGAATGGCATCTTCTTCTGCCAGATCCTTTTCAGCCTGGATCTTGTCATACTGCGCTTGTTCCTGTTCGGTAAGATAGCGGCCTTTCTGGACAAGTGAGGTAATGCGCTTGGCAACCTTTTCCCAGTTCAAGTGAACATCCGGGCAGTCCTGCTTTTTATAGTGCAGTCCTTTCCCATCGTGATCTTCGCCGCTGTGTGTTGCGCCGGACAGGGCATGAGAGCGTCCGCCAATGCCATACTCGTCTTTAAGGAATCTCACTTTTTCCTTATCCGTATGGTTTTCCATGAAGAACGCATAGATACGGCCTTTTCCTCCGGCAAAACTGCTGC
>OJSI01001815.1_pt1 | contig 12893 bp, 11 predicted proteins | sample 1599401 | NCBI WGS metagenome assembly OJSI01 (sample SAMN04168658, study PRJEB22393) | human gut metagenome | biome: human gut microbiome; feature: stool | host: Homo sapiens | collected 2014-03-24
GTTCCTTCCTTTCTCGGGGGATAGCAGGGGGTGAAACCTTTGTTCTTAGTATACCGGCGGGATGGGATAATGTCAATTTTTTCCCCAAAGATTTGAACAGCCTGTTAAAGATAGCCGGTTTCTATTTCAAACGCCGCCAAAAGCGGCTATACTAATGGATATGAGGGAGAAGACAAGGAGGTATTGTATGAATCCTATTACACTGGAGGACATCCAGCAGAACGAAACCATCAAAACTTATATTGTCCGGGCGGATGAGACTTTAATCGCCCTGGGATATACTGAGCACGCTTTTGCCCATGTGACCAAAACTGCCTATGAGGCTTACAGCCTGCTTTTAAAGCTGGGCTACGATGAGCGCACTGCGGAGCTGGCCCGGATTGCCGGGTATCTCCACGACATCGGCAACATGGTCAACCGGGTGGACCACGCCCAATCCGGCGCGCTGATCGCCTTCCAGCTCCTCACCGGCCTTGGAATGCCGCCCCAGGAGATCGCCACCATCGTCACCGCCATCGGCAACCACGACGAGGGCACCGGCATGCCGGTGAACGCCGTGGCGGCGGCACTGATCCTGGCGGACAAGTCCGACGTCCGCCGCAGCCGGGTCCGGAATCCGGATATGGCCAGCTTCGACATCCATGACCGGGTGAACTACTCGGTGAAGAAGTCCGTCCTGAAGATCAACGAGGAGCACACGCTCATCAAGCTGAAGCTGTCCGTGGACACGAAGTACGGCTCTGTCATGGACTATTTTGAGATCTTCATGGGCCGGATGCTCCTCTGTCGAAAGGCAGCGGAGAAGCTGGGCCTGCAGTTCAAGCTGATGATTAACGAGCAGCAGCTGATCTGACCGGCCGCCGGAGGGAGACACCCTCCGTCCCTCCAGCGGGGCGGAGAGATTGAATGGGGAGGGATATCTGTGATCTATCTGCTGGAGGATGACGACAGTATCCGGGATTTTGTGATCTATACATTGAACAGCCAGGGTATGGAGGCCAGGGGCTTTCCGCTGCCCTCCCTGTTCTGGCAGGCCGTGGGAGAGCAGATGCCTGCCCTGGTGCTGCTGGATATCATGCTGCCGGAGGAGGATGGACTCAGCGTCCTGAAAAAGCTCCGGGCCACGCCCCGCACGGCCAAGCTGCCGGTCATCATGCTGACGGCCAAGGGCACGGAGTACGACAAGGTGGTGGGTCTGGACGGCGGCGCCGATGACTATGTGGCCAAGCCCTTCGGCATGATGGAGCTGCTCTCCCGCATCCGGGCGCTGCTGCGGCGGACGGAGACGGAGAACGGCACCCTCCGCTGCGGCATTCTGGAGGTGGATCCGGGGCAGCACATCGTCCGGGTCCGGGGACAGGAGACCATCCTGACCCAGAAGGAGTTTGAAGTGCTGTGCCTGCTGCTGCGCAACCCCGGCCAGGTGCTTTCCCGGGAGCAGCTGATCGAGAACGTCTGGGGCTACGCCTTTACCGGCGAGAGCCGGACCGTGGACGTCCACGTGCGGACCCTCCGCCAGAAGCTGGGAGAGGCGGGCGCTTACATCGAGACGGTCCGGGGCTATGGCTACAAGATCAGCCCTGTGAACTGACAGGAGGGCTGGAGAGACATGACGAAACGGATCTTTCGCTCCATCCTGGGCGTGTCCCTGGCAGTGCTGCTGGCCAGCCTGGTGCTGATCGTGGGCGTGCTCCACGGTTATTTCCAGGATCGGGTCTCCGGTGAGCTGGAGAGTCTGGCAGAGTACATCGCCCATGGGGTAGAGGAGAATGGCACGGACTATCTCACAGAGGATCTGCCCGGCAGCTACCGGATTACCTGGGTGGATGCGGACGGCACCGTGCTCTTCGACAACCGGCAGGACCCGGAGGAGATGGGGAACCACGCCCAGCGGGAGGAGGTCCGGGAGGCGCTGATCCTGGGGAAGGGACATGCGGTCCGCTATTCGGACACGCTTTCCCAGCAGACGCTGTATGCGGCCCAGCGGCTTGCTGACGGAACGGTGCTGCGGGTGTCCAGCGCCCAGTATTCCGTCTGGGTCCTGGTACTGCAGGCGCTGCAGCCGGTGGCGCTGATGATGCTGCTGGCCTTCATCCTGGCCATGGCGCTGGCTTCCCGGGTGGCGCGGCAGCTGGTGGAGCCCATCAACGCCATCGACCTCAATGACCCCGCCGGCAGCGAGACCTATGAGGAGCTGACGCCCCTGCTGTCCAAGCTCCGCAGCCAGCAGAGGCAGATCCAGCGGCAGATGCGGGATTTAAAGCGCCGGCAGGAGGAGTTCACCGCCATCACGGAGAACATGAGCGAGGGCTTCCTGGTGATCGACCAGGAGACGCGGGTGCTGACTTACAATTCCGCCGTGCTGCGGCTGCTCTACGCGCAGGTCCCCACAGAGGAGGGAGAGAGCGTCTACGCCCTGAACCGGGAGGCGGGCTTCCGCCGCTGCGTGGAGGAGGCTCTGGCCGGTCGGCGGTGTGAGCAGCTGCTGGAAAAGGACGATGATTGCCGCCAGATCATCGCCAGTCCTGTGGAACAGGACGGCCAGATCGCGGGTGCGGTGCTGGTGATCCTGGATGTGACGGAGAAGGAGCAGCGGGAGCGGCTGCGGCGGGAGTTCACCGCCAACGTCTCCCACGAGCTGAAGACGCCCTTGACCTCCATCCTGGGTACGGCGGAGATCCTGCAGAACGGTTTGGTGAAGCCGGAGGACGTCCCCCACTTCGCCGGGAACATCCACCGGGAGACGGAGCGGCTCATCGGGCTGGTGAACGACATCATCAAGCTGTCCCGCCTGGACGAGGGCGGCGGCCTGGGCCAGTGGGAGACCGTGGATCTGTACGAGGAGGCGCGAGCCGTCCTGGAGCAGCTGGCTCCGGCGGCCCAGCGGAAACAGGTGACCACCCGGCTCCAGGGCGGCGAGGCTCTGGTGCGGGGCGTACCCCAGATCGTGGAGGAGATCGTCTACAACCTCTGCGACAACGCCATCGCCTACAACCGGGCGAACGGCAGCGTCACCGTCACGGTGGAAAATACCGCCTTCGGCCCCCGGATCACGGTGGCGGACACCGGCATCGGCATTCCCCGGGAGGCCCAGGGCCGGGTATTCGAGCGGTTTTACCGGGTGGACAAGAGCCATTCCTCCGGCGGCACGGGACTGGGGCTCTCCATCGTCAAGCACGGGGCGGCCTATCTGGGTGCCCAGGTGGAGCTCCACAGCGAACCGGGCCACGGCAGCACCTTTACGCTTACCTTTCCGAAGGCGGGAGCATGAGGGGGGGCTTGCAATCCCGGCGGAAGTGTGCTAGGATAACCGGAGATTGATGAATGATTGGAGGGGTGTGAAGATGCGGATCTGACCTTCGTGTTTTGGCATAGAGGGTTGCTGCGGCGAAGACGCAGCGTCTTTTTCCATGCCATTGCAGGGAAGGCAGACCGCTGATCTCACCCAGGTATCGCACAGCCCCGGATGCGGGGTGAATGCCGTATGCCCGGCCGCGGGAGAGGTCTGCTCTCCCGCGGCCGTTTTTTGCTGCGCAAAAGCACGGCGAATCGGAAATGACGGATGAGACGCTCATGTGCGCGGCATTTGCCGAAGTCTGCGGTGCGCCAGACCGCACATGAGGGTCTGCGCAAAGGAGGAATGCGATATGTCCATGATCGACGTCTCGAATCTGACATTTGGATACGAGGGCAGTCCGGAGCTCATCTTTGACCATGTGGGCTTTCAGATCGATAGCGGCTGGAAATTGGGCTTTACCGGGCGGAACGGCCGGGGAAAGACCACCTTCCTGCGGCTGCTCCAGGGGGAGTACCCGTACAGCGGCACCATCTCCGCCTCTGTGGAATTTGAGTACTTCCCCTACGAGGTGGCGAACCTGTCCCGGACGGGCCTGGAGGTGGTGCGGGAGATCGCGCCGGAGGCGGAGGACTGGGAGATCCAGCGGGAGCTGGGGCTTCTGGACCTGGCAGAGAGATCACTGGAGCTGCCCTTTTCCAGCCTCTCCAACGGGGAGCGGACCAAGGTGCTGCTGGCGGCCATGTTTTTGAAGGAGAATGCCTTCTTGCTGATCGACGAGCCCACCAACCATCTGGACCTGGAGGGACGGCGGAAGCTGGGGAGCTATCTGGCCCGGAAGCGGGGATTTCTGCTGGTATCCCATGACCGGGCGTTCCTGGACCAGTGTGTGGACCATATTCTGGCCATCAACCGGACCAATATTGAGATCCAGCGGGGGAATTTCTCCTCCTGGTGGGAGAACCGCCGGAGGCAGGACGCCTTTGAACTGGCCCGGCAGGAGAAGCTGCAGAAGGACATCGGGCGGCTGACGGAGTCCGCCCGCCGTGCCTCCGGCTGGTCGGACCGGACGGAGAAGAGCAAGTTCGGTGTGGACAAGACCGGGGCCAAGGCAGCGGACCGGGGCTTTGTGGGCCACAAGGCGGCCAAGCTGATGCAGCGGTCCAAATCCATCCAGCGCCGCCGGGAGGAGGCAGTGGAGGAGAAGAAGCAGCTGCTGCAGAACCTGGAGCGGCAGGAGGCGCTGGCGGTTACGCCCCTGCCCTGCCGGACGGGTGCGCGGCTGGCGGAGTTCCGGGACGTAGCCGTGTGCTACAACGGTCGCAGGGTCTGCCGGGAGATCACCTTCGAGGTGCTGGCGGGGGAGCGGATCGCCCTCCAGGGCGCAAACGGCTGCGGCAAGTCCAGCCTGCTGAAGCTGCTGCTGGGGGAAGAGATCCCCCACAGCGGCACGGTGGAGACCATGAGCGGCCTGGTGGTGTCCTATGTCAGCCAGAATACGGACCACCTGCGGGGCAGCCTGACGGAGTTTGTCCGGACCCAGGGTCTGGACGGCAGCCGGTTCCGGACCATCCTGCGGAAGCTGGATGTTCCACGGGAGCAGTTTGAGAAGGACCTGGCAGATTACAGCAGCGGCCAGAAGAAAAAGGTGCTGCTGGCCGCAAGCCTCTGCACACAGGCACACCTGTACGTGTGGGATGAGCCGCTGAACTTTATCGACGTCATCTCCCGGATGCAGGTGGAGGATCTGCTGCTGGCCTGTCGGCCGACCCTGCTGTTCGTGGAGCACGACGCCCGCTTCTGCGACGAGATCGCCACCCGGCGCATCCGGATCCAGAGGGAATGACTCGAAACAAGAAGACGCCCTCCGCAGTTGTGCGGAGGGCGTCCGTTTTCCTTTGTGATTACCAGAGGTCGGGCCAGAATACCTGGCCGTCCTCCGACCGGAAGGGCTCGGGCACCGTGTCCTCTTCCAGCATCCGGGCCCGGATGGCGGCGGAGAGGTCCTCCACTGTGCCGGGGCCGTAGTCGGCAAAGGACGCCGAGTCCATCAAAATGGCGCCCGCCCGGGCCATGTCCTCCAGATTCACCCGCTGGATCTCCTCGGTATGGGAGGAGCAGCAGTCCGTCAGCACCACGGTGTTGTACTCCAGAGCGATGGCGTCATAGCAGGTGGTGCGGATGCAGTTGGGGGTGGTGGTGCCGGTGAGGATCACCGTCCGCACGTCCAGCCGCCGGAGGATCAGGTCCAGCTCCGTCTGGAAAAAGGCGCTCCACCTGGGCTTGATGATGGTGTAGTCCCCGGGCTGGGGGCGCAGGCCCTCCGGTGCCTGGGCGCTGTTGGGACCGGTGGAGGCGGGGCGGCAGGCCCGGCCGCCAGCGACCCAGCCGGGGTAACGGGTCAGCTCCACATCGCTGCCGTCAGCGCGGTAGAGCCGCTTGACAAAGAATACCGGAATGCCCTTGGCCCGGGCCAGCTCCACGGCCCGGACGCAGTTGGGGACCATGGACTGGGCGAAGCGGATCCAGTGTCCGCCCTCCGGATGAACAAAGCCGTTTTCCATATCGATGACCAGCAGGGCGGAGCGGGTGGGATTGGGTTTCATCAGCAGAACCTCCTGTCAGAGTTTTTGAAAAATATGAATGCGAAAGGAGATACGGGTGGTGAGAGACTCCAGGTCCGCCAGACGCTTTGCACCTGTCTTGGGGGTCTTCCAGTAATAGGGCGTCATCTGGAACAGGGCGCGGATGTCTGCCTGGCAGGGGAGGGTGATGGTGCCCTCCACCGGCACGATGGACTGATAGGCGAACCCCTCATAGGGGGTCTCCTTTTCCTCATTGGGATAGGGACGGTCGTAGAGGACCTGCTTCAGCTCCCAGAGGTGGTCCGGTCCGGGCACCACGTAGAGGAAGTGCCCGCCCGGCCTCAGCACTCGCCGGAATTCCTCCAGCGCCAGGGGGGAGAAGCAGTCCAGCAGAATGTCCGCCGCGCCGTCCGCCGCCGGCAGGTGGAAGGAGGAGGCCACAGCCCACGCAATGCCTTTCTCCCGCTTGGCGGCGGATCGGAGAATGGGCTTGGAAATGTCGGTTCCCGCCATCCGGGGGGATTTTCCCGCGGCGGCCAGGGTCCGGAAGATGCCGGAGGTGTAGAATCCCTCGCCGCAGCCCACGTCCCAGATCACCGGCGATTCGCCGGAAAGAGACAAAATCTGACAACAGAGCGTATTGAGAAGCAGGTCATAATACCCCTTGGAGAGGAAATCCCGCCGTGCGGCGGCCATATCCCGGTCATCCCCCGGCGCGGCGGAGTGCTTTTGATTGGGGGGCAGCAGATAGGTGTAGCCCTCCCGGGCGATGTCATAACTGTGTCCGGCCGGGCAGCGATAGGCCCGGTCTCCGCGGTCCAGCGGCGCCCCGCAGACGGGGCAGCGGAAAAGACTTTCCATCACGTGTCCTCGCCCGTCACATCGTTGATCCACTTCCGGCTCCGCAGCCGCAGGATACCCCAGGGGCACTTGCACACATTTTCCGACTGGATGCATAGGCACACCACCGCTACCGGGGCGTTGAACACCAGGGCAGTCAGGAAGGTCAGAGGTACAGCGATGACCCACTGGCAGCTCAAGTCGATGATGGAGGCCATGCGGGAGTCGCCGCCCGCCCGAAGCAGGCCGGTGATGTTGGTGATGTCAAAGGCCTTCAGCGGCAGCATGAAGAGATATACGACGCACATGGTGACGGCGATCTCCAGCGCCAGCCCCTCCAAATGGAACAGAGGATAGAGATAGGGGATGAACACCGTAGGCAGGAGGACCGCCAGGCACACCGACACCACGAGACCCACTCCGAAGGAGACCGTCAGCAGGCAGCAGCCCAGAGAGTAGACCTCCTCCCGGCCGGCGCCCTCACCGATCCGCTTGCCCACAATCACGGCGGTGGCGCCTGCGATGCCGAAGCAGGCCACAGTGGAGAACTTGTCGATGTTGCCCATGATGGCGTGGGCCGCCAGCATATCCGTGCTGATGGCCATGTGGCCCATGACGGCGGTCATAACGCTGACGCCCAGACCCCACAGCACCTCGTTCACCAGAACGGGGGTGGCGTATTTCAGGAAGCTCCGCGCCATGGCCCCGCCGGGCCGCAGCAGCAGGCGGAGCATCAGGGGCACTCGGCGGTAGCGGGGGGCATAGACCGCGACGATCACGAACTCCAGCACCCGGGAGGTCAGGGTGGCAATGGCAGCACCGGTGATCCCCAGCGCAGGCGCGCCGAACTTGCCGAAAATAAGAATGTAGTTCAAGCCCGTGTTGGTCAGCATGGAGATGCCGAAGACGATCATGCCCATGGCGGGATTCTCCGTGCTGCGCTGCATGCCGATGTAGACGGAGCTGATGGTGTTGAAGATATAGCTGAGGCCAACAATCCGGAGATAGGGGGCGCCCAACTCAATGAGCAGGTCGTTGTTGGTCACCAGAGCCATCACATGGAGGGGGAAGAAGAACAGCACAGCGGCCACGGAAACCGCAATGATGAGCCCGGCGTAAAGGCTGACGCCCATACAGCGGTTGATGCTGTCGGTGTCCCCCTTGCCCCAGTACTGGCTGGCCAGGACGGAGAGTCCGCTGAGCAGGCCCAGGATGATGATCTGGAGCAGGTAGATGGGCGTGTTGGCGGCAGTGACAGCGGACAGCTCATTCTGCCCCAGCATACCCACCATGAAGGTGTCCACAAATCCCAGGGAAGTGGTGATGAGATTCTGCAGGGTCAGCGGCAGAGCCAGCAAGAACAGCCGCTTGTAGAAGCCGGGCTCCCGATGAAGATGACGAAACATAAAAGACGAAACCTCTTGAAACTGAAAAGTAAAATTGCCTTACAGCATGGGCATCCGCGTGTCGTGGTGGCGCCGCAGGGCGTCCGCACAGGCGTCGATGTCGCCCTTGTCAGTCTCCGGGCCGAAGCTCAGGCGGATCACCCCGCCGGAGACCTTCTTGGATAGCTTCAAGGCCGCGATCACGTGACTGGGCTTGCCCTGATGGCAGGCGGAGCCGGCGGAGATGCAGACGCCCTGGCTGCCCAGGTCATTGACAATATTTTGGCTGGGCCAGCCCACGAGAGAGATGGAGAGGATATGGGGCGCGCCGCCGGGAGCGGAGAGGATTTTCAAGTCGGGGATGGCAGACAGCCGCTCTGAGGCATAGTCCCGGATTTTCGCCATGCAGAGGAGTTTCTCCTCCAAATTTTCCCGCCGCAGCTCCACAGCCCTGGCAAAGCCCGCGATCTGGGCCGTGGCTTCGGTGCCGGCCCGGAGGCCGCCCTCCTGCCCGCCGCCGGCCAGCAGCGGCTTTGGATTTCGGACCCTGGGACCGATGTACAGAGCGCCGATGCCCTTGGGCCCGCCGATCTTGTGGGCGGAGATGGTGAGGAAGTCCGCCCCCAGCGTTTTTGCGGAGCATGGGACCTTCAAAAAGCCTTGGACCGCGTCGGTGTGCAGCAACGTCTGTGGGTTCTTCACCGCCAGGCCCCGGGCGATCTCAGCGATGGGATAGATGTTTCCCAGCTCGTTGTTCACCAGCATGCAGGACACCAGCGCCGTGTCCTGCCGGACGGCGGCGAGGACCTGCTCCGCAGAGAGGGAGCCGTCCTGAGCCGGGACAAGATACGTCACCTCGTATCCCTGCCGCTCCATCCAGCGGCAGGCTTCCAGCACGGCGCTGTGCTCCACTGCGGTGGTAACGATGTGGCGGCCCAGGTGGCGGTTCTGCCAGCAGGCGGCGGTGACAGCCCAGTTGTCCGCCTCCGTGCCGCAGGAGGTGAAGAACAGCTGCTTGGCCCCACAGCCCAGTGCGTCCGCCACGGTCTTCCGCCAGACTTCCACCCGGCGCTTCATCTCCAGCCCCATGGGGTACTGGGAGCTGGGGTTGCCGAACTGTTCGGTGAGCACCTCATACATGGCATCCGCCACCGCCCGGGGAACGGGCGTAGTGGCGGCGTGGTCCAGATAAATCATGAAAAACGATCTCCTTGCAGTTGGGCCTTGCCCAACAGTAAAAATTACAGTATAATCGAAACGCATCAAGTTATTATATAAAGGTTTTGCGGAAAGTGCAAGGAGATTCCATGAAAGTTGCCATCTATACCTTGGGCTGCAAGGTGAACCAATATGAGACCCAGGCCATGGAGCAGGAGCTGCTGGCAAGGGGGCACACGCTCACGGAGTTTTCCGATGAGGCGGATGCCTATATCGTGAACACCTGCTCCGTCACGGCAGTCAGCGACCAGAAGTCCCGGCAGGTGATCCACGGCGTCCAGCGGAAGCACCCCGGCGCCGTGGTGGCGGTGTGCGGCTGCTATCCCCAGACCCACGCGGACGACGTGCGGAAGCTGGGGGTGGACCTGATCTCCGGCACCGGCGACCGGACGGGTTTTATCCGCCTTCTGGAAGAGGCCGCGGCGGAGAAGCGGCAGATCGAGGCCATCGACCAGCCTTTTGAGCGGCGGGTGTTCGAGGTCCTGCCCGCCGGCGGCCTGGGGGGCCGCACCCGGGCCATGCTGAAGGTGGAGGACGGGTGCGTCAACTTCTGTACCTACTGCATCATTCCATACGCCCGGGGACGGGTGCGGTCCCTGCCCGTCCCCACTGCCGTGGAGCAGACTCGGGCCCTGGCGGCAGAGGGCTACCGGGAGATCGTGGTGACGGGCATCGAGATCTCCTCCTGGGGCCAGGACCTGAAGAACGGAGAGACCCTGATCGACCTACTGGAGGCTGTCTGCACCGCCGCACCGGCTGTCCGCATCCGGCTGGGGAGCCTGGAGCCCCGGACCATCACAGAGGAGTTCTGCCGCCGGGCGGCCGCCCTGCCGAACCTCTGCCCCCAGTTCCACTTGTCTATGCAGTCCGGATGCGACGACACCCTGAAGCGAATGAACCGGAAATACGATACCACTCGATATGCGCAGTCCGTTGCACTTTTAAATCAATATTTTGACCACCCCGCTGTCACCACGGACCTCATCACCGGGTTTCCGGAGGAGACGGAGGAGGAATTTGCCCAGACGCTGGACTTCATCCGCCGGTGCGGCTTTGCCCAGATGCACATTTTCCCCTACTCCGTCCGGCCCGGCACCCCGGCGGCCAAGATGCGTCAGGTGCCGAAGGCCGTGAAGGAAGAGCGGGCCCGCCAGGCGGCGGCGGTGGCGGAGGCGCTCCACCGGAACTATCTCGCGGCCTGTGTGGGAGCGGTGTATCCCGTCCTCTTTGAACAGCCCAAGGACGGCAGGTATTTCGGCCACGCACCCAACTATATGGAGGTGCTGGCGGACGGGACGGACCTGCATAACCAGGTGCGGAATGTGAAAGTCACCGGCACTGACGGAGCATCCCTGCTGGGTGAGCTTTTGGAGGACTGACATGAAGAGCCATTTCTTTGCCTACATCTCCCGGATGCGGTTCATCCAGCGGTGGGCCCTGATGCGCAACACCGCGCCGGAGAACGTCCAGGAGCACAGTCATCAGGTGGCCGTCCTGGCCCACGCTCTGGCGGTGATCCGCAACGAGAAGTTCGGCGGCCGCCTGGACCCCGGCGCCGTGGCGGTGGCGGCGCTGTACCATGACGCCAGCGAGATCCTGACCGGCGACATGCCCACCCCCATCAAGTACGACAACCCGGCCATCCGAAACGCCTACAAGGACGTGGAGGCGGTGGCGGAGGGCAAGCTGCTCCACATGCTGCCGCCGGAGCTTCAGGGGGTGTACGGGCCCATCCTGACGCAGTCCGACCCGGAGGTGCGGCAGGTGGTGAAGGCGGCGGACAAGCTCTCCGCTTATATCAAGTGTGTAGAGGAGCTGAAAGCCGGCAACAACGAATTCCGGCAGGCCGCCGGCCAGACCCGGAAAGCCCTGGAGGGCTACGAACTGCCGGAAGTGACGTACTTTCTGGAGACCTTTATGGACAGCTTCTCCCTGACCCTGGACGAGCTGCAGTGAACAAAGAACCGCCCTGGCGCACAGCGCCAGGGCGGTTCTTTGTTCACTTGTTCAGCTTGGAGCAGATCAGCCCGCCCAGGCGGCGGACACCCTCCTCGATCAGGTCCTCCGGCGTGTTGCCGAAGCTCATGCGCATACAGTTCTTCCCCTGGCCGTCCCGGTCGGAGAAGAAGCCCTCTCCCGCCACAAAAGCCACGTTCACAGCCGGGTCTGTGGAAGACTCCTGCAGCAGGGCGGAGGTGTCGATGCCGCCGGGCAGCTCCACCCAGGTGAAGAGGCCGCCGTCCGGATTGCTGTGCTTGGTACCGGCGGGGAAATACCGGTCGATGCTCTGGAGCATCACGTCCCGGCGCCTGCGGTACAGGTCGCAGATCATCTGGTGGTGGGCCGGGTAACAGCCCCGCTTGAAGAACTCCGCGCAGAGGATCTGGGGCAGCATGGAGGTGTGGGAGTTGGTGGCGGACTTCACGTCCACCAGATGCTGGATGGTCTCCGTATCCGCCACCACATAGCCCAGGCGGGAGCCGGGGGAGAAAATCTTGGAGAAGCTGCCCGCCATCACCACATGGCCTGTGGTGTCGAAGTGCTTGATGGGAGGCAGGTCCTCTCCGCTGTACCGGATATCCCGATAGGGGTCGTCCTCCAGCACCAGCACGTCGTATTTGGCGGCCAGCTCCGCCACGGCCTTCCGCCGCTCCAGGCTGAGGGTGCGGCCGCTGGGGTTCTGGAAGGTGGGAATGACATAGATCATCTTGGGATGGCACTGCCGGATCTTCCGCTCCAGATCCTCCGGGATCAGGCCGTTGTCATCCATGGCCACACCCACGCACCTGGCCTCGAACATATCGAAGATCTCCACGGACTGGACGAAGGTGGGGGCCTCCACCAGGATCACGTCGCCGGGGTCGATGTACGCCTGGCAGGCCAGGTTGATGCCCTCCAGGCCGCCGGTGATGATTATGACGTTGTCCACGCCGCAGTCGATGCCCTTGGGAGCCAGCAGTTCCCGGACCACCACCTCCCGCAGGTCCCGGATCCCCTCAATGGGGCCGTACTGCAGGGCCTCCACGCCCCGGGTGTCCGTCCGCAGCACCTCGTCGGCCAGCTGGCGGATGGTGTCCACCGGCAGGGCCTCTCTGGCGGGGGAACCGCCGCTGAAGGAGATGATGTCCGGGTTGGTCATGGACCCGAACAGTCCTTTGACCACATTGGCCGTGAAGGCCATTTTTTCCATACGCTTGGCATAAGGCACCATTCTGCGCTGTCCTCCATTTCAAGGGCGCGCCCTTCCGGCGCGCCGCTGTGTGATTTGATCGTTTCAGTATACCACACCAGGCGGGAAAACTCAATTCCCCAAAAACAAGCCGTCCCGGGGCATTGCCCCGGGACGGGAGGATGGTCATTCCAGGGGAATTTGGATGTCTCCCACCTGCACGGCGGCGACCTGGCTCACGTCCAGCAGGTCCTGGAACTGGCTGGTGAAGTCTGCTGAGGAGAGATACTCGTCCTCTGTATTATGGCTGCCGCCTCCGGTAAATCCGAAGATCAGGTCCACGGCTGGCAGGATGCTGCCATCCCGCAGCAGCAGGGAGGTGTCCGACACCAGCTCCTCTG
>OJSI01001901.1_pt1 | contig 12189 bp, 8 predicted proteins | sample 1599401 | NCBI WGS metagenome assembly OJSI01 (sample SAMN04168658, study PRJEB22393) | human gut metagenome | biome: human gut microbiome; feature: stool | host: Homo sapiens | collected 2014-03-24
AGCCCTGCCGACGTGACGGCGCTGATGATCTATCTGGAGCGGTAGTGCGGCGCCTGCCCCTGCTCCACTCCCAGGGCCAGGCCCAGCTGGAGGCCTCTGGCAAAGGCCGCGGTACACCATTGGAGACGCAGGCCCGCCACCTGGTCGAACAGGCCGAGGCGGATGTCCTCCGGCGCGGCGGCCAGCACCTCCTCCAGCACATGGTCCTGGAAGAGCGGCTCCTGGCACAGCGCCGCCTCTGCGTACTCGTCGTAGAGCCATTCGTAAATTTCTTTCACAAGCGCCCTCCTTTCACGATATTATATATCGTGTTTATTGTAACACGAGATCTTGTATCAGTCAATAGAAAGGGACCCCTCTATGGATGTGATTCTGCCTATTTTTTCCCAGCGCCTGAAGCAGCTGCGCAGGGACCGCAAGATCACGCAGAAGGCGATGGCCGAGCTGCTTGGAAAAACCGAGCGCCATTATCAGGCAATCGAGGCCGGATGCATCAACGTCCCCGCCACACAGCTGATCTTTTTGGCCAGATATTTTCAAACAAGCGTGGACTACCTGCTGGGCCTCTCGGACCAGCGGTAACGCGCTCTCCCAGAACTTAGAAAAAGCACCATGCCCCGCCGCATGGAAGGAAAGGAAGCTCCCGCCCATGATTATCGACCTGACCCACACCATCACGCCGGAGATGCCCATGTATCCCGGCTCCGCCGCCCCCTCCATCAAGCCCACCGGCTCCCTGACCCGGGACGGGTTCCGGGAGACCCAGTTGACCATCGCCTCCCACACTGGTACCCACATGGACGCCCCGTCCCACATGCTTCCCCGGGGCTCCACGCTGGAGGTGCTGCCCGCCTCCCAGTTCTGCGGCCGGGCCGTGGTGCTGGACGTATCGGACCTGCCGCCCCGGAGCGTCATCACCGCCGACTACCTCCGGGAGCAGAACGGGACCATCCGCTCGGCGGATTTCGTGCTGTTCTACACCGGCTGGGAGCGGAAGTGGGGCACCGGCGCCTATTATGACGACGATTTCCCCGTGCCGGACCAGGAGGCGGCCAAATATCTGGTTTCCTGCGGCCTCAAGGGCGTGGGGACCGACGCCCTCAGCGTGGACACCCTGCGGGATCAGCAGTTCCTGGCCCACAAAACTCTGCTGGACGGCGGTCTGGTGATCCTGGAGAGCCTGTGCCTGAAAAAGGTCGTGGGGCGCACCGACCTGATGCTTTTCGCACTGCCCCTGAAATTTGAGAACGCCGACGGCGCGCCGGTGCGCGCCATCGCGGAATTCCGGGACTTCCCGGAGGAAAAGGAGATGGAGGCGCTTTGAGAAAGTTTCTGGCCATCCTGGTGTGCAAGCTGGGCCGCGCCGTGGGCAAGCTGGTGGGCAAGGGCAGCTCTATGCCCGGCAAATTCGCCCTGAAGATCTGCCCCGATATCCTCGCCCGGGTCCAGCTGCCCAGCCACATCATCGCCGTCACCGGCTCCAACGGCAAAACCTCCACCGTGGAGATGATCGCCGCCATCCTGCGGGCCGGGGGCAAAACCGTGGTCTACAATGAAGAGGGCTCCAACCAGATCGAGGGCGTCACCACGCTGGTGCTGACCCACGCGTCTCTCACGGGCCGGGTGCGGGCGGATGTGCTGCTGATCGAGTCCGACGAGCGGTACGCAGCCCAGAGCTTCCGGTACTTCCACCCCACGGAGTTCGTCATCACCAATCTCTACCGGGACCAGCTGACCCGGAACGGCCATCCGGAGTGGGTGTATGACGCCATTCTCCCGGCCCTCCATCCGGAGACGGAGCTGATCCTGAACGCCGACGATCCCCTGTCCAGCTGCTTTGCCCGGGGACGGGACAGGGTGAAGTGGTTCGGCCTGGACCGCTGCCCCTCCGACACCGCGTCCCCCACCGGCGTGTACCACGACGGGGCCTGCTGTCCGGTGTGCCATGCCCCCATGGAATATGACTACGTCCACTACAACCACATCGGCGCTTTCCGCTGCACGAAATGCGGCCATCACAAGCCCGCCACGGACTACACCGCCACGGCGCTGGACCTGGGCCGGGGCACCCTGACCATCGACAGCTCCATCACCATCCAGCTGGCCTTCCGCAGCATCTACAACGTCTACAACATCCTGGCGGCCTATGCCGCCTGCCGGGAGTGCGGCGTGGCGGCGGACACCGCCGCCGGGGTCATCAACAACTACATCCTGAAGAACGGACGGATGCAGAAATTCACCCTGGGGGAGCACCGGGGGATGCTGCTGACCAGCAAGCATGAGAACTCCATCGCCTACGACACGAACCTCCGCTACATCCGCGCCGCCCAGGAGCCCTGCACCGTCCTGGTGATCGTGGACGCGGTGAGCCGGAAGTACTTCACCAGCGAGACCAGCTGGCTGTGGGACATCGACTTCGACCAGCTGAACGCCCCCCAGGTGCAGCGGATCATCCTCTCCGGCCGGTATTGCAACGATCTGGCGGAGCGGTTCTCCTTCACGGACATTCCCCGGGAAAAGGTCACGGTCCAGGCGGACATCCCCGCCGCGGCGGCGGAGCTGAAGGCGGACGGCAGTGAAAACGTATACGTGGTCACCTGCTTCTCGGACCGGGACAAGATTCTCTCCCAGGTGGTAAAGGAGGCGTGAGGACATGGAACTGAAGATCATCCACTTTTATCCGGATCTCATGAGCCTTTACGGCAGCTATGCCAATGTGTCCGTCCTGCGGCGGTATCTGGAGGCCCTGGGCTGCGCCGTCACGGTGCAGGCCGTCGTCCCGGGGGAGGGCGCGGACATCACCGGCGCCGACTTTCTCTTCATGGGGGCCGGCACGGAGCGGCCCCAGCGGTTTGCGGCGGAGGACTTCGCCCGGTATAGCGCGACGGTGAAGGCCGCGGCAGAGGACGGCACCGCCATGCTGTTCGCCGGCACAGCTATGGAGCTCTTAGGCGCCTCTGTCACCGACAGGGACGGGGAGACGTATCCCGGCATCGGTCTGGCCTCTTTCACCACGGTCCAGGGCAAGCGGCGGATCGTAGGGGATGTGTACGGCGTTACAGCCCTGTTTCCGGAGGCCGTGGTGGGCTTCATGAACAAGTGCGGCCAAATCCGCGGCGTGGAGGCGCCGCTGCTCACCGGTCTCTCTCTAGGCTTCGGCAATGAGGCGGAGAAGGGCCCGGAGGGCTTCCACTGGAAGAACGTGTTCGCCTCTGAGCTCACCGGGCCAGTTCTGGTAAAGAACCCCCGGCTGCTGGAGGCTGTGGCGGACGCCATCTGTACCCGGCTGGGCATTTCCCTGCCAGAGGAGCGGCCGTCCTTCCCCTATGCAGAGGCGGGCTACGCCATCACAGCAGAGCAGTTGAAGCTGCGGGCCGAGGCCCGGCAGTGATTGCAGGGAGAATCCGCCAGGACGGCTGCCTGTGGGCGGCCGTCCTGTTTTTGGCAGAGGCCCGCCGGGGCCGTGCGCATCCAACTCCAGCCACAGACTGACGCAGGGAAGCGCGACCATGGGGGACATTACCCGGAAAACGGACCGGGGAGCGGTTGCAAGCCGCTCCCCGGTCTTATTTTATTCCGTATTGCTTAAAACCTCATTGTGCTTATCCACCACGCTGATCTCCAAATCCCGGTAATCCGCGGTGTTCGGCTCCTCCGTCACCCGCAGCAGCCAGGGGGCCTCATACTCCGTATCCAGCAGCTGCCCATTCTGTGTCACCACACAGTAAGGTGTAAAATTCTCTCCCAGGATGAACCAGTCCCCCGCCCGCTGCTCCATACCGGTGATCTCGATGGGCACCATGCCCATCTCCATCTCCGTGGGTCTGTAGCGGGCCTCGCCCTCATAGCAGTATCCTTTTCCATAGAGGGCGTCATATTGCAGCATCCGCAGGTCCGCCCGGTATGTAGGCTCCTCCCGGCAGGTCTGCTGGAAGGCGGTCATCAGCCCGGTGGTGATGCCCAGGCGGCCCAGCACAGCGGCGGAGAGCTGATAGGCCGCCAGGGGCTCGTCCTGCTGTTCCAGCCCAAAGTTGTCCCAGATGATGTACTCTGTGCGGTAGAGGCTGCTGCTCTCCATGTTCTCGGCCTCCAGCCCCAGCGCCGGCAGGTGGTCGCCGTAGAGCACCAGCACCGTCCGCTCGTCCCGGGCCTCCAGCTCCTGGATCAGATCCCCCACAAAGGCGTCCATCTCATGAATCTGGTTCACATAATACTCCAAAGCCCAGCGGTACGCCTCATCGGGGCACGCTTCCACCGTGACGGCCGGGTCCTCCAGCTCCGGCTCCATGGGGTATTTGCCGTGGCCCTGCACAGAGACCGTGAACACCAGATCCGCCTGGTCCTCCGTCACATCCAGCGCCTGGAGGATCTGGTCCTTCAGCACACCGTCCTTAGCCCAGTTGGTGGGCGTCTTCTCCACCGCAGGCATATACTCCAGGGCGGTAAAATCATCAAAGCCCAGATTGGGATAGACCTCGTTCCGGCTGTAAAAGGCCGCCCGGTGATTGTGGATGGCATGGGTCGCGTAGCCGTTTTCCTTCAGGTCGTAGGCCACAGACTCCACGGTCTGATCCTTCAGGCAGGTCTGGAAGGGGTACTCCCCGGGTCCGAAGAACCGGCTGCTCATACCGGTAAGCACCTCGAACTCTGTATTGGCTGTGCCCGCGCCCACCACCGGCACCGTCAGATAGCCGGAGGAATACGCTTCCTTCAGCGCCGTCCAGTTGGGCACCGGATCCTCCGACAGCTCCAGGCCCTGGATCATGGATGGATCAATATAGGACTCCAGCTGGATGAAGATCACATTCACATCCGTCTGCGGATCGGCGGAGAGCGCCGCCGTCTTCTCCTCCACCGACCGGACAATATCCGCCACCGCCTTCTGGCTGTAATTGGCCGGGCGGCGGATCCCCCGGTTCAGCCAGGTCTGCAGGAAGCAGTAGGAAAAGCCGTAGTCCTCGTAGGCAAAGGCCAGGTTGGCAAACTGGTCTGACAGGTTGCCTGTGAAAAAGGCCAGGGCGCATCCGCCGCCCATCAGGGCGCCGGAGACCGCCATCGCTCCGATGCCGGTGAGAATCCGGGTCCGCAGCGGACAGCTGCTGCGGGGCCCCTTCCAGAACAGCAGCACCAGCCCTGCGGCCACCAGCACCAGCGCCGCGATCAGCAGAATGATGTAGCCGGTGGAGAGATAGTTGGGGACCGTGTCCAGCCCCGTTTCAAACACCGTCAGATCCGCCACGGTGAAGGGCGTCATACGGTTGAGGAGGATGAACCCGTTCACGCCGCCGCAGATCAGCCACAAGAAGGACACCAATGCGCACCAGAACGCCCGCCGCCGCAGAAAAAAGGCGGGGCAGAGCGTCAGCAGTACAATCAGGAAATTCACCAGAAATGCCAGCGGTTCCTCCGTCATAAAGCGCCAAAAGCCGGCGGGCCCATCTGTGAAGCTCTTGTGATTGAACAGCTCCACCACGACGGTGACCGCTAAAGCCAGCAGCGGAAGATACAGGAACGCTCTGCGTTCCTGTCGATGCCGTTCGGCATCCGCGGCCGCCGGCGGCAATGTCTGTTGCATCGGAATGACCTTCTTTCTTTTCATAGATTTTTTATTATAGCGCCTTTCCCTCTGCAATTCCATGAATTTTTTGCGAACTTTTTTCTTTTTCTTTTCTAAAATTTCATCTGATTTTGAAGAAAGTCTCCCTGCTCCATCGTATTAGAAACTGCGGCGGAAGCCTCTTGACAGACGGCCCCATTTGTATTATTGTACTATCGTAATAGTACATTGAGAGGAGCGGATTTCATTTGCAGCAGCGATCCAAGTTCATTCAAAGAACCAGCGCTCTGGCGCTGGCGGCGGTCCTGGCACTCGGCATGGGTGTTCAGGCGGCCGGACCGAGCACATCCACAGTGGATGACCGGCGGGAGGACCTGACCATATTTTATGAGACGCTGAAAGACAGCCATCCGGATCTTTTTGCCAACACGCCGGAGGAGACCTTCCTGGCCCGCAAAGCAGAGCTTACAGAGCATCTGGACAGCGCAAGCGACGTAGAATTTCTCTTCGGCTTGCAGAGTCTGGCCGCGCTTGTGGGCGACTCCCACACCAGCGTCCAGGTGGCGGACAGCGTGGTGGACCAGCTGAATGCCTATCCCATGGTGCTGTCCTGGCGGGACGGGCACTGGTACCTGACCACAGTTCCGGCTGAGGAACAGGATCTGCTGGGCGCGGAGGTCACCGCCATAGGCGGCCGCTCTATGGCAGAGGTGGTGAAGACCTTTGGCCGCGTGCTCAGTGCCGACAACCCGGTGAAGCTGCGGCGGCAGTACCGGCAGGTGTGCAATGTGGCGGATTACTACGCCTATCTGGGTCTGGCAAAGGCGGGTGAGCCTCTGGCCCTCACCCTGGCTGACGGCAAGACCGTCTCCATCGCTCCCATGCCCTACCTCTCCCTGGGAGAGGCGGAAATTGTCCAGCTAGGCGCTGAGGTGCCCCAGCCCGCCACTGCCCGCCAGAAGTGCAATTACTGCGCACTTCCGCTGAGCGGGCAGGTCTACTATATCCAGTACAACGTCTGCCAGGAGGACCCGGCGCTGCCCATGGAGGGCTTTGCCGCCCAGGTGCAGGCGGACCTGGAGGCCGGAAGTTACAGCCGCGTTCTCGTGGACCTGCGGAACAACGGCGGCGGGTCAGACGGCGTAATCTGGCCTCTGCTGTCCGTCCTGCGGCAGGAGATGGATGATGGGACCGAGGTGGTGGGACTCATCGGAGAGGCCACCTTCTCCTCTGCCATCATCAATGCCGTAGAGCTGCAGGAAATGGGCATCCCGCTGGTGGGAGAGCCTGCCAGCGGCAGCGTGGACCACTTTGGCTCCGTCAGTGGCTTTTCTCTGCCCAACTCCGGCATCCAGATTGGTGTCTCCTCCAAATACATCGACCTGGGCACCCTGCTGGACGCCGACGCCGGACGGGGCGTGGAGTCTCTGGAGCCGGATATCGCCGTTCCCCAAACCATGGCGGATACCCTGGCGGGCAGAGACACCGCTGTGGAGTGGCTGCTGGCCCATCCGGAGACGCTGGAACAGCGGGAATACCCGGATGCGCCGCTCACCCGGGGGCGGTTCGTGGGGCTGTTGTATGCTGCGGCCGGGTCCCCTGCCGCAGCGGCGGAGGCCGGTTTCCAGGATCTGCTGGGCATCGAGTGGTTCCTGCCGGCGGTGAACTGGGCCGCGGAGACCGGCGTCACCGGCGGTACGGCGGAGGGCGCCTTTGCGGCCGCACGGCACCTCACCTGGCAGGAAGCCGCCGTCTTTCTCGTCCGCACTGCGGAGGCCCTGGGGCTAGAGCCGGAGGCTGTCCGCACCGCGCCTCTGCCCGATGCGCTGGCGGAGGGTGCCTGGGACCAAACCGCTCTGGAACTGGCCTGGGAATGGGGCCTGCTTCCGGAAGACGCGGGCAGCGCCGCCGAAATCGCTCGGGTCCAGGGCGGGGCCATGGCGGATGCCTTTGCGGCCCTGCTGTAACCCCACGAATCGTCTGACCAGAAACAGCCCCCGAACGCTGCGGCGTCCGGGGGCTGTCTCAACCTCTCTGACGGCGGTGTGCCGCTGTTCTCTGACGGGCTGTCTTCCAGGCGCACGTCCCGGCAGAGAAAAGGACCGCGGGATAACTCCCGCGGTCCTCTGATATGGTATATGCTTACTCGCTGTACATGGCCTTCAGCTTCAGCAGGTGCTGATAGCGATCCATGGCAGCTTTCTCGTTGCGCTGGAACAGCTCGCCGGCGCGGTCGGGGAACTCGCGGGTCAGACGGCTGTACCGGGCCTCGTTCATCAGGAACTCCTGATAGCCGCCAGCCGGCTCCTTGGAGTCCAGCGTGAACTTGGCACCCTCAGCGGCGGGGTTGAAGCGGAACAGGTTCCAGTAGCCGCACTCCACAGCCTTCTTCATTTCCTTCTGGCAGTTCATCATGCCGCCCTTGATGGAGTGCATCTCGCAGGGGGCGTAGCCGATAATCAGGGACGGGCCGGGATAGGCCTCGGCCTCCTGAATGGCCTTCAGGGTCTGGGCGGGGTTGGCACCCATGGCCACCTGAGCCACGTAGATATAGCCGTAACTCATGGCGATCTCCGCCAGGGACTTTTTCTTGATCTCCTTGCCGGCCGCGGCGAACTGCGCCACCTGGCCGATGTTGGACGCCTTGGAGGCCTGGCCGCCGGTATTGGAGTACACCTCGGTATCAAAGACGAAGACATTCACATCGTTGCCGGAGGCCAGGACGTGGTCCAGACCGCCGAAGCCGATGTCGTAGGCCCAGCCGTCGCCGCCGAAGATCCACATGGACTTCTTGGACAGGAACTCCTTGTCCGCCAGAATCTCAGCAGCCAGCTTGCAGGCGTCGCACTGGCACAGCGTCTCGCCCTTTGCCTTCAGCTCCTCGCCGAAGGCATGGATCTCCGCCTTGGGATTGGCCAGCAGCTCGTCCACAGTGCAGATGCTGCTCTCCAGGGCGGCGATGTATGCCTTGGTGGCCTCGCCGTTGGCGGCGCTGTCCTCCATGGTGTCCAGCCACTTCTGGCCGGCCTCCTTCAGAGCGGGCACTGCCCAATCCTTGGCAATCAGCTCCCGGGTCAGATCCGCCAGACGGCTGCGGGTGGCCTGCTGGCCCAGATACATGCCCAGGCCGTGCTCAGCGTTATCCTCGAACAGGGAGTTGGCCCAAGCGGGACCATGGCCTTCCTTGTTGGTGCAGTAGGGAGAGGTGGCAGCCGGACCGCCCCAGATGGAGGAGCAGCCGGTGGCGTTGGAGATGTACATCCGGTCACCGAACAGCTGGGTAATCAGGCGGGCATAGCTGGTCTCGGCGCAGCCGGCGCAGGAGCCGGAGAACTCCAGCATGGGCTGACGGAACTGGCTGCCCTTGACGGTGTTGTCCTGCATGTCCTTCTTCTCGGACACCTGGGAGACGCAGTAGTTGAAGACCTCCTGCTGGGCGGCCTCCTGCTCCTGGTCCACCATGGTCAGGGCGTCCACCGGGCACTGGCCCACGCACACGGCGCAGCCCATGCAGTCCAGCGGGCTGATGGCCATGGTGTACTTGTACACGCCCTTGCCCTTGCCGGCCTTCACGTCCACGATCTTGGCGGCGGCGGGGGCATTCTTGGCCTCCTCCTCCGTCAGAGCGAAGGGACGGATGGTGGCGTGGGGGCAGACATAGGCGCAGTTGTTACACTGGATGCACTTGGTGGAATCCCAAGTGGGAACGGACACGGCCACGCCGCGCTTCTCATAGGCGGCGGCGCCCAGCTCGAACTGGCCGTCCACATGCTTGACGAAGGCGGACACGGGCAGGCTGTCGCCGTCCATGCGGCCCACGGGGTCCAGAATCGTGCTGACCTGCTCCACCAGAGCGGCGGGGCCCTCGTGCTTGACGGGCTCGGCCTCGTCCACAGCGTTGGCCCAGTCGGCGGGCACATCGAACTTCTTGTAGGCGGTGGCGCCGGCGTCGATGGCCTTGTGGTTCATGTCCACGATGTCCTGGCCCTTCTTCAGGTAGGAGTGGGTGGCGGCGTCCTTCATGTAGCCCACAGCCTCGCTCTCAGGCATGACCTTAGCCAGAGAGAAGAAGGCGGACTGCAGGATGGTGTTGGTGCGCTTGCCCATGCCGATTTCCTTGGCCAGGTCGATGGCGTTGATGGTGTAGACCTGAATGTTGTTCTTGGCGATGTAGCGCTTGGAGGCGGCATCCAGATGGTGGCTCAGCTCCTCGTCGCTCCACTGGCAGTTGATCAGGAACACACCGCCGGGCTTCACGTCCCGGACAATGGGGAAGTGCTTGGTGATGTAGGCGGGCACGTGGCAGGCCACGAAGTCGGCCTTGTTGATGTAGTAGGAAGACTTGATGGGGGAGTCGCCGAAGCGCAGGTGGCTGATGGTGACGCCGCCGGTCTTCTTGGAGTCGTACTGGAAGTACGCCTGGACATACTTGTCGGTATGGTCGCCGATGATCTTGATGGAGTTCTTGTTGGCGCCCACGGTGCCGTCGCCGCCCAGGCCCCAGAACTTGCACTCAATCGTACCGGCGGGAGCCACGCTGGGAGCGGGCTTCTCCTCCAGGCTCAGGTGGGTCACATCGTCCACGATGCCGATGGTGAACTCGCGCTTCATGGAATCCTTCTTCAGCTCGTCATACACGGCGAAGACGGAGGCGGGCGGGGTGTCCTTGCTGCCCAGGCCGTAACGGCCGCCGATCACCTGGATGTCGGTCCGGCCGGCGTTGGCCAGAGCAGTGACCACGTCCATGTACAGGGGCTCGCCCTGGGAGCCGGGCTCCTTGGTGCGGTCCAGCACGGCGATCTTCTTGCAGGTGGCGGGGATCGCATCCACAAAATGCCGGATGGAGAAGGGGCGGTACAGGTGCACCTGCACCATGCCCACCTTGCGGCCCTTCCTGTTCAGATAGTCCACCGTGTCCTTCACCGTCTCCGCACCGGAGCACATGATGACGATGACTTCCTCCGCATCGGGCGCGCCGTAGTAGTTGAACAGCTTGTAATCCCGGCCGGTGAGCTTGTTGATCTCATCCATGTAGTGCTGGACCACGCCGGGGATCGTGGCGATCTTCTCGTTGGCGCCCTCCTTGCACTGGAAGAACACGTCCGGATTCACCGTCGTGCCCCGGGTGGAGGGGTGCTCCGGGTTCAGGCCGTTCTTGCGGAACGCCGCCAGCTGGTCATAGTCCACCAGCTTGGCCAGGTCGTCATAGTCCAGCGCCTCGATCCGCTGCATCTCGTGGGAGGTGCGGAAGCCGTCGAAGCAGTGCATGAAGGCATACCGGCCGCCGATGGCGGACAGGTGGGCCACCGCGCCCAGGTCCATGGCCTCCTGGGGGGAGGAGGACATCAGCATGCCGAAGCCGGTCATTCGGCAGGTCATCACGTCGGAGTGGTCGCCGAAGATGGACAGGGCGTGGACACTGACAGTCCGGCAGGAGATGTGGAACACGCCGGGCAGGAACTCGCCGCCGATCTTGTACATAGGCGGGATCATCAGCAGCAGGCCCTGAGAGGCCGTGTAGGTGGTGGTCAGCGCGCCCGCCTGCAGGGATCCGTGGCAGGTGCCTGCGGCCCCCGCCTCGGACTGCATCTCAATGACCTCCACGGGTTTTCCGAAGATGTTGGTCCTCCCCTTGGCGGACCACTCGTCCACCTTCTCCGCCATCACGGAAGAGGGCGTGATGGGGAAGATGGCCGCCACCTCTGTGAACGCGTAGGACGCGTACGCCGCGGCGGTGTTGCCATCCATTACTACTAGTTTTTTCTTAGCCATGTCTCCTGTTTTCCTTTCGATCTCACTTGGTTTGTCCTCATAGCCTCAACACCGTCCGCTGCCCGCTCCGGGGCAGCGGACGGCACTCCAGGGAGCTTACTTTATACCGGGATAGGCTCGGGCCACATAGTCGGCGATCCTGCGCACCGCCTCCTTCAGGTTTTCGTCGGAGTTGGCGAATACCAGCCGCAGATAGCCCTCGCCCATGTCACCGAAGGCGGAGCCGGGCACCGTCACCACTCCTGCGTTCTCCAGCAGCTCCTCCGCAAACGCTTGGGAGGTCTTGCCGAATGCCTTGATGTTGGGGAAGGCGTAGAAGCTGCCCGCGGACTTCTTGCAGGTGATGCCGGGGATAGCGTTGAGTCCGTCCACCAGAATGTCCCGGCGGCGGGTGTAGTCCGCCACCATCTGGTCCACGCACGCCGTGCTCTTCAGGGCCTCCACCGCCGCCGCCTGGATGAAGGTGGACACACAGGAGGCCACCCCCTCCTGCAGCTGCGCCATTTTCTTGATGTACCCCGGCTCCGGCGCTACCAGATAGCCGATCCGCCAGCCGGTCATGGCATAGGACTTGGAGAAGCTGTTCAGCACCATCACGCGGTCCTGCATCTCGGGCACCTGGGCCATGCTGTACGGCTGGATGCCGTCGTATACGATGGCGTCATAGGGCTCGTCTGTCAGCACCCACAGGTCATGGGTCTTCGCCACCTTGGCGATGGCCAGGATGTCCTCCTTCGTCAGCACCGCGCCGGTGGGATTGCAGGGGGAGTTCAGCAGGATCGCCCGGGTCCGGGGTGTGACGGCCTTTTCGATATCCGCCGCTTGGATCCGGTAGTCATATTCCTCATACGTGGGGACGG
>OJSI01001915.1_pt1 | contig 12122 bp, 8 predicted proteins | sample 1599401 | NCBI WGS metagenome assembly OJSI01 (sample SAMN04168658, study PRJEB22393) | human gut metagenome | biome: human gut microbiome; feature: stool | host: Homo sapiens | collected 2014-03-24
CAGCCCCTCCGACAGCAGGCCGCTGCCGGAGGTGAACGCATCGGTGGACGCCAGCACGTACATCGCCGTGGCCCGGTTGTTCACGCTGATGCACTTTGCCGGCTTTTTCAGAGAGACCATGGGGTACTCCTCGAAAAAGTCCGACGCCACGCCTTGGTCGTGCTCAAACGCCACATACGGATATCCGTCCAGCTCCTCCTCCGTTACGCTGGAGCGGCCAGCCAGCGGATGCCCCCCGCGAACATAGATACAGGGGCAGACGGCGGCCAGTTCGTGGAATTCCAGCTCCCGGGCGTCCAGCAGCCGGCAGATAATCTTCTCCGTCAGATCCGTCAGGCAGATGACGCCCACGTCCGCCCGGTGGTCATAGACGTCGTCAATCACACCGTCCATCCCTGTCTCCCGGAGGCCAAATCGAAAGCGGTTTTCACCGGCGATTCGGAGCAGCCTCAAAAATGCATCCACTGCAAAGGGATACCGCTGGCAGGAAACGGAAAAGCGCACCGGAGCCGCGGCGTTGCGTGCCTCACCATACAGGCTCTCGATCCCGCGCTTCTGCTCCAGCAGGGAGACGGCGTAGCTGAGAAACTCCTTGCCCTCCGGCGTGAACTCCACGCCCCGGTTGCTGCGGGCCAGCACCCGAATGCCCAGTTCGTTCTCAAGCTCCCGCACCGCCGTGGAAATCCCCGACTGGGACAGGAACAGCTTCTGGGCCGCCTTGTTGATGGAGCCGCATTTGGAGATCTCCACGATGTACTCAAGCTGCTGAAACGTCATAGAAAGCCTCCTCTTCCCCTTTCGATCTCACTTTTCTATTATAGGCATTTTGAGCTGGTTGTCAAATCGTTATCAAAAAAACTGTCAACGCATCCCGCAAAACGCATATTAACAGCTTTGCGCCCTTTGTGCTATTCTATAAGTAGAACCAAACAAAAGATATCAGTTATTTGAGAAGTTTTCTGTTTAATATCACCTGCGTTTTTCGATGGATGCACAGATTTTCCCCCTCTCTTCTCTCTATCCCCGCAGCCGCGTCAGAGTCTCTCTGATAGCGAAAATTTGAATACCAGTCAATTTTGCCCCTGCGGAGCGTCTCCGGAGGGGCCGGTGAAGAAAGGAAGATCGACTGTATGAACACGGAGAAAAAGTTCGGTTTTGCCACGCGTCAGATCCACGCCGGCCACATGGAAAACGCGGCGGGCTCCTTGTGCGCCCCCATCTATCAGACCTCCACCTTCGCATTCTCCACCGTCCAGCAGGGCGGCGCCCGGTTCGCCGGCGAGGAGGGCGGATATATCTACACCCGTCTGGGCAACCCCACTCTGGGCGCTGTTGAGGAGAAGCTGGCCTCCCTGGAGGGCGGCGAGGCCGCCATGGCCGCGGCCTCCGGCATGGGCGCCATCTCCTCCGCTCTGTGGACCTCTGTGGTGGCCGGGGACGAGATCGTGGCGGATGAGACGCTGTACGGCTGTACATACGCGCTGCTGAACCATGGCATGACCAAGTTCGGCGTGAAGGTCACCCTGACGGACCTGTCCGACATTGAGAACCTGAAGAAGAACCTCACCGACAAGACCCGGGTGGTGTACTTCGAGACCCCCTGCAACCCCACGCTGAAGCTGCTGGACATCGAGCTGATCGCCAAGACGGCCCATGCCTTCAACCCCGACATCCGGGTGATCGTGGACAACACCTTCTGCACACCGTACCTGCAGCGTCCTCTGGAGCTGGGCGCGGACGTGGTGGTTCACAGCGCCACCAAGTACCTCAACGGCCACGGCGACGTGATCGCAGGCATCGTGGTGGGCAAGGCGGACTTCATCTCCCAGTGCCGGATGTTCGGCCTGAAGGATATGACCGGCGCCGTCCTGAGTCCCTTTGATGCGTTCTTGATGGCCCGGGGCCTGAAGACCCTGGACATCCGCATGGAGCGCCACTGCGCCAACGCCCAGAAGGTGGCGGCGTTCTTCACCAGCCATCCCGCGGTGGCCAAGGTCTATTATCCCGGCCTGGACACCTTCCCCGGTCACGAGATCGCGGCCAAGCAGATGAAGCTGCCCGGCGGCATGATCTCCATCGAGCTGAAGGCCGACCGCGCCGCTGTTGCCGCCGCGCTGAACAAGCTGCAGCTGTGCACCATCGCCGTGTCTCTGGGCGATGCGGAAACTCTGGTGGAGCATCCCGCCACCATGACCCACTCCACCTATTCTGCCGAAGAGCTGGCAGCCGCCGGCATCTCCGAGGGCTTGGTCCGCATCAGTGTGGGTCTGGAGGATCCCGAGGATATCATCGACGATTTCAAGACGGTTTTGGATACGCTGTAATTGATCCCGCTGCGGGGCCGCTCCTCCTCTCCTACATTGGGAGCAGCCCCGCTTTCCCGCGGATCCGCGTACCTCCTTTTCGCCGTCCCGGTCTTTCCCCACCCTGCCGGAGGCGGCCAAAAAGGCCCGGCTTCTCCGCCGGGCCTTTTTGTGCTTCTGTACCTGCTGCCTGTTGTGTATCTCTCCTCCCGCGGCGGGCGGCCCTTGAGCAGGAAAAAGCGCCGTGCGCACATGCGCACGGCGCTTTTTCCTGTTTGGTTCAGAGAGGTAAGCGGGGGGGAATGCTCAGTCCTCAGCCATTTTGCGATACTTGGCGTAGCGGTCCTTGGCGTCCTGGACGGTCTTCTCGTACAGGCGCTGGGCCCGGTCCGGGAAGTTGATCTGCAGGGAGGCATAGCGGTTCTCGCCCTTCAGATAGTCCATCATCTTGCCGCTGTCGGGCGCGGGAGAATCCAGCTGGAAGGGGTTCTTCCCCTCCGCGATCCGGCGGGGATCATACCGGTACAGATGCCAGTAGCCGCACTCCACCGCCTTCTTCATCTCCTCCTGCGTGCAGCTCATGCCCGCCTTGATACCGTGCTCCAGGCAGGGGCAGTAAGCGATGACGATGGCCGGGCCGGGATAGGACTCTGCCTCCCGGATGGCCTTCAGGGTCTGGGCTTGGTCGTAGCCCATGGCCACCTGGGCCACGTAGATGTAGCCGTAGCTCATGGCGATGGCGCCCAGGTCCTTTTTCTTGACCTCCTTGCCGCCGGCGGCGAACTTGGCCACCGCCGCAGTGGGCGTCGCCTTGGAGGACTGTCCGCCGGTGTTGGAGTACACCTCCGTATCCATCACCAGCATGTTGATGTCCCGGTTCTGGGCCAGCACGTGGTCAATGCCGCCGAAGCCGATGTCGTAGGCCCAGCCGTCGCCACCGAAGGCCCACACGCTCTTCTTGGTCAGATACTCCTTGTTCTGCAGGACAAAGGCGCCCTCCTCCGTGGGCTCCGCCTTCTCCAGGGCGGCGATCAGCGCGTCGGACACCTCCCGGGTCACGGCCGGGTCCTGCCACTTGGCAAGATACTCCCCAATCTCAGATACGGCCACACCCTTTTCCTTCAGGGCTTTCAGCCGCAGCTCCACCTCCCCATGGATGGACCCGTGGGCCCGCAGGAAGCCGTAGGCGAACTCCGCGTTGTCTTCGAACAGGGACTGCTCCCAGCAGGGTCCAAAGCCCCGGCTGTCGCAGGAGTAGGGCGTCATGGGCATGGCACCGCCGTAGGCGGAGGAGCAGCCGGAGGCGTTGGCCACGTACATGCGGCTGCCGAACAGCTGGGTCACCAGCTTGATGTAGGTGGTCTCCGCGCAGCCCGCGCAGGCGGCGGAGAACTGGAAGTAGGGCTTGGCGAACTGGGCCGTCTTCACGCTCTTGTCGCTGATAATGTCCTTCTTGAGCAGCTTCTCGTTCATCGCGTAGTTGTCGAAATTGGGCTGCTGCTCCCTCTGGGTCTCGAAGGGCACCATCTCCAGCGCCCCCTTGGCCGGGCAGGCGGTCAGGCACACGCCGCAGCCCAGGCAGTCATAGGGAGAGACCTGCATCCGGAAGGAATAGGCAGGGGCGTCCTTGCCCAGGCCCTTGGCGGGCACGGTGACGAAGGATTCCGGCGCACCGGCCTTCTCCTCCTCCGTCAGCAGCACGGGCCGGATGGCCGCGTGGGGACACGCCATGGCACAGCGGTTGCACTGGATGCACACGTCGGGATTCCACTGGGGCACCGTGACAGCCACGCCCCGCTTGGAGTATGCGGTGGTGCCATTCTCCCAGGTGCCGTCCAGGCAGTTGTGCCTCTTGAACAGGGACACCGGCAGCTTGTCGCCGTGCTGGCGGTCCATGGGCACCACGATCTCCTTGACGAAGTCCGTGCCCTTCAGCTCCTCCGGCGCGCCGTCCTTGGCGTCCGCCCAGGCGGCGGGGACCTCCACCTTCGTCATGCCGGTCAGACCCACGTCCACGGCCCGGTTGTTCAGGTCCACGATCTCCTGGCCGCCCTTTTTGAAGTAGGAGTTGTAGTTGCCCTGCTTCATCTCCTCCACCGCCAGGTCGATGGGGATCACCTTGGTCAGCTGGAAGAAGGCCGCCTGGAGAATCGTGTTGATCCGGTTGCCCAGGCCCAGGTCCCGAGCCAGCTTCGTGGCGTCCATGATGTAGAAGTTGGCGTGCTTGTTGGCCAGGTCCCGCTTCATCTTGGCGGGCAGCCGCTCCTCCAGCTCCTCCGCGCTCCAGGGGCAGTTCAGCAGGTATGTGCCGCCGTCCTTGAGGTCCGCGGTGGTGTCATATTTGTCCACATAGGTAGGTGCGTGGACGCCCACGAAGTCCGCCGCGGATACCAGATACGTGGCGTGAATGGGCTGGTCGCCGAACCGCAGGTGGCTCTGGGTCAGACCGCCGGACTTCATGGAATCGTAGGAGAAATACGCCTGGGCGTACTTGTCTGCCGCCAGGCCGATGGTGGTGATGGCGTTCTTGTTGGCGCCCACCGTGCCGTCGCCGCCCAGGCCCCAGATCTTGCAGGAAACCTCGCCGGGATGAGGCAGCTCCACCTCCTTGTAGTCCAGAGAGGTGTGAGTCACGTCGTCGTTGATGCCGATGGTGAAGCTGTTCTTGGGATTCTCCAGCTTCAGATTGTCATACACGGCGATGAACTGGCCCGGGGTGGTGTCCTTGGAGCTGAGACCGTACCGGCCGCCCACCACACGGATGTCGCCGCGGCCCGCCTGATTCAGGGCGGTGACCACGTCCAGATACACGGGCTCGCCCACGGAGCCGGTCTCCTTGGACCGGTCCAACACGGCGATCTTCTTCACCGTGGCGGGGATGGCCGCTGCGAAGTGCTTCACGGAGAAGGGCCGGTACAGGTGGATCTGCACCATGCCCACCTTGCGGCCCTTGGCGTTCAGGTAGTCCACGGTTTCCTTCACGGCCTCGCTGGCGGAGCACATCACCACGATGACCTCCTCCGCGTCAGGCGCGCCGTAGTAGTTGAACAGCTTGTAGTCCCGACCGGTGAGCTTGTTAATCTCGTCCATGTAATGCTGGACCGTGTCAGGGATGGAGGCGGCCTTGACGTTGGCGCCCTCCTTGCACTGGAAGTACACGTCGGGGTTCACGTTGTTGCCCCGGTTGGTGGGGTGCTCCGGGTTCAGGGCGTGGCGGCGGAACTCCTGCAGGGCCTCCTAGTCTACCAGAGGACGCAGGTCCTCATAGTCCAACGCCTCGATCCGCTGCATCTCATGAGAGGTGCGGAAGCCGTCGAAGCAGTGCATGAAGGCGTACTTGCCGCTGATGGCGGACAGGTGGGCCACCGCGCCCAGGTCCATGGCCTCCTGGGGGCAGGAGGACATCAGCATGGCGTAGCCGGTGGTGCGGCAGGTCATGAAGTCGGTGTGATCGCCGAAGATAGAGTGGTGGTTGCTGGTCACCACGCGGGAGGCGATGTGCATGACGCTGGGCAGGAATTGGCCGCCCATGGCGTACATGGCTGGGATCATCAGCATCAAACCCTGGGAGGATGTAAAGGTGGTGGTCAGAGCGCCGGCCTGCAGGGAGCCGTGGCAGGTGCCCGCGGCGCCGGCTTCAGACTGCATCTGGATGACGTCCACCGTGGAGCCGAACAGGTTCTTCCGCCCCTTGGCGGACCACTCGTCCACCTTCTCCGCCATGGGAGAGGACGGGGTGATGGGATAGATCGCCGCGACCTCTGTGAACGCGTATGCCACATGGGCCGCGGCCGTATTGCCGTCCATGACGGCAAATTTCTTTTTCATCGGTATACTCATCTCCTGTTATAAAATGCGCCGCATTTCCCTGCGGCGATCCCGCCCGGCAGATGGGTGGGTGCTTGTGAAAAGCCGCGGCGGCACGATAAGGGGGGATTTGCATATCGTACCGCCGCGGCTGCATGATGGATTCTCTTTACTTCTATGCGCGACGTCCAGCAGAGCTTACACGAAGTTGCACACGCGAGCGATGGCCATCTCGGTATAACCCAGAGACTCGGCCTTGGTCTGCTTGCCGCAGGCCACTTCCTGCGTGAGCTTCAACAGCTCCTGCCCCAGCTCCTCGATGGTCTTGGTACCGTAGATCAGGGGAGAGGCATCCACATCGATGTTGTCAATCATATTGGCGTAGGTCAGCTTGTTGCCGGTGATCTTGATGACGGGGGCCAGGGGATTGCCGGTGGGGGTGCCGCGGCCGGTGGAGAACACCACAATCTGGGCGCCGCCGGCCACCATGGCCGCCACAGAGGAGGGGTCGTTGCCCGGGGTATCCATGATGACCAGGCCCTGCTTGGCCTCCACCTGCTTGGCGTAGTCATAGACCGCCATGACAGGGCTATGGCCGCCCTTGTGGATGCAGCCCAGGGACTTCTCCTCCAGGCAGGTCAGGCCGCCGGCCTTGTTGCCGGGAGAGGGGTTGCCCTCACGGACTTCCTCGCCCACCAGGCGCAGGGAGTCCTCATAGCGGTGGACGATCTCAAAGATGCGGTCGTGAACCTCCTTGTTGATGGCGCGGCGGGCCAGCAGGTGCTCGGCGCCGATGAACTCAGTGGTCTCAGACAGGATGGAGGTGCCGCCCTCCTTGACAATCAGGTCGCTGAGCTGGCCGATCAGGGGGTTGGCCGCCAGGCCGCTGGTGGGGTCAGAGCCGCCGCACTCCGTGCCGATAATCAGCTCGGACATGGGGAACTCCTCCTTCTGCAGCAGGGAGGCCTCCTCCACCATCTCCTTGGCGTAGCGGACGGCCATGTCGATGGCCTTCAGGGTGCCGCCGGCCTCCTGGATGATGACCTGCTTCAGGGGCTTGTTGGTGCGCTCCTGGATGGCCTTCACCACCAGGTCCATCTGGCAGTTCTCGCAGCCCAGGGACACCACCACGGTGCCGTAGACATTGGGGTTGGCGGCATAGCCGGCCATAACGTCCATGGTGAACTGCTGGTCGGGAGCCACCTGGGAGCAGCCCAACTGGTTGTTGAAGGTGACGGAGCCCACCACCTGCTGGGAGATGATACGGGTGGTATCAGAGGCGCAGACACTGGCAGGCAGGATCAGGACCTTGTTGCGGACGCCCACGCGGCCGTCCGGACGCTTGTAACCGTAGAAATTCATACTCGTATCCTCCTTCTCAGCCCTTGCTGTCCAGGTTTTCCCGGTGCTCTTCCAGGTTGTGGCAGTGCACGTGCTCGCCGGCCTTGATGTCCCGGGCCGCCAGGCCGATGTGCTCGCCGTACTTGACGATGGGCTGGCCTTTGGCGATGTCGCAGGCAGCCAGCTTGTGATAGATGGTGATGTCCTCCGCCGCAGTCAGGCGCTTCTCCTCGCCCGCGCACATGTAGGTGACGGTCTCGCCCTTCTTCACGGGCTCGATGGCGACCACCACGTTGTCCACGGGCTCAACGATCATGCCGTTCAACATAATGTAATACTCCTTTCGTTCCTCAACGAATATGTGTAATGGGAATCAGTGCTTCTCAAACAGGGCTTTCTGTGCCTCGTCTTTCGGGAACTTGGGGCAGCCGAACTTCTTGGCCCACCAAGAGGTAATGATGGGGACCAGAATGGCGGTCAGGATGGCAGACGCCGCCACCTGAGAGGTGGCCACATCCGCCCACTGCGCCCAAGAGGGATCCGCCTCGGCGATAACGGCGGGCACTGCCACGGCGTTGCCTGCGGTGGTTGCCACAGCCCAGCCGGCATAGCCGGGACGGCGGCTGATGAAGCGGTCGCACAGCACAATGAAGGCGCCGCCGATGAGGCAGGTGACAAGGCCCAGCAGAATGCCCTGCGCGCCGCCCTTGGCGATGTTGGTCAGGTTCATGCCAGCGCCCAGGCAGAAGCCCACAAAGGGCAGCAGGATGGTGCCGGCGGGGGCCAGGAAGTCAGACAGGTCCTTGTCGATGTTGCCCAGGATCATACCCACCAGGATGGGGCCGATAGCAGCCACAAGGGCCATGAAGGGGATATCGGCCAGGCCGCCGATGCCCATAGCGATCATGGTCAGCATGGGGCCGTCGTTGATGGCCAGCAGAGGCATGGCCGCCTGGTCCACGGTGTCACCGTAGGAGTTCATCAGGGCCAGATAGATGGAGCCGTTGGAGTTCGTGACGGCGGAGATGATGGCCAGAGAGCTCAGGCCCAGCACACCGGTGGGGCCGAACACCTTGCCCACCACAATGCCGATGGCGGCGCCGATGACGAACTTGGAGATCAGCAGCACACCGCCCCGCTTGACAACGCCGCCCATGTCCCGGACCCGCAGCGTGGTGCCCAGGCAGAACAGCTGGATACCGATGGCGGTGTTGGCGCCGGCACTGGTGAAGACGGCGGTGGTGAAGGAGCCGATGTTGGTGACCTCCGGAAGGAAGGTATTGATAATCGCGCCGAGCAGCATCGGGACGACCATCATACCTGCGGGGATCTTTTTCAGGAATCGCATGATCATGGTCTTTCTTCCTCCTCAATTTGTTTGCTGGGGGGGGCAGAGGGCCTCTCCCCTGGCCATTTGCGAGCATTCCCCGCATGAGCGGCCGATCATGCGGGCCGTCACACCAAAGGGATTTATCTTAAAAAAGCCCCGTTGTCAGGGACTCTGGCCACGGATCCTGTCCCAGCCGCCGGACGGCTCTGGGACCGCACACAGATCTCCGTGCAAGGGGGACACCAAGACAGACTCTTGTCAGCGCGGCGCCCTTTTCTGTTCCTTATGTCGAACTCAGTTCTTATTTTGGAATTTTCGGTCGCATTATATCATGCCGTTCCCAGTTTGTCAATTCTCAGACAAGCCAAAGTTTCGCGTTTCGGCCAGCTTTTCGATCTCCGCCTGGGCAGTCAGGAGACTGCGGCGGACCAGCTCGATCTTCTCTTCCCGGCAGCGGAACAGCGGTACGGAGATGCTGAGAGCCGCGAACACCGTTCCCTTCCGCCGCAGCGGCGCGGCCCAGCAGGCCAGCTGGTCCGTGGATTCCTCCCGCTCCATAGCCAGTTCCCCGCGCCGGACCGCCTCCAACTGGGCCAGCAGGGTCTCCACATCCGTGATGGTCTGCTCTGTCAGCCGGGGCAGGCCCCCGGCATACAGCGCCCGCACCTCCTCGTTCGTCAGGCCGCTGAGCAGAGCCTTACCGACGGCAGTGGCGTTGGCCGGCAGGCGGGTCCCCACCCAGGAAATCAGCCGGATGGGCTGGGGAGAATCCTCCCGCGCCACATACAGCACCCTGTCTTGGTCCAGAATGCCCATCTGGCATGTCTCCTGGCATTTGGAAGCCACCTCCTTCATCACCTGGGTAATGGGTGCCAGCCCCCGGTCCGCCGAGAAGGCCGCTCCCAGCACCAGCGCCCGGGGACCCATAGTATACCGGCCCGTCCCATCGTCCTGCCGGAGGTATCGCCGCTCCTCCAGCGTATGTACGATGGGAAACAGGCTGCTCTTCGGGGCATCCAGGGCCTGTGACAATTCTGTCAGCGTCAAGCCCTCCTCTGAGCCGGACAGGCTCTCCAGAATATCCAAAACCCGGGCTGTGGCCCGATGCTGTCCCTGTGTCATATCGTGCTCCTTCCACGCCGGCGCTCTCCGCCGCCGATTGATTTCTCCAGGCCGATCATATCAGATGCCGCTTCGTTTGACAAGCGGGCATGCGCCGCCGCCCTGTTTTCCAACCGGCGGGATTTTACCAGATCTTCTCTTGACATTCAGCGCCGTTTTGTTATACTAAAGCCTGTTTTTCGCGCCCCGCCCGTGCGTTTTCAAAATCTCACCCCGCGGGTTTGGAGCCGGCGGTCCCGGGGCCGTATGAAGGAGGACTTTTCTATGAACGCAGCATATCTGACGCCGGCCATCACACTCTTCAACGAGGATGGCACGCTGGACCTGGCCAGCCAGGAGCGTCTGTTCAACAATCTCATCGACCAGGGCGTAGACGGCATCCTGGTGGAGGGCAGCAGCAGCGAGTTTTTCGCCATGCCCATGAACCAGCGCCGGGAGATGGCCAAATTCGCCATCGAGAAGATCGACCACCGGGTGAAGCTGATCATCGGCACCAGCCACATGGTAGCGGACGAGATCATCAGCTTTTCCAACTTCTGCCTGGACGCAGGAGCCGACGCCGTTATGATCCTGCCGCCCTACTACTTCCACTTCGGCCCCTCCGCTCTGCTGCAATACTATGACCGCCTGGCCGAGCAGATTCACGGCGATATCTACATCTACAACTTCCCTGACAACACCGGCTACACGATCCCGCCTGAGACGGTGCTGGCTTTGTCCAAGATGCACCCCAACATCGTGGGCATGAAAGACACCGTTCCCGGCATGGACCACACCCGGGAGCTCATCAAGGTCGTCAAGTCCCAGATCCCCCAGTTCGAGATCTACTCCGGCTTTGACGACAACTTCGCCCACAATGTACTCTCCGGCGGCAACGGCTGCATCGGCGCCCTCAGCAACGTGGTGCCGGAGATCTGCGCCGCCTGGGTCCGCGCCTTCCGGGAGAACGACCTGGCCGGCATCGCCAGAGGCCAGCAGACCATCGACCGTCTGATGGACCTGTATGCCATCCGCAGCCCCTTCCTGCCCGTCATCAAGGAGGCCTGCCGCCTGCGGGGCATCGCCGCCACCAGTGCGGGCACCTTCCCCATGCCCAGCGCCACGGTGGAAGATGACGCCAGAATCCTGGAGCTGCTGAACCGGGAGGGCGTGCAGTAATCTGCTTCCCCCCTGAAGCCGCACCGCCCCAGCCGCCGTTTTGAAAACGGCGGCTGGGGCGGTCTCTTTTTTATCAGAGAACTCCTCATGGCAGCTCTATATGGACGGACGTGTGGAACACCGGCTCCACCAGGCCGGGGATCTCCACCGCATCGGTGAAATGGACATCTTCCGTAAATTCCTTCAGCAGGGAGACGATATAAGGATGGGGCCGCTCGTCCGGACGTCCGGCGGCCACGCAGACCACGGCGGCTTTCGGCTGGAGCAGCCGCAGCAGCTTCCGGGTGGTGGAGGACAGGGAGGCATGGTGGGGCACCTTCAGGATGTCGCAGGGGGTGGCGGTCTGCGTCTCCCACATGTGGGCGTAGGCGTCGCCCCCCAGAACGATCTCCTTCCCATGGTAGTACAGCCGCTGGCGCAGGCTGGAGACGTTCATGGACTTTCCCCAGTGAATCAGGTCATAGCCGTTCCGCTCCCCCCGGAAGGCGGCGTCGTACACCGCTCTCTGCCGGGGGTACAGGGCGGGCTCGCCGAACAGGATGTCCATGGTGAGGTCGTCCGTCAGCCGGAGACACTCCATCCGGTCCCCCGGCAGCTCCTTGATCCGGCCGATCCGGTCTCCGTACCGCCGCAGGGGGCCGGCGTACAGGTCCATACACCGCAGCACGTTCCGCGCTGCCTTGGGCAGGCCGTTGTCTCCGTCCGGGTCCAGAGGGCCGGAATCGGCGGGGGGCGCATAGGGGGTCAGCAGCTCGCCCACAGTGACGGTCTCCAGCACCCGGCCCAGACCACCGATGTGGTCCCGGTGGAAGTGGGTGACCAGCAGGATATCCAGATGCGCCACACCTTGACTTCGCAGGAAATCCCCGGCAAAGATCCGGCAGGAGCGGGGGTCCTCCACCGGCGGGTGGTCGTCCCGCTCCAGGCTGTCGTGGCCGCAGTCCACCAGCATGGAAAAACGCAGCCGTTCCCCCTCCATCTCCCGGACCAGGATGGAGTCGCCGTTGCCCACGTTGATGAAGTCCAATACCAGCATGTCCAGCCCCCCTGTTCGATTGTTG
>OJSI01001923.1_pt1 | contig 12077 bp, 8 predicted proteins | sample 1599401 | NCBI WGS metagenome assembly OJSI01 (sample SAMN04168658, study PRJEB22393) | human gut metagenome | biome: human gut microbiome; feature: stool | host: Homo sapiens | collected 2014-03-24
GTCGTGATTGGCAGCAATGTAAAGATTGGTGCCAACTGCGTCATCAGGGATGCCCAGATAGCCGATGGTGTACAGATTCTTCCGTTCTGCCACATTGATGGTGCATCAGTAGGGACGGGAAGCCGAGTGGGGCCATACTCTCGCCTTCGCCCTGGCGCCAAACTCCTGGGGGAAAACCACATTGGTAACTTCGTTGAGGTGAAAAAATCTGTGGTGGGGCTTTCAAGCAAAGTGAACCATCTCACTTATATCGGAGACGCTTCAATCGGCGAACGCGTCAACATTGGAGCGGGGACTATTACCTGTAATTACGATGGCGTAAACAAATTTCGCACTGAGATCGGTGATGATGCCTTTATTGGTTCAGGTACTGAACTTGTCGCTCCTGTCTTGGTTGGTGCTGGTGCCACAGTGGGGGCGGGCACAACAGTGACGCGTTCTGTTCCTGCAGGCAAACTGGTGGTTGGCCGTGCGAGGCAGATAGTGGTGGAAGGGTGGACTCGCCCGGTGAAAAAGAACTGATTGAATTGTGGGAGAAGACATATGTGTGGCATTGTGGCTGCGGCAGCTCGTCGTAACGTCGTTCCGTTGCTTATTGAAGGGTTGCGGCGATTGGAGTATCGGGGTTATGACTCCTGCGGCATAGCCACCGTTGGCGATGATGGGCTCCGCCGCGCACGTTCAACTCAGCGAGTTGCCGAATTAGCGCGACAGGCTAAAGAACTCAATGCTCCGACAGGGATTGCACATACGCGATGGGCCACTCATGGAGCACCAGAAGTCTGCAATGCTCACCCCCACTTTTCCCGTGGACTCATCGGTCTCGTGCACAACGGCATTATTGAAAATTACGAGTCCATTCGAGAGCGTTTGAAGAATCTCGGCTATGACTTCACCAGTCAGACGGATACAGAGGTGATTGCCCATCTCATTCATTCGAACTATCAAGGTGATCTGCTTGAAGCCGTAAAAAAAAGTGTGCTTGAACTTGCCGGCAGTTACGCGATTGCAGTTATTTGCAAGGATGAGCCTCATCGAGTCGTTCTGGCTCGTCAGGGTTCTCCTCTTGTAGTAGGTATTGGCAATGGTGAAATGTTTGCAGCTTCAGATGCTATGGCTGTAGCTGGTATCACTGACCGAATTTTGTATCTCGCAGAGGGTGATGTCTGTGAAATCACACCGGATGCTGTAGACGTTTTCGCTCGAAACGGGAGCGAATTTATATCGGTTGAACGTCCGGTGCGCACAGTTCAGGCCTATTCCCACGCAGTGGATCTGGGACCTTATCGCCATTACATGCAAAAAGAGATTTTCGAGCAGCCTCGTGCCATCAGCGATACGCTCGAAGGCGTTGCCGGCATTACGCCTAAACTCTTTGGATCAGAGGCCGAGACGGTTTTCACTGGTGTGAAACGTCTGCTTTTCCTGGCTTGCGGTACTTCTTATTACGCTGCGCTGACGGCAAAATATTGGATTGAGGCTATTGCGGGACTTCATTGCGATGTTGAGATTGCAAGCGAGTATCGCTACCGTATTTCTGTGCCAGATCCGGACACATTAGTGATAACGATTTCACAGTCTGGAGAGACGGCTGATACATTGGCGGCGCTTCGTCATGCTGCCGAGTTGGGAATGACAAAGTCCCTGACGATTTGCAACGTTGCTACATCGGCTATGGTGCGCGAGAGTCGCCTTGCTTATGTGACGCGTGCTGGTGTAGAAGTCGGTGTTGCGTCAACAAAGGCGTTTACTACTCAACTTACGGCTATCTATCTCTTGGCGCTGACTCTCGCCAAACTCAATGGCCGACTCACGCCAGAGGACGAAGAAAGAGAACTTAAGGCTTTGCGCCATGTTCCTGCAGCGTTGGGAGCTGTACTTGCTCTTGAGCCTCAGGTGATTGATTGGGCTGAAAGATTCGCGCGGAAGGAGCACGCTCTTTTCCTCGGACGAGGCATGCATTATCCGATTGCCTTGGAAGGTGCTTTGAAACTAAAGGAAATCAGCTATATCCACGCAGAGGCGTATCCAGCAGGTGAATTAAAGCACGGCCCATTGGCACTCGTGGATGAGGATATGCCGGTTGTAACGGTCGCGCCGAATGATCGGCTTCTGGAGAAACTTAAAAGCAACATGCAGGAAGTCCGTGCCCGAGGGGGCGAACTGTATGTTTTTGCCGATGGGGATAGCAACATCACCTCTGAGGAAAGAGTGCACGTCATTCGTTTGCCGGAAAATTACGGCATGCTCTCTCCTATTCTGCACGTCGTACCGCTCCAATTGTTGGCCTATCATGCCGCTCTCGTTTGCGGGACGGATGTCGATAAACCAAGGAATCTCGCTAAGAGCGTGACAGTGGAATAAGCTGGTTGGAATTCAAAGAAAGACCCTATTGGAATAAAGAAGTTTCCAAGGGGTCTTTTTTATTGAATTCAAGTTGAAGTTAGCCACCGGCGATGAAAGTTCGGATGCCAGATCCGACGAACTGAACGCCAATACAGATCAGCAGAAACCCCATCAGCTTACCGATGACGAGAGTTCCAGAGGGGCCAAGGCGATTTGAAATGACATCGGAATAGCGCATGATGAACCATGAGAGACTGGTTGCGCACAGAATCGCTAGCGCCGTCCATGCAAAAGCGATAGCCATATCGATATAGCCCGGGAGCTCTGCAATTTCTGTAGAAAATCCGATGACCACAGCGATCGTACCGGGACCCGCGATACCCGGCATGGCAATGGGGAAAAAAGCATAGTCCTCGCGGTCGCGGCGAACAATCGGCGCTTTGTTCGGAGAATTACCTCCAAAAAGCATTTGATAGCCAATCGCTGCGACAACGAGACCGCCTGCAATGCGCATCGCACCGTACGAAATGCCAAAAAACGCAAGCAGTACATTGCCGCAGACAAGACTCACCAGCATGATGGCTGCAGCATAAATGCCAGCCCAATTAGCTTGTTGACGCCGTCTTTCCTCACTCATGCCTTGTGTAAGACTGATGAAGAGAGGCATTTTGGATGGCGGATTCGTGATGGTGATGAGCGAGACGAGACCGCCGAGGAAATATTGAAAATGGAGGGCTTCGAACATGGCTCCGGCTTCCCGGAATAAAGCAACACGGTGTTCAGTTCGCAGAAGCTGACGCCGCTGAGGATGAAGCTTTTGCAAAAAAGTGCAAATAGAGCTTTCAAACTAGGTAATTCTACCTGTGAACGGACTTGGGTTTGGCGAAGAAGCATAAAAGAGGAGTATTAGAAAAACCCCGCATACTGTTTTTGTATGCTATAACTCTGAACTCTTGTTCAGAGTGAACGCATGTTCATTTGCACAAACCAAGTTCCATGGATCAGTCAAGTCGGGTTGAATTGAGAATGTTGTTGAAACAAAAAACGCTTCATGCTGCGATAGGCCTTGCGCTCAGTGCGGTTGTGCTTTTGACGGGCTGCGAAAAAAATACATTCGTCAGCTCTGCCATCGCCGCAGAGCATCAAATGCCTCCTCAGGAAGTCGTTGTGGTAACGGCTAAGGCCGAACCTCTGCATATTGCGACGGTACTCACCGGTCGGACAAATTCCTACACTGTTGCTGAAGTTCGTCCGCAAGTGAATGGAATCCTGCAGAAGCGTCTTTTTAAAGAAGGGCAGGAAGTGAAGGCTGGTGATCCGCTTTATCAGATTGACCCGGCCATTTATGAAGCTCAGCTGAAAAGTTCAGAAGCTTCGCTTGCGCAAGCGCGCGCTCAGCTTACGCAAGCAGCAGCAGATGCTAAGCGCTCGCGAGAACTTGTGAAAACTAATGCTGTTTCTAAGCAATCTGATGATGCTGCACAGGCAGCCATGAAGACTGCTCAAGCAGCCGTGAAAGCTGCGGAAGCTGCTGTACTGACTGCCAAGATTAATCTTGACTATACGAAGGTTCGCTCGCCTATTTCTGGTCGAGTGTCGCGTTCAGAATTTACGGAAGGCGCGCTGTTGTCGGCTTATCAGACAACTGCTCTTACGACGGTGCAGCAGCTCGATCCGATTTATGTTGATGTGACACAGACTGCCGACGACATGCTTCGCATTCAGCGTGAAATTGCGGCAGGCACGCTTAAGACCGATACTCAGGGAGCTGCTGAAGTAGAGCTTATTCTCTCAGACGGATCGAAATACGCTCAAAAGGGCAAACTCACTTTTACGGATGTACAGGTTGATGAAAGTACTGGCTCTGTGCGTCTGCGTGCTGAATTTGCCAATCCTGACCGTCTTCTGCTTCCAGGTATGTTTGTCCGAGCCAATCTTGTTGAAGGCTTGCGTCCGGACGGGATCCTTGTACACATGCAGTCTGTCATGCGTGATACGCGCGGCAATACTTACGTTTATGTTGTTGACAAGGACAATAAAGTCGAGCGTCGCAATATTGTTGCCACTCAAACGCAAGGCACTTTCTGGATTGTTGATTCCGGTATCCAGGCGGGTGACCGTGTGATCTTTGAAGGTTTTCAACGTACAGCGCCGGGCGCAGTTGTGACCCCAAAAGAATACGATCCCAAATCGGCTCCCGAAGGCAAGCCGCTCTTCTAACCCCGGAGACGCTGATTCATGTTTTCGCGTTTTTTTATTGACCGCCCAGTTTTTTCTTGGGTGATCGCGATCATCATCATGCTAGCCGGTATCCTGTCGATTTCGACGCTGCCGGTGAGTCAGTATCCTCAGATCGCTCCTCCTCAAGTGAGCATCACCGCGACTTATCCTGGTGCATCTGCGAGCACGATTGAAAATACCGTAACGCAGGTGATTGAGCAGAACCTCACAGGGCTCGACGGCTACCTCTATATGCAGTCGACTTCGGATTCCGCGGGGCGCGTAAGTATCACGGTGACATTTGAAACTGGCACCAACCCCGATATGGCGCAGGTGCAGGTGCAGAATAAGATCTCAACTGCTCTTACTTCTCTGCCGCAGGTAGTTCAACAGCTCGGCGTCACGATTCAGAAGACCTCTGCCAATTTCTTGATGGTGGTTGGTTTTGTGAGTAAGGACCCGTCTATCAAGACGGCTGACTTGGGCGACTTCCTGACCTCGAACATTCAGGAACCGCTTGCGCGTGTGAGCGGTGTGGGTGAAGCTCAAGTATTTGGTGCGTCTTATGCCATGCGCGTCTGGCTTGATCCGGACAAACTTGTTAAGTACAAGCTCAATCCGTCAGATATTACGTCGGCGATCAGCGCACAAAACATGCAGGTTTCGACCGGCAGTCTTGCTGCACAGCCGACTGACGGCAAGCAGGAGTTTACGGCGACTATTTCTTCATCGAGTTTGCTTGAGACTCCCGAAGATTTCCGCAATATTCTCTTAAAGGTGACAGAGGAAGGCGCAAATGTCTATTTGCGTGACGTTGCCGAAGTAAAACTGGATCAGAAGGACTACATAGCGTTGGGTACTTTCAACGGCTATGCAGCCTCGGGTATGGCCATCAAGCTGGCTTCTGGTTCGAACGCTTTGGAAACGCAGGCTGCGGTACTGAAACGAGTAGAGGAATTGAAGAGTTTGATGCCTCAAGGCGTTGAGGTCGTCGTTCCTTTCGATACGACGCCTTTCGTTCGCGCGGCTCTGCATGAAGTGGTGAAGACGCTGATTGAGGCCATTATTCTGGTGGTCTGCGTTATGTTCCTCTTCCTGCAGAATTGGCGTGCAACGATCATTCCGACGATCGCTGTGCCAGTTGTGCTTCTGGGCACCTTCGGCACGCTTGCTGCTACGGGGTTCTCAATTAACATGCTGACGATGTTCGCCATGGTGTTGGCAATTGGTCTGTTGGTTGACGACGCTATTGTGGTAGTGGAGAACGTCGAACGTGTGATGCGTGAGGACGGAACAGATCCGCACACCGCAACAGTGAAATCAATGGGGCAGATTACTGGGGCATTGGTTGGCATTGCAATGGTGCTGTCAGCTGTGTTTATCCCGATGGCCTTCTTTGGCGGATCTACCGGCGTGATTTATCGGCAGTTCTCGATCACCATTGTTTCTGCAATGGTGCTTTCCGTCATCATTGCACTGACATTGACGCCGTCGCTTTGCGCCAAGATCTTGAAGCCCATTGACCATGATGAGCATATGGGCAAAGGTGGGTTCTTTGGATGGTTTAACCGCGGCTTTGAAGCGCTTACTTTTGCAGTGCGCGACGGTGTAGGCGGATTTATTCATCATCCGCTGCTGCTCGTCGTCTGTTATGCACTCGTTGTGGGGGGCATGGTTTGGGGCTTCATGAAAACTCCAACGGCCTTCATGCCGGGTGAGGATCAGGGTGTAGCGCTGATGCAGGTGCAATTGCCGCAGGGCGCGACGATGGAACGTACGGATCACGAAGTGACTCGTATCCAGAAATTCTTGGAAAAAACGGAGTCCCGCGATATAGATTCGTTCTTCGCCGTGCGCGGGTTCTCGTTCGCAGGTTCCGGACAAAACATGGCCTTGGGCTTCGTTAAGCTCAAGGACTGGAGTGCTCGACCCAATGACGATCAGAGCGTACTTGCTATTCAGCGACGCGCGATGGGCGCATTCATGATGTCTCCTGAATTCAAGAATGCCAGCAGCTTCCTTTTCCCATTGCCAGCAGTGCCGGAATTGGGCGTCGCAGACGGCTTTGATTTCTATATTCAAGACGAAAAAGGCGCTGGTCATGCCAAGATGATGGAGCTGCGCAATAAGTTTCTTGCGGCTGCAAATCAGGACCCTCGTCTAACGATGGTTCGTCACAACGGTATGGACGATACGGCGCAGATGCATCTGAAGCTCGACAACGAGAAGCTTTCGGCCTACGGACTTGATATTGCTACAGTCAACTCCGCGCTTTCTACGGCGTTGGCCGGCAGTTACGTCAACGACTTCCTTGATCGTGGTCGTATTAAAGAAGTGTGGGTCCAAGGTGTGCCATCTTCACGCATGCAGCCTGTAGATTTGAATCGCTGGCACATTCGTAACAGCAAGGGTGAGATGGTTCCACTCTCGACTATTGCTGAAGTCGAATGGAACTATTCGAGTCCTCGTCTGGAGCGTTTCAATGGTTTGGCGGCTTTGAATATTCAGGGTAGTCCTGCTGCTGGTGTGTCTTCTGGTGAGGCGATGCAAGCTATTGAAGAGATAGCCGCAAAGGTATTCCCTGAAGGATATTCAATTGCATGGAACGGCGTTTCTTATCAAGAACGTCAGGCTGGCTCGCAGGAAGCAGCGCTTTATGCCATTGCGCTTCTCGTGGTGTTCCTCTGCTTGGCGGCTCTTTATGAAAGTTGGTCAGTGCCTATTGCCGTGCTTCTGGTAATTCCTTGCGGTATCGTCGGTGCTCTGGGGCTCACACTGTTCCTTGGCATGAATAACGATGTTTACTTCAAGGTTGGCATGCTGACAACGATGGGGTTGGTGTCTAAGAACGCTATTCTGATCGTTGAGTTTGCTAAGGATCTGGTTGCCGCAGGGGAAGACGTGGTAAAAGCTGCTTTGCATGCTGTCGAACTGCGCCTGCGCCCGATTTTGATGACTTCGCTTGCTTTCGGGCTGGGGGTGCTGCCGTTGGCTATTGCGCACGGTGCTGGCTCCGGCGCGCAAAATGCCATTGGTGTGGGCGTGCTTGGCGGGATGATCACGGGCACGATCCTTTGCGTGGCTTTGGTACCGGCATTCTTTGTCTTCGTGACGCGTATCGCGCATCGCATCTCCGGCGGGCCTAATGCGCCGGTGAAGACGGTACAGGCCTGATACCTCTGACTTCGGAGTGCGGCGGCTTTAACAGCAGCCGCACTCACAGAGCAAAATGTAAGAAATTCCTGTCTGTGACAGAAGGTGAATACAAATGAAGAAGATGCTGTCTCTTATGCCACTGGCGGCGGCACTTGCCCTTGCGGGTTGTGTGAATTTGGCGCCAGACTATGAGCGTCCGGAAGCGCCTGTAGCGCAAGCCTGGCCAGAAGGTGAGTCTTACGCTAATAGTGAATTGAAGCGCGAAGAGCTGCCTAAATGGCAGACCTTCATTCAGGACGATCGCTTGAAAAAAGTCATTGAGCTTGCGCTTTCCAATAACCGCGATTTGCGCATCGCCGCGCTCAATGTTGAGAATGCGCGTGCACTTTACGGCGTGCAGCGTGCGGATCTTTTCCCAACAGTCGCTGCTGCAGCTTCCAATGCAACAACGCATCGCGAATCGACGGACTCCACAACGCATGCCTATTCAGCAGATTTGGCAATGGCAAGTTATGAAATTGACTTCTTTGGTCGAGTTCGTAATTTGACGGAGCAGGCGCTTCAAACATACTTGCAGTCAGAAGATGCGCAGCGTACGACGCAGGGTACATTGGTTTCAGAAGTAACGCTGGCGTGGTTGACTCTTGGCGCCAACCGCGAACAGCTTGCCTTACAGAAAGAAACGCTTGCCAGCCAAGAGGAAAGCTTCCGTTTGGTGGGAGAAAGTTACAAATATGGTGCTGCGAGCCGCCTCGATTACGAGCAAGCTCGCACAACAGTGGCGAGTGCCAGAGCTGCGATTACTACCTATGTTCGCGCAGTGGCGCAAAGCAAAAATGCACTCGAACTGCTCGTGGGCTCTAAAGTTCCTGATGAGTTACAGCCCTCTGGGGTAGAGCTCGCCGCAACTCTTCCAGCGACATTGCCCGCAGGATTGCCGAGTGAAGTCCTTCTGAATCGCCCTGATATTATTTCTGCAGAACGCGGCATGATTTCCGCTAATGCCAATATCGGTGCGGCGCGCGCGGCCTTCTTCCCAAGCATTTCGCTTACGGCTAACGCTGGCAGTGCTTCAGCTCACTTGTCTGACCTTTTTGGTGCGAATACGGGGCTGTGGAGCTTTACGCCTAGCATTTCGATTCCGATCTTTACTGGCGGTCGTAATCTTGCGAACTTGCGTTCCGCAGAAGTGCAGGAAAAGATCGCTGTTGCAACCTATGAAAAGAGCATTCAGACGGCTTTCCAAGAAGTCGCCGATGCCCTTGCGACTGAAGGTACGGTCGAGCGGGAGCTCAAAGAACGCCGTGAATTTGCGGATGCGGCTTCACAGGCTTTTGAACTTTCCAGTGCTCGTTACAAACACGGTGCTGCGGCCTATACAGAGGTCCTTGATGCTCAGCGTACCAAGGTATCTGCTCAGCAGGCTGTGATTACGGCTGAACTCTCACGTGCATCCAGTCTTGTAACGCTCTACAAGGTATTAGGCGGTGGTACTGAGCTGCCTGAACCCGCTAAAACCACTGAGGGCGCAGAGAAGTGAGCCCCGTTGCCGATCAGGAACGGACGGAGCGACTTGCCGAACAGCATCGGCGAGAAATCGTTGATGCGGCAGAACGACTGGTGAAGGGAAATGGCCTTCATCAGTTAAAGCTGCGTGATATTGCGAAAGAAAGTGGTAAGAGCCTTGGCAATCTCTACAACTATTTCCAAAACAAGGAAGCGATTATTGAAGCGCTTGTAGAGCGCGAAAAGAGTCGCTTCCTTATGGTTGTTTCTCAAAAGATTGAGCCGTTGCCAGAGGAGGACTATAAATCCATGTTGCGAAGGCATCTTGAGCTGATGGCCGACGCATATCTGGATCCTGACAGCCTGCTGCTAGCCATTTCTGTAGCAGGGGAGGCACTTGTTAATCCAGGCGTACACAAAATCATGGTGGCGGCTAACCGCCGCATTGTTGAGCATGTGGTGGCACTTATCCATCAGGATCCATCCTGCTCTATGGATAATGTGCCGAGGGAACTGCTTGAAGCGCGAGTAATTTGTATTCGTACTTTTTTTGAGTCGCTGCGCGGGGCGGTTGCCTTTTATCCTGATGTCAATCGGGAAATGCTTAAACAAGTTACGATCGAACGACTTCTTCTGATTTGGATGTGGGAGCGCTCCAAAGCGCTTGGCATGTCTCTCGAAGCGTTTGAGAAAAGTATGGCTATAAAGTGACTATTGTCCTTTGATTAGGGCTTCGTCAAAATTAATAAGCCTGAAGGTCTGTGTTGATCTTCAGGCTTATTTCCCAAACTCCCGGAGTACTAGATCTTTAAAGGGTTGAGGCTCATCAAATCAGCCTTGAATGTTATTTAGCTCACTCTGAAACTCCTGCAATTTCTCTTACGTTGAGATTGCAGGAATTTTTATTTCATGTATAATAGATACATACTTATTCATGCATATCTATCATGGCTAAATTACTGGATTCCGAAGGCAAACTCTGGGCGCTTATGTCCTCCAAAGACAAGGCCGGCCGCATTTACATCAGGGCTTACCGTAATCAATGGGATTCAGTGAAGAAACGTTCTTTCGTTGAGTCAAAGGTACAAGTCGGCCGGCTGCTTGACGATGGTTCCATCCGGCTTTCAAAGAACTTTGTGGATAAGTTCCCGCAATACGCTCATCAAACCGTATTTTGGGGCGATCATGAACTGATTTCTGAAGAAAACTTCTCTGAAGCCTTTGTGCAGAAGCCGGAATCGACCGATATCTCCTGGAGCTGTGACACCGTGCGCATCGGTGTGTCGTACGCCGCCTGGCAGTTTGGCCAAAATACCGGCATTTACGAAGATCTTCGAAGTGTGTTTGGCGAACAAACCGCACGAATTCTGTTCGCTCTCAGCGTTTATAAGCTGGACGGCGGCGGGGCAATGATGACTTTCGAGGATTGGCTCCCGCAAGTCTGGCTGCCTGAAGTTCAGCCGCTTGACGGCCGGCGAATATCCGAAATGCTTTCAAGCATCACGCAGCCGCAGCTTGAGCGTTACTACAAACTGCGCTACGACCGGGCGTGCAAACACAGCGACTCGGCCGTTACTCTGTCTTTTGACAGTACGAGCATCTCCACATATTCAAACACCATCAATGCGGCAGCTTGGGGACATGCCAAACAGAATCCGGAGCTCCGGCAGGTCAACTATATGACGGTATGCGACCATGCCACAGGAGATGTGGTCTTTGCCTGCAGCTACGACGGATCCATCAACGATCAGACAATCCTCCCGGAGATTTATCTGCGCATGAAGTTTGCCGGTTTGGATCTAACCAACAACATTCTGGTGACAGACCGCGGCTTTCAGAGCATTTACAACACACAGACGGCCATCAACCTCAATTTGAAGTACATCCAGTTTCTGAGCCTTAAAGAAGGAGCTGTCAAAGCTCACCTGCAGCGGCACAAACAGGCCCTGTGCGATTCGATTGCACATAAGGATCCTGTCTTGGGGATCTCTGCGATTGCAGTTCCTGAAGAATGGAAGGAGAACACGGATGCCGGTCCTATTCCGGTCAAGGCTTATCTGCATTTGTATCGTGATCCTGTAATGGCCGAGCTGCAGACCAATGAACCGTACCGTGATGTTCTGAAAGCGCTTGAACTCAAGAATGAAGGGGCGGCAAAGATCCGACAGATCGAACGTGAAACTCTGAAATCCATCGAAAAAGCTGCTCAAAAAGGAGAAGCCGCCGTCAAAAAGGTGAAAAGCAGTGCGGCTGAACTCGTTAGGAAGCAGGAGGAGCAGAACTCAAAGCTCATTGATCCGGTGCAGTGGAAAAAGATCAAGCGGTTTCTCTATGAAAACCGTAGAGCTAAGGACGACGAACCCGTTTGGAGTATCAAGTTCGATGAGCTTAAAGAGGCCGTCGAGTTCAAAGGCTGCCAAGCCATTCGCAGCAACGCTGAGTCCAATCCGTTTGCCGCTCTGAAACTTTATCGTCAGCGCCAGATCATTGAACAAGGCTTCAATCAACTCAAAAATGAAGTCGGCGGTTCACGATTCGAAGCGATGGAAGCCGCGTATCGAGGAAAATTGTTTGTTTATACGCTGGCTCAGGCTCTGCGTATGAGCATGCTCTGCAAAGCACGAGAAGTGCATGCAGTCCATCCGGAGCTGAAAATGCCGGAAGAATCAATGCGCAAGCTCATTACCCAGCTTCAGTGCATGCAGGCTTATAAACATCGGACAACCAATGCCTTTGTACTTGGCACTGTCGCAAAACGCCATCGGGATCTGCTGGCTCTGCTGGGGATAACAAAACTCCCGAAGACTGTTTTCCGTTTTAGTTAGGATCTAGTCATTCGGGAGTTCAGG
>OJSI01001943.1_pt1 | contig 11909 bp, 5 predicted proteins | sample 1599401 | NCBI WGS metagenome assembly OJSI01 (sample SAMN04168658, study PRJEB22393) | human gut metagenome | biome: human gut microbiome; feature: stool | host: Homo sapiens | collected 2014-03-24
TGTCATAAAGCGTGTCCTTCACGCAGGAAGAGAGCAGCACGGCGGCTGCCATTCCTACCATATTTATATATTGTCTTGCTTTCATACTCTATTCCTCCGTATTAGAATAACTTCCATACCAATGTCACACCGGCGTTGATGGGGCCACACCAATTTTTTGTCTCGTTGCCACAGCGCACGCGCACACCATCGATGACTTCATATTTTTCGAAATCGGCATTCAGGTAGCCCAAACCGAGGTTGAAATCAAGATCTAATGCCTTGTTTAGTCGCAGCTGATAGCCGGCGGTGATGCCGCCACCCATCAGGTCGCCCTGCTTGCCTGTTTCGGAAAGCTTGTAGTTGAACTGTCCAGCCTTGAACATCGCGCCCAGATGCCAGGCTTTCTTCTCACCCATATAGTAACGTACTTCCGGAGCCACTTCCCAGAGTGCATAGCGGCGGTCTTTGTCACTCCAGCTCCAAGAAGTCCACGAGCCGTTTACGGCAATGCCCCACGATGGACAGATGCGCCATTCAAGTCCTAAATCTGGTGTCAAGGTAGCCCAGCGCAGCAGGTTGGCACGCAGGGAGAGATGATAATCAGTTGTGATTTTGGTTTCCGACAGCGTGTCGGCAAGTGTATTTTGTTGAGCGGTTTTCTCGGCTTCTGCCTTTTCAGCGGCAAGTCGGGCTTCTTCCGCCTTGCGCTGCTCTTCGGCAAGCCGTTCCTGCTCGGCACGCTTCTCGGTTTCTAAGCGTTCGGCTTCCGCCTTGCGTCGTGCTTCTGCTTCCGCATCCGTCACGGCTGTTTCCTTTACCGGTACCGTCAGGCGCACGGTGACAAAATCACCCTCTGTCACATGATTGCGGGTAATGAAGTTTTCTTCCTTGATTTTCGCTCGTGTAATCAGTTCTGATTTCACACGGTTGGCACGAATCTTCGCTGTTGCAAGGTTCTTGACTTCACTGCTCTGCGAATTGCAATATCCGTCAACCAATAGCGGCAGTTTGCCGTCAAGAATTGTTGCTTTGTTGTTTTCGATACATTCCAACAGGCGGGCAAGTTCCGTGTCATTGCCATTCCAAGGCACGTAGAACATGTCCTTCTGCGGAACGAACCGGAAGGTGTAGGTCGTGTCTGCTTTCTGCTGCGCAATGACAGGAAAAGTTAGCGTCATCAGCCACAGAAACAGGGTAAGAAAAGTGATTTTTCTGCTCATATAAACTTGAATTCATTATCTTTGTCATCTCCAAAGGTAATAAATGCCATTCAGCGCCCAAAATATTACAAAAACTTTTTTTGCTAAAACACAGCGTTTTATAAAAATTGTCGTTTGAGCACTTTTCGCATTGTCGTCTGAGCACTTATTTTGTCAAATCGGCACTTTTTGAGTTGTCGAATTAGCACTTTTGTGGCTGTCGAATTAGCACTTTTTGTAGTATGAGCACTTTTGGAAAATGGGTTTCTGAGAGCTTTTTCATCGGATTTTTACCACGCAAATCACTTCAGATTTGCTTTTTTCCACTTGGCAGGCGTACATCCTTCCTTCTCGGTAAATAATTTGATAAAGTTACTGCGGGAAAGAAAACCGGAAGACTCAGCCAGCTTCTGTATATTGATTTCCGGATGCTCCTTCAGTATGTTTTTCGCATACTCCAACCGGAGACCGGTTATCCATTCGCGGAATGTCATTTTATACGTAGTCTTGATATAAGCGGAAAGATAGGTACGGTTCGTATGAAGTATTTCGGACAGTTCTTTTATGGTAAGTCCCTGCTGGACATAGCCGTCTGTCTTTATCCAGTTGGCCACTTTCTCTATAATTTCTGTATAGGACACTGGAACTTCTTTCTCAGAAACTATTTTAGGTTCTGTTTCTGTATCTGTCAGAAGTTCTTCTTCAGACTGTATATCTTGCTCAAAAGCATTTTCCACCTGTTCATAGAACAGCAGGTAGTTCTGATAGCTGTAGAAAAGATAGCTGTAGAACGGTATTGACGACAAAATCCAGATAAAAACATATTTGTCTGGCAGAAATGTCAGCAATCCGCATCCGACACCGAAGATAACAGCCCAATAAGTGAATATGGAAAGCCATTCGATATATGTGCCTATATCATCCGCCTGAGTTTCATTGAAAATCCGAATGGCTCTACGATATGCAATTATGACTCTGCGAGCTAAAACGATTCCAAAAACGACTAACCATACAGCTAAAGCAAATAAAGAGATTTTTTGCATGATTCCGCTTGGCAACAGGAACAACACAACTCCGGAAAGAGTTGAAAATATAATCCATAAAATGATATGTGTCCACACACGCCGTTTGGTAATGTAAAAACGATCAAGCAACATTATCAATGCCGAACTGAACAGAGAATAGCACAGGAAGTATGTGGACATGTTCATCAATATGGCAGAATCCGCATTTTTGAATCGGATACCAAAGAAGAAATGTACCGAATAGTTTGCCGAAAGCAGTAGCATAGCTATACCCATAATCTGTCGGGAGCGGAGATAATTCTTGAAAATTTTCTTTTCAGGAGTCTTTGCAAACAAAAAATAAAAGCCGAAGAATAACATCAACGGCAGTGCGGTATAAAGTGAAAAACTGTATATAGATGGTTCCATTGTTATGCTTATTTGATTTTGATACAAAGTTACGTCTTTTTCTTCACAAATAGACACATAATCTATGATTTAACGTTATAGATTCGGTCATATTAGATTGAAAAATTATTAGAATTAAAGCCAGTGGTGAAAAATTCAACCACTGGCTTTTTCTGTCAAGACTTCGATATTAAAGTTTTACACCTTTGGATTCCGATAAACCGGGTCTCCCTATAATTAAATGACTGCGTACAAAGTCCACGTGCGGGCTTTCCGGCTGTTGTTCCGTCTGTTTTTTCTCGTTGCCTTGCCGGTTCTCTTCTGTGTTTTCCTGAGCCGGAGCCAGCTCAAGCTGTATCTTGCGGTCCAGTGCGGCGAGTTCGGACTTCAGCTGTTTCAGCTCGTCCTCCTTCTTCCACACCTTGCCCGCTATCTCCTGCAACTGCGGAATCTCCTTTTCCAGCACTTCGTTCTTAGACTTGTACTGGTCGATGATGGTCGGAATCCTCTCCAATGCGTTCAGAAAGTTTCGTGCGGCAGCAATCGGGTCTGCCATCGCCAGATGCCCGTTGTTGTAGGTGTACTTGTAGTTCCCCTCCACCACGAAGCGGTTGTCGGTGAACTCCAGACCTTCTTTGAGTGTCCTCTCGCTGACCACCTTTATCGGAAAGCCGTAAAGTTCCCCGACAGCCTTGTACAGTCCACCAGTCGTGGCGTTCTTGGCGATTTCCTGCAAACGCTTACCGATGACCTTCTCATCCGTTGAATCCACGCCGTCCACCTTGACAAGATTAAGGCGGCTGCCTTCCTTATCAGTCTGCACAACGGAAAGAAAACGGTTCCAGTCTTCCGTCATGGCTTCGATGAAAGCCGTGTTGTTGCGCAGTTCTCCCGTCTTGGATTCCAGCTTGAACTCCGAATCGCGCTTGCCCTTGTTGAACGACTTGCGTTCCCCTTCGAGCGAGGCGATACGCTTCTCTAATTTCGCCTTATCCAAAAGGTCGGTATTGCCGGAGAGCAACGCCATATACTCCGAGAAGTTCATACCCGATTTTTCGTCCATTGCTCCCTCGTCGATGGTACGTGCGCCCATCGCTCCACTTTTGAGCTGCGATATGAACGTCTGCTTGCAGTGCAGCAGATTGAACTTGTAGCTGTCCAGCGACTTTTCCACCGCGTAGATGATGATATCCACGTTGTTCTCGGCAAAATGCTTAGCAATCTCGTTCCCGGCTCTAACACCCCGTCCGTCACGCTGTTGCAGGTCGGACGGTCGCCACGGTGTATCAAGGTGATGGATGGCGACGCATCTTTTCTGCGCATTCACGCCCGTTCCGAGCATACTTGTGGAGCCGAACAGCACTCGCACTGTCCCTGCGTTCATGGCATCTATCACCGCCTTACGAGCCTTATCCGTCTTACACTCCTGAATGAAGCGCACCTCACTTGCCGGTATGCCGTAATCCTCCACCAACTTGCGTTTTATCTCGCTGTACACGTTCCATCCTTCCCCCGGCTGATATGTACCCAAGTCGGAGAACACGAACTGCGTTCCTTTGTGCGCATCGTATTTGTGGTAATACTCCGCTATCATTTTGGCGCAGTGGCTCGCCTTGTTGTCGGAGTGGTCTTCGTAATTGGGGTCTATCATGCGCATATCCAAAGCCATCTTCCGCGCGTAGTCGGTAGCGATGAGCATCTTAGCCTTCTCTTCCGTTTCAGACAGCGGCAACCTGCCCAACAACGTCGCGTCACCTGTCTTGGCAAATTCCATCAGTTGTTTGATGAAATACTCTTGGTCGGGTGTAGGCGGTATGTGGTGCAGTATCTCGTTCTTGTGCGGACGATCCACACCCACGTCCTCCGCCGTGCGGTAGTCGGTGATTTCGTTGTAAAAGGCGGCAAGCTCCGGCACTTTGATGAAGTAGCGGAAACGCTCCTTCTGCACCACGTTGTTTGTCACGTTGAACTCGAAGTCGGTCGTCTTCTTGGCGAAGATAGCCGCCCATGCGTCGAAACAGCGGATGTCCTGCCGTTCCAGTTCCTTCGGGCGCAGGTACTTAAAGAGCAGGTACAATTCCGTCAGACTGTTGGAAATAGTCGTGCCGGACAGGAACGTAGCCCCTAAGTCTTTGCCCGTACGCTCCTGTATAGTTCGTATGGCAAAAAGCATATTCAGGGCTTTCTGGCTCCCCTCCGAGTTTCCCAACCCCGCCACACGGTCATGCCGGGTGTTGAAAGTCAAGTTCTTGAATTGGTGGCTCTCGTCTATGAAAATGTGGTCGATGCCCATCTGTTTGAAGTCCACCACGTCATCTGTGCGCGACTTGATGGCGTGTTCCACTTTCTCTAACTTCGCCACAAGGTTGTGCTTGCGCTTCTCCAATCCTTTCAGCATCGCCCGCGACACGTTCTTGCCTTGCTGCCGTAAGACTTCGAGGTTTTCCTCCACCGTGTCAAGCTCCGCTTGCAGGATGCGTTGCTGCAACTCCGGTGACTGCGGTATCTTGCCGAACTGGTCATGCGACATGATGACGCAATCATAGTCATTGTTTTTGATGTTGTTGAAGAAACGCACACGGTTGGCGGTCGAGAAATCCTTTTCCGAAGCGTAGAGGATGCGGGCATTCGGATAGGCAGCTTGATAAGTGGCGGCAATCTCCGCGACATTGGCTTTCAGACCAATAATCATCGGCTTGTGCGCCAAGTTCAGACGCTTCATTTCATGCGCTGCAATACACATTATCAGTGTTTTACCTGTTCCGACTTCATGGTCGCATATTCCGCCGCCATTCTGTTTTATCATCCAGACGCAATCCTTCTGCGACGGATAAACGCTTTGAATACCCCGGCTTGCCAATCCTTTCAGATTGAGGTCGGGAAACGTCTGGTGCGAACCGTCATACTTCGGGCGCACGAAACAGTTGAACTTGCGGTTATACATTGTCACGAGCCGTTCCTTGAACTGCGGCGACTGCTCTTCCAACCATTCCGAGAACCCGTTGCGGATTTCGTCAATCTTGGCGTTGGCGAGCTGTATGCCCTCGCTGTCACGCACCTTGATGTCGTTGCCGTTCTCATCTTTGCCAATACTTTTCATCATGTCGGGACAGGTGTTGTGCAAAGCGTGTTTCAACAGGTGCATACCGTCATAGTTCCGGTAATAGCCCTTTACCAGAAACTCGTCCGTGATCTTCATGGTGCGGTAGCCGCACGCCACGGAAAACTCGTCCATGCTGGCGGAATAGGCGATTTTCACGTCCGTGTCGAAAAGATGGCTCATGTAGGCGGCATACACGCCCGTGGGAATCCAGCGTTCACCGAAGTTGAAGTCGAGGTCTTCAAAGGCGATACGCTGCGGCTCGGCTTCCTTCAAAGCCTCCAAAGCCTGTTTCACTTCCGGCAATCTTTTGCTTTCCAGATTATTTTCCATCCATGCCTCTATACGCTCCGCCTTCTCTATCACGTTTCCCGCGATGAAGCGGTCTTTAATCTCGTAACCGGTTACGAGCGGATTGTAGAAGATACGCCCCTTGAGGGCATTGAGAAGCTCCTCTTCCGTACTGTCTGTTATCCCCCGCATATAGTTGAGATTGACCGTACCATACTTGTTGAGCGATGCAGACAAGGCTTCTTCCGGAGAACCGACGTTGGCATGGTTCTCCACCGAGAAGGAAACGGGACGGTCGAAGATGTCCGCTTTGACGAACTTGCCGTCCTCCGCACGTTCCAGCGAAAGGATGTCGCGCCCTCCGGCGTCCATCATCACCAGTTTCACGTTCTGTTTGGCGTTGAGGTTGCCATAACGCATGACAAACTCGTCGTAACAGGTGTTCAGGTGTTCACGCCAAGGTACATTTTCCTCACGTCTGTTCGATTCATAGCGGTACAACCGCTCGTATGCGTCACGGAGCGATACATACAGCAACGCTTTCTCTTTCTGATAACCGGTTAGTCCAAGCGGCTGGAAGGTCGCACCGTAGGGAGTGATGTCTTTCAGATAACCGATGTCACGTGCCCTGTTTGCCACCAGCGAACCTTCACGCAGGTGCATTTCCGGCGTGCGGTGATAGGGACGCGGCGTAAGGTCGGGTACTTCCTCCTTCGGCTTTTCCGTTTCAAATTCAGGGAATAGTGAAGTAGTTGCTTTCTCACTTTGGCTATTGTCCGTAACAGGAACGGGAGTTGCTTCCGGCTGTGCTTTGGGTTGTTTTGCTGCTTCCTTTTGCTCCGCTTGGTTACCCGACGAAGGCACAAAGACTGGATTCAGCGTGTCCTTGACACCCGACTTTTTTAGTTGTTCCTGTCTGTGCCGTTCCGCTTCAAGCCGTAGAGCCTTGCGCCGTTCCGGTGTCAGGCTCATCATCGTTTCGTAAAAACCGTTGATGGGCGGATTGGTTTCCCAATCCAGTGTTGCATAGATGTCGTCAGGGTCGCTTTGTCTCCCGGCATTTTCCGGTTTTGCCTCCTTGCTTTCGGTTGCAGGCTTGACGGATTCAACAGGAGATGCAGCCATAACCGGCGGCTTCGGTTTGGATGGTACACGCTTTGCCTTGTTTTCCTTTTTGGTTGCCTTTTTCTTTTTGGCAGGTTCTTCTATGGGCATACCCCAAAAGTCAAGCAGAGTGAGCTGAACGGCATTTGAATGATTCGTCTGGCGTGGCTCAATCTCCGGCTTATCGTCTATGGATTGAGATTTCGGTTTCTCCGCTTCTGTGATAAAAACATTAGCGGTAGAAGTTGCCGCTTCCACTTTTGGAGACGGCTGTACTTCCACATTCATACTTTTATCCGTACTTTCCGTTTGCGTCGGATGCAGGCTATGTCTTTCGTAGAGTTCCCTGTTGAGTTGGTGCAGTTCTATTTTCAGATGTTCCCGTAAGTCTTCCGCCAGTTGTACGGTATCGCCTCTGTGCATGAGCTTATAGGCAGGCTTTCCGTAAGGGTCGGTACTTTTGATCAAATCCGTGTGGGAAAGCGAACCGATGCTCCATACATACCCATTTACGGAAGTGCCGATAGGGGTCTGTTCTGTTTGCACAAAAAGTTTCTCATTATAATACCGTTCCCCGTTCTTTCCGCTGTTCTTTTGCAGGATAATCAAATCACTGCCCACCTCCGTACCCGCATTTTCCGTAAAGAGGTTGTTCGGCAGACGGGCAACGCCCACCAGATTGGCGTGGTTCATCATATACTCGCGTATGGGCGCATTGGTCGGGGCATCCAACACCCCCTGCGAGGTAATGAACGCCACGATTCCGCCTTCACGCACCGCATCAAGGCTTTTCAGAAAGAAATAGTTGTGTATCGTCTTGGATGCCGACCGTCTTGCCACGTCATGGCTGTTGGTAAATTCCGGGTCGAACACAGCCACATCGCCAAACGGGATATTGGAGATAGCCAGATCAAAATGGTTCATGAACGGCTTTTCAATTTTCTCGTACCCCTGTATCCTTACTTTCTGGTCGGAATGCAGGTGTCTCAATATCTTGCCCGTCATCAGGTCTTTCTCAAAAGCCATGATGTCCGCGTCCGGCTTGTTCTCTAATACGGCATCCACAAATGCGCCAACGCCTGCCGACGGTTCCAGTACCCGGTCGGGACGTATGCCGTGTTCATGTAGCACATCCGCAATAGTGCCTGTTATCTCCGGCGGAGTATAGAAAGCGGTCAGGACGGATTGCTTCATGGCATCCATGTACCGTTTATACTCCGTATCGTCTTTTGTATTCTCCCGTAGTAACTTGTGTAGTTCCACGGTAGGGGCAAACAGTTCGAGGTCGGATTTCGCCCAGTGGACGGCATCCGTCAGTTCCCTTGCAGGGTTCAGAATACATTTCAGACCGCCGAAACCGCAATAACGCTCCAACAAGAGCCTTTCGCGTGCGGTGGGGGTGCGTTGTTCCCTGTCAAGGACGAATGCCGTCCGTATCGCCTCGATGTTGTCCCGCAACCTTTGTTTGCGGTTAAACGCCATATTCCTCTATATAAAGGACGACAGCCCCCGTCAGCTCCGTGTAGAGCAGGTCATAATCGGAAGACAGGGCGAAATTGTCGTCCGAGAGGTCATAAATGGAGAATACATTCCCGACAAGCGGCAGCAGTTTTCGGGTAAAGGATTCACGCTTCGCTTCCGGCACGTCATCGGCAAACTCGTTCTCCACGACTTCGCGCAGGATGGCGTACTTGGAGTAGCGAAGCCCCTCCGTCAGCGTGCGCATAGCCAATTCCTGCGCACCTGCGGCGGGATAGCCTTCGAGCATTGCCCATTCATACGTTCCAGCGGCACGGTCGGCGCGTTCACGTATGAAGGCTTCGTCGGTTGCCTGTTCAAACTTGTTTGTTCGGAGATAGTCCAGCAGGTACAGACCGTAGTAGGAAAAGTCGGTTTGCCCCTCGTTTTTCTTCTTGTTGTTCATTACTTTGGAATTTAGTGGATTGGTAAATCATGACCGGGATAATTGTCTGAAAGGAGAAGAAAAAGGCACCCGGTATCCCTCCGAGTGCCACCACTAAATCCAAAGTATGAGTGTAATCCGGTATCGAAGAACAATTCATTACTCTGAACCAGTGGCAAAGTTAAACATTTATTTTCTTCTTTTCGCAGAGGTCGCTTTACTTTTCCTTTCTGGGAACACGAAAACCGTGTTATAGTCCCCGTCAAAGGCGACTACGGCATCAAAACTCTTGCCCTGCTTGCTCTTGAATCCTTTGAGCAGTTTCGTGTGTCCGTCGGTGAGCAGGTTTTTGATTTCATCATCAGAGAGGGTGCGGTTTGCTTTCAGGCGGAACACGGGCAGACCGCACTCCGCGTTGTCGCAGCGGACGACCTTGCCGTAAAACTGCATCGTCCCCGCTCCGCACTTGGGACACTTGCAGCCGGAATCCCTGCGGGCGAACAGCTTGTCGCACGACAGCAGTTCGGAGGTAATTTCCCGTGTATATGCCTCAATCTTCCTGCGGAAGTCATCGGCGGGCAGTTCCCCACGCTCGATGCGTGCCAATTCCTTTTCCCATTCGCCCGTCATGGCGACATCGGCAATACGCATCGCCTTCACGACCGAGTAGAGGGCAAGCCCTTTTTCGGTGGGGACAAGCGACTTCTTGCAGCGTTCCATATAGCCGCGCTTGAAAAGCGTTTCGATGATGGACGCACGGGTGGCGGGCGTGCCGATGCCGCAATCCTTCATAGCCTGCCGCAATGCGTCGTCCTCTATCTCCTTGCCAGCCGTTTCCATCGCGGACAGCAGGGTGGCTTCGGTATGCAGCGGCTTGGGTTTGGTCTTTCCCTCCGTGATGGAGGCGGCTTTCAGTGCCAGCGTGTCGCCTTCCTGCCAACAGGGAATGGCGGCGGTTTCCTCTTGGCTGTTGTTCTCTTCTCCATTCTCCTTGCCATAGACGGCACGCCATCCGGCTTGCCTGATGATGCTGCCTTTTGCCACGAACTCCACTCCGGCACACTCTGCCGTGACGGTGGCAGTGTCCTTGACGCATTTTTCGGAGAAAGCCTCAAGCATGCGCCCGGCTATCATGTGATAGACGGTGCTGTCCTCTTTGGAGAGGAACAGCGGCTTCTCGCCCGTGACGAGCAGGGCATGGTGGTCTGTCACCTTGCCGCCGTCCAGGCTGCGGCGTGTCGGCACGGCTTTCGGCTGCAACTTGCCCTTCCATTCGGGCAGGCTGCCGATGAAGGCAAGCAGCTTGGGGATTTCCGCGAACACGTCTTCGGGAATGTAGCGGCTTCCGGTTCGCGGATAGGTGATGAGCTTCTTCTCGTAGAGCTTCTGCGCGATTTCAAGCGTCTGTTCCGCCGTGAAGCCATGCTTGGCGTTGGCTTCCTTCTGGAGCGTGGTCAGGTCGTACAGGAGCGGTGTTTCCTCCGTCTTCTCCTTGCGTTCGGCTTTCGTGACGGTGGCTGTGCCTGCCGACTTCACCTTATTATACAGTTCCGTCGCGGACTCTTTCTCTTTCCATTTTTCGGAAGAGGAAAACTTCACCGTTCCTTCATCGCAGCCGTCCGTTGCGATATGGAGCTGCCAGAAGGCTTCGGGGGTAAAGCGGCGGTTCTCCCAATAGCGTGCGCACACCATCGCCAACGTGGGTGTCTGCACCCGCCCGACGGAATACGTGCCGTGTCCGGCGGCGATGGAGAGAGCCTGCGTGCCATTGATGCCCACGAGCCAGTCGGATTCGCTCCGCGCTTTGGCGGCGAGGTAGAGGTTGTCATACTTGCTCCCCGCTTCGAGGTTGCGCAGTCCATCGCGGATGGCCTTGTCGGTAAGCGAGCTTATCCAGAGGCGCACGAAAGGGGTGGCGCATCCTATGTAATGGTAGAGGTATCGGAAGATAAGTTCGCCCTCGCGACCGGCATCGGTCGCCACGATGATTTGCTCACTGTCATTGAACAGGCGGGTTATGGTTTTTATTTGTGCCACTACGCCGCTGTCGGGTTTGTAGCCCTTCTCAGCCTTTACCTGACGGGGTATGAGCGTGAAGGAGTCGGGGATGACGGGCAGGTTGTCACGGACAAAGCCGCGTATGCCGTAACCGTCGGGCATGGCAAGCTGGACGAGGTGCCCGAATGCCCATGTCACGGCGTAGCCGCCTCCCTCGAAATATCCTTCCTCTCTCTTTGTCGCGCCCACGATACGGGCGATCTCACGTGCCACAGACGGCTTTTCTGCAATGATTGTCTTCATATTTTTCTGTCGTTTTGAATTTTACAAATGTTACTTCGGATTTAGTGGCGGACACCGGATTACATCTTCATGCCCTTATTGTTTTTCTTTTGCGGCTTCTCCTGCTGCTGTTGCTGTGCGGTGTCCTTCGGGGCGGTCTGTCCCTTCCGCAACGGCTCCTTCAGGTTCTTGGTAGCCTCGTTGGTCTTGCCCTCGCTGTTCACCGCCACCTGCGTGCGGCTCTCGTTGGAAGGCGCGATCTTCTGCGCGTTGTCGGGGTTGGTGTCGTAGCGGTACGGGCGTCCCTTCTCCGGGTTGAACCTGATGTACATCGTGGCGTGGAAGCCCTGCTTGTCGGTCACGTTCTCCAGTTTCACGGCTTTGCCAGCCACGTAGTCGGCTTTCTGCTGCTCGGTGAAGTCCACGCCGCTCCATTTGCTGATGGGGCGGATGCTGCCGTCGGCGTTCGTCCACGTGTTGCGGCGTTGCTCCTTGTTCGTGTTGGCTGTATTTTCCGTACCCTGCGCCTGTCCCTGTGCGGGGTTGTTCTTGGCTTCCTGTGCTTGTGCGGCACGTGGCGACCTGCCGGTTCCCGGCACGAACTCCACGCCGCGCTGCTCCACGTTCACTTGCAGGGT
>OJSI01001946.1_pt1 | contig 11891 bp, 8 predicted proteins | sample 1599401 | NCBI WGS metagenome assembly OJSI01 (sample SAMN04168658, study PRJEB22393) | human gut metagenome | biome: human gut microbiome; feature: stool | host: Homo sapiens | collected 2014-03-24
GAGCAGCTGTGGGTTCTGGGGGAGGATCGCCTGCTCTCGGTGGCCGCCGACGGCTCCGATTATGAGACCTACTCCTTTGGCCGCAGCTACCTCAAGGGCTGCCACCTGGGCGGGGACGGCTTCGCAGTGCTCCTGCTGGGCCGCTACCAGGCCGGCGGTGCCGAGCAGGTGCTCACCATCGACCCCCAGTGCCAGCTCATCGCCCAGGCCCCCCTCCGGGGGCAGGTGCTCTCCTTCTCCGCCGCCGGGCGCTACCTGTCCCTGCTCACCGGCAGCGGCCTGGAGATCTACACCCGGGACATGTCCCTCTACCGCGCCCTGGAGGACACCCAGGACGCCCGCTTCACCGCCCTCTCCCCCAACGGCAGCGCCCTGCTGGCCATCCCCTTCTTCATTCTGGCGGGCAATATCATGTCCCGCAGTATTACAGGAAAACTGATTGACATTTGTAATGCCATTATAGGACACATCAAGGGCAGCCTGTCCCTGGTGACCATTCTGGCCTCCGCCCTGTTCGGCGCTATCTCCGGCTCCGGCGTGGCCACCGCCTCCGCCATCGGCGGCATCACCATCCCCGCCATGAAGCGGGAGGGCTATCCCGCCCCCTTCGCCGTGGGCGTAGCGTCCATCTCCTCCATCCTGGGTCCCATCATTCCGCCGTCCATTGTGCTGATCGTGTACGCCAGCATCACCAATGTGTCCGTGGCGGAGCTGTTCCTGGGCTCCGTGTTGCCGGGCATCATTCTGGCGGTGGCTCTGATTGCCTACGGCCTGTATTACGGCCACAAGCACAATCTGCCGGCCCATGAGAAGCCCAACCTGAGGAAGATCGGCGCCTCCGTGCGCAAGGGCATCTGGGCGCTGCTGATGCCCATCATCATCCTGGGCGGCATCTTCGGCGGCATCTTCACCCCCACCGAGGCCTCTGCCGTGGCAGTGGTGTACAGCCTGATCATCAGCCTCTTCGTATACAAGGACATGAGCTTCAAGGAGCTGCCCCAGGTGTTTGTGGAGGGCGCAGTTTCCACCGCCACCATCATGGTGATGGTGGGCCTGTCCTCCGCCTCCAGCTATGTAATCACCACCTCCGGCCTGCCCCAGCAGCTGGTCTCCTTCTTCAGCTCCATCACAAACAGCCCCGTCGTCATTCTGCTGCTGCTGAACATTCTGTTCCTGATCATCGGTATGCTGATGGAGGCCAATGCGGCTGTGGTGATGATGACCCCGATCCTGCTGCCGCTGTTGAATGCCTTCGGCATCGATCTGCTGCAGTTCGGCATCGTCATGAGCTTCAACCTCTGCATCGGTCTGGTGACGCCGCCGGTGGGCCTGTGTCTGCTGCTGTGCAACCAGACCGGCGAAACCCGGCTGTCTCACTCCCTGAAGGCCATGATGCCCATGCTGCTGATCTCCATTATCGTGTTGTTCCTCATCACCTATGTCTCGCCCCTCACCACCTTGCTTCCCAGCATCATGGCGGGCTGATTGCGAAGAAAGGAAGTCTTGGATATGCAAAAAATCGGATTTTTGGGAATGGGCGTCATGGGACTGCCTATGGCGAAAAACGTGGTGCAGAAGTGCGGGCTGCCCGTGCTGGGCTACGATGTGGTCCAGCAGCAGATGGACGCCTTCCGGGAGGCAGGCGGCATCCCCGTCAGTGACCCGGCAGAAATCTACAAGGCCTGCGACGTGATCCTCCAGATCCTGCCCACCCATCCCATCATCCGCAACAGCGTGGAGCAGGCCATCCAGTACGGCAAGCCCGGCAATGTGATTGTGGACCTGAGCTCCACCGCACCGGACATCATTCTGGAGCTGTACCAGCAGGCCAAGGACGCGGGGATGTTCCTGCTGGACTCCCCGGTCAGCGGCGGCAACCCCATGGCCATCGCCGGGACGCTGGCCATTATGACCGGCGGCGACAAGGAGGCCTTTGACAAGGTAAAGCCGGTCCTGGAGTGCATGGGCAGTCCCGTTTACACCGGCGGTCCCGCCAGCGGCAGCGTCACCAAGCTGGTGAACAACATGATCGGCGGCGCCATCCTGGTGGCCATTGCGGAGGGCTATGCCTTCGCGGCCAAGGCGGGCATCGACCTGCAGACCACGTTCGAGGCCACCCGGGGCGGCTTTGCCGGCGGTCCCATGTACGACAACAAGGTGCCCAAGATCATCAAGCGGGACTACACCCCCGGCGCGCGGATCGCCGTCCACCGGAAGGACATCCTGAACGCCAAGCACTATGCCCACAAGCTGGACATCGACACGCCGCTGACAGATGTGGTCCTCCACGTGATGGACTGGATGAACGACAACGGCCACATCGACGAGGACCAGGCGGCGCTGGTCAAGTATTACGAGGACAAGATGGGCGTGAAGGTCGGCCGGGAGGAGACGGCAGACTGACGCTTGTCAGACGATCAATCTCAGAGTGCGCGGGGACCGGATGCCTGTCCGGTCCCCGCGCATTTCTGTAAAGAGGGGCCGCCGGCTTTGCCGGCGGCCCCTCTTTGATTCAGGAGATCAGGTCTGCTCCAAAGGCTCACGCCCCGGCAAGGCACTGCTCCAGCGCATCCAGCGCCTCTCCGGCATCCGCTCCGTCTGCGGTGATCGTGATCCGCGTCCCCGCTCCGATGGACAGGGAGAGCACACCCAGCAGGCTTTTGGCATTGACGTTGTTGTCGCCGTATACGACGCGGACAACGCTGGTAAAGCGGTTGGCAGTCTGGATGAACCGGGCCGCCGTCTGATGGTGCAGGCCGTCAGGGACCTGGACCGTGACTTCTCTCGTGCACAGCATAAGAAGACCTCCTCAGTTTCTCCTTGCCGCGGGCTGTCCGCCCGCTGTGATGGAACAAAATGATTATACCTTCTTTTTCCTGTCCGGGCAAGGGGGTAACGCAAACCCGAGAGCGCCGGGATGGCCCCTGACAGAAGCATGGAGACGTGCCGCATCCGAAGGCACAGCCATCCCGCAGCCTCACGGCCTGCCGCTCCGGGCAACCAGGGGTATCCCGCAGGGCCGCATCAGCTGGAGTGCGCAATGCCCAGCGGCAAAATCCCTGATGCGCCGGGTTCCATCCCAGGGGCTTTTCACAGTCTCCGCATCATTTGACACCCGAAAAAGTCCCATGCCTCGGCTCCCGCCCCCTGCTGCCCCGTAAATAGCATCCGCCCCAGCGCATCTCCTCTACGGCAGCATCTGCTTCCGGTCCAGCTCCTCCAGCCAAGCGGCCGTGTTTGCGAAAATGGTCCGGTAAAAGCCGCTGTCCATGAAATCGTCGAAATCCTCCATCTTCAAAAAGGCGGCGTTCTGGGTGTGGCGGCCGTCGATCTCATCCAGGTGATTCAGCACGCCGTACTCTTCGCCATAGAGGCCGATGAACTGCCAGAACACGGGGAAACGGGAGGTCTTGATGAGGATCTCCTCGATCTCCCAGTCGGACTGCAACCGGCCATCCGTCAGGAACAGCACCAGAATGGGCCTGCGCAGGCCGCCGTAGATCATCATGATGTCCCGCATGGCCTCCGGCTCGTTGTTGTACTGGTAGTTGAGCATGCTCATCCACCGCTCGTATCCGCCGGCCTGAGAGAAGGTGTAGTCCCGGATGTTGTCCAGCGTCACCGGCTCCAGCTGGCGGCTCTTCGCAGCAAAGGCCCAGCAGTCCAGGGCGCCGCTGTCTGACAGGGTGGAGGACAGGGCGAAGAACTTGTCGAACATCTGCTGGACCCGGCCCCCGCGGTACAGGTCGAACATGGAGCCGGAGGCATCGGCGCACAGGACCGTCTGAAGGTCCCTCTCCGCTGCCCGGGGCACCTGGGCCAGTGCTGCAAAGGAGGCTTTGTACAACGGCGCCAGGAAGTCCAGGTCCCCTTGGCAGCGGCGGGCCAGCCCCTCCATGCGGGTGCAGACATGGGGCGGCAGGGAGCGCAGGATGTCCCCCACGGAAGGAGGCGGACCGCCGGCGGGCGCGGCCGGCTGCCGGGTTGTCCGGGCAGACACAGCTGTCCGGACAGGCGGCGGAGGCGGCGGGACCGGGTCTGACACCACGCCGCCGAAGCTCTCCACCAGGGCCCGGAGGCCGCCGTTGAAGCCCCGGCCCACGGCGCTGAACTTCCAGTCCCCGTTTTTCCGGTAGAGCTCGCCGGCCACGATGGCTCGCTCCCCGGAGAACTCGTTCCCCGCGTAGGCATACCGGGCCATCTCCTCCCCTCTGACCCACAGACCGATGCTGCCCTGTTCCAGCTCCCGCAGGGTGCGGCCGCCGTCAATGGCGGCAGTGAAGGAGAGCCGCTGGATATGGTCCGGCAGGGCCGCCAGATCCACCTGGAATCGGGCCGTTCCGCCGGATGCTCCCTCAGAGAGGGCCATGGCCCCTTCCGGCGAGCGCCGCTGGTTATAGAAAAGAAAATACCGCTCGTCGGAGAGGCGGCCTGCGCTGTCCAGGCCAAAGCAGGACACGTCGACCGCCAGGGGCCCCTGATGCCGCAGCTCCACCTCCAGGGTCCAGGTCCGGCAGACGGTTTGAATGGAGATCTTCTGTCCCCGCTGCAAATCCAACATGACTTCGGCTCCTCTCCCGTGTTATTTGTGGCCCGCCACCCAGCGGAAGCCGAAGTGGTAATGGGCGTCCACAGCCCGGTGGCTGTTGAAAAACAAGTCCTCCCGCCGGACCTCCAGCCCGCCGTCCCGGCCGGTGAGGCTGGCCAGGACGCAGAACCGTTCGTTGCTGTTGGGGTTGTCGATCTGGACCTCAATATCCGGCGCCCCCTGCTGGCTCAACACCACCCGGGCGTTGGTGGACCGCCAGTTGGGCACGCCCTCATAGATGAAGGCGAAAACCACAGCGAAGTCGATCAGCTCCGGCCGGAAGAAGTCCATGTTTTCGCCGTTGGCGCTGGCGCCGGAGCGGTCGTCCTTGTCCAGCTTGATGTAGGGGGGCTGATCGGCGGCACCGAAGCTGTTGCCCAGGGCCTGGATGACCCCCTGCCGCCCGTCCTTCAGCCGGTACATACAGGCCAGATCCAGGTCGATGCCCCGGCTGAACAGGCCCCGCCGCTGGTCCCAGTTCAGGTTCACGTGGATGCGCCGACGGTTCTTCGTCAGGTCGATCTTGTGGCTCTCTCCGCTCTTCTTCAGGCTGATTTTGGAGAGATTCACCTTCGGCTCCGGCGGAGCGGGTGCCGGGGTCGGCGGGTCAGGCTTGACCTCCTCCCCGCCGAAGTGGGCCAGCAGGGCGGAGAGTCCCCCGTTGAAGCCGCTGTCCACCACGGAAAAGCGCCAAATCCCATCCTTGCGGTACACCTCGCAGAGAATCAGGGCCTTCTCCTGTTGATACCCCGCACCGGTGAAGACATAGGCCGCCCGGTCCAACTCTCCTTCCAGCGTCAGGAGTCCCCGGGCCAGCGCCTGCATGGTGCCGCTCTCCGCCGCCACCGTCACCACCAGCCTCTGCAGGAAGCCCGGAAGGCGGTTCAGGTCCACCGAGAATACCGTGGACTCCCCGGACTGGTGCATGGAGACGGCGCCCTCCGGCGAACTGGTCTGGTTGTAAAAAATAAAATAACGGTCGTCGGACAACTTCCCCGCTCCGTCCACGCCGAAGCAGGTCACGTCCGCCTCGCTCCCCGGCAGGGACACCGTCACGGAGATTCGCAGCTGTCCGCTTCCGGTCAGGTCCGCCAGTTTGCACTTCTGTCCCTTCTGCAGTTCCATGGGATCCCGTCCTTTCTCGCATATCCGTTTCTCCGCCCTGCGGGTTTACCTCCCTATTTTAGTGGATGGCGGCCGCCGAATCAAGAAGTGGATCCGGTTTTTCAACCCAGCGGGCGCAGATCTATCCGGCCGCCGCAGGCCCGCTATGCGTCTCCCCGCAGCAGAAACAGCCGGAGGACCTTCTCAGCCAGCCGGACCTCCCGGGGCGTGCACCGGGCCAGCAGGGCCTCTATGGCGGTCAGATCTGCATCGGGCTGAATCTCCTCTCCCAAAAGGATATACTCCATTGAGAGCTGCGACGTCTTCGATAATTTAATCAGCGTGTCAATGGACATCTGCGAGGTCCCCACCTCGATCTGGCCGTAATAGCCGGCGCTGATATCCGCCAGCTCGGCAAACTCCTCCCGGGTGAGGCCCAGAAGGGTCCTCTGCTGCCGCAGCCGGTGCCCCATGGCGACTCGCTCCTGTTTTGTCATCTGTTTCACGCTCCTTTTAGAATAAGTCTATTCTGGAACGTGTCCATTCAAAATATGCTATAAGATATTGATTTTAGTTATCTTATAGTGTATATTTTGAGTGAGAAAATCTCCGTATCCATTGTGGTGCAATGGATTAGGAGTTTTTTCAAAAGCGGTTTCACGTGCATAACAATTGTCACAAAAAACGTTAGCTTATAGAGAAGATTCCGTCACCCGCAGGCTTCCAAAAGCAGGAAGGTCATTTTTGTGACACACAAGCGTAACAAAACGAGGAGACGCCATGCAGAGTTACACGCTCAACCGCCCCGATGGAGCCTTGCTTTGCCGGGTGCTGGAACAGCATACAAATGATGCCGCGGGAGCCATCCTGCGGCTGGCGTGGATGGCCGGTCTGATGCGGGACGAAATCCAGCACCTCACCTGGGCTCAGGTGGATCTGCTGGGCGAACAGCTCCTGCTGCCGGACCGGGCGGTCCCGCTGGCCCCGGAGCTGGCCGCCTGGCTGGAGGCCCTGCGCCGGGAGCGGAACGGCAGCAGCGAACGGGTGGTGCTGTCGGACCGGGACCAGCAGCCCCTGGCGGCCCAGTCCATCTCCCGCCTGGCCCGCGCCGCGCTGGACGCCGGGGACCTGAAGGCCGTCCGCCTGATCGACCTGCGCCACGACTACGTTCTGCGGCAGCTGGAACGTCACGACTGGCAGTACGTCTCCCGGATCACCGGGCTGGAGGCCGCCGCCATGAACGTCCACTTCGCGGCCTACCTGACGGAGAAGAAGGTCTCCACCCGCATCCGCCGGAAGGCAGCGCCGCAGATCGACGAGTTCGCCCTCTGGAAGCTGCTGCAGGCGGAACAGGACACCCCCGCCGGGGCGGCCCTGTGGCTCACCTGGCAGCTGGGGCTCCAGGTGGAGGAGATCGCGTCGCTGCGGTGGGACCAGGTGGACCTGCAGAAGGAGCGGCTTATCCTGCCGGACCGGCAAGTCCGCCTGACCAGCGGCGTCCTGTCCATTCTCCAGAAGCTGCGCAAGGCGGCGCCGCCAGAGGCGGAGTGGGTCCTGATGTCCCCCCGCAGCCGCCGCCCCTATGAGCGCACCCGCCTGTCCAAGCTGGTGCGGGCGGCGCTGGTGCAGGGCGGGCTGGACGATCTCTCCCTGCGGGACCTGCGCCTGGACTACGACATCCGGGTGGGCGGCGAGAACCAGGTGCTGGACGTTGTCCGGCGCCAGGGCTCCATCACCCGGAATGAGGTGATGGCCCTTCTGCGGGTCTCCAAGAACACAGCCTACAACCGGCTTCGGCAGATGGTGGCCCGGGGAAAGCTGACCAAAGTGGGAAACCGCTATTACCTGCCCAGCACGGTTGTGCCGCCGGAGGACCAGGAGCAGGCGATCCTGGCGTACCTGTCGGAGGCGGGGTTTGCCTACCGCCAGGACATTGCCCGGGTGCTGCGGATCGGCCCCCGCCAGTGCTGGCCCATTCTCCAGCGGATGCTGGCGGAGCACCAGATCGCCAAGGACGGGCAGAAATACATCCTCTTGCAGAAGGAGGCGTGAGACCGGGCAGCCCCGGTTTCCCGCCTCTCTCTTTTTTGGAAATCTGCAACTTTTGTTACATAAATTACCACGAATCAGGCGCTTTTGAACGGCGTGTTTCGTTTGAATAACAATCGCGCCGAATCCGTAGACAATCCGGAAAAACACTGATACATTGGCGTTGCGGACGGCGGGAGTGTCACTGGCGGCCGGCTCTGTGGTTGGTGTAGGCCGACACAAGTTGGTTGGCTAGCCCCCACACGAATCTCAGACCCGGCGGCAGGCATACCGGCGGACCGCAAATATTTTAAAGGAGGAGAAATCCCAAATGAAGAAGTTCCTTTCTCTGGTGCTTGCTCTGGTGATGACCATGTCTCTGGTCACCGTCAGCGCCGGCGCCAAGGACTTCACGGACGACAGCGAGATCACCTACAAAGAAGCTGTGGATGTGATCTCTGCTCTGGGCGTTGTCGACGGTTATTCCGGCGGCGACTTCCGTCCCGATGATGTCCTGACCCGTGGCGCGGCCGCCAAGATCATCTGCAACCTGATCCTGGGCCCCACCACTGCATCTGCTCTGGCGGCCAGCACCGCCCCCTTCAAGGATGTTCCCGTGACCAACACCTTCGCGGGCTACATCACCTACTGCTCTCAGCAGGGTATCATCAGCGGCTATGCTGACGGCACCTTCCGTCCCACCGGCACCCTGAGCGGCAACGCGTTCATGAAGATGCTGCTGGGCGCTCTGGGCTATGACAGCTCCATCGAGGGCTACACCGGCGCCAACTGGCAGGTCAGCGTCATCAAGCAGGCCAGCGGCATCGGTCTGGACGACGGCAACGACGAGTTCGTGGGCTCCCAGGCTGTGACCCGTCAGGAGGCCGCCCTGTACGCCTTCAACATGCTGCAGGCCACCATGGTCGAGTATGACAAGAAGGACACCATCGTTGTGGGCGACATCACCATCAACACCACTTCCACCCGCAAGGACGTGGAAAACAATACCAACACCGACGGCAACATCGATGGCGAGCGCAACGGCGACGGCCTGATGCAGTTCGGCGAGAAGTATTTCAAGGACCTGGAGAAGGAGGATGCCACCGACATCTTCGGCCATCCCTCCAGCAAGTGGGTCTATGATGGCGACGATGTGGGCACCTATGCCAACGAGGCTGACGCCACTTATGTGGTGGAGGACGACGATATGGACGTCGGCCAGGTGGTCACCAGCTCCAGCTACATGAATTACAGCAGCTCCGAAGCCAAGGATGCCAAGTACTTCCTGAACGGCGATGACAATGAGGTGAAGTCCTCTGAGCTGGTTGCCGTGGGCGATATCGTCGAGGCTTACGAGAATGACAACGGCGATGTGGAGACCGTTGTGGTCGCCCGTTACATGGCCGCCAAGATCGACAAGGTGGATGATGATGTCAGCACCGCTGAGAGCCGCAACGGCGCCTCCGAGGTCCTGACCCTCACCGATCTGGACGGCGACAACAGCAACGACTACTACGACAAGTACGACGATGCCGAGAAGACCCTGCGGGGCTATGCCTCCTCCTATGACGAGGGCACTGTTCTGGCCGTGGCCTTCCGCGACGGCAAGTTCGGCGATGAAGTCCTGGCTTCTTGCGAGGCCGAGGCTGTCACCGGCGAAGTCACCGCTTTCCGTGAGGACGAGACCGTCACCATGGACGGCACCAAGTATGAGTTTGCCCGCAACGAGAACGGCACCGCTGGTTTCGTGGACGGCATCACCAGCAACTTCGACTTCGACAAGGAGTACACCATCTACCTGACCGCCGACGGCTATGTCATCGGTGTGGAGGGTGCCGCTGGTGCGGACCTGAACGACGTGTACTATGTGACCGGCGTTTACTGCGAGGAGAGCCGTTACAATGCCAACAAGTTTACCTGGTACGCCCAGGCCGTGTCCCTGGCGGATGGTTCTGCCTCTGACATCGAGCTGGATGAAACTGATGCGGACAATGCACTGAAGGCTTTCATTAATGATGAAAAGACAGATGAGTTTACTGTTGTCAATGGCCTGTATACCTTTGATGATGACATTGCCACTGCTTGGGACGGGGACAGAGACTATACCGTCTATGGCTTCAGTGATAGTGGTGAGCTGAACACCAATTTGAAGGATGCTCTGGCTATGGACGACACCAAGTTCTCCACCACCATCGTCGGCGGCGGTAGCGGCAAGACCTTCTATGTGGACGAGAACACTCAGTACCTCGGCGTGGATGATTATGCCGATGATATCGACACCGTCTATGCCATGGGCGGCATGAAGGGTACACCGAGCAACGGAAGCCGTGTGATCGTGATTGCTGACCAGGATGAGAACCGTGACGCCCTGTATGTGATCCTGCTCGGCTCCGACGCTTCCGTTGGCTCCGCCGACATCCTGTACGCCGCCGGCAGCAGCACCGACAAGGTGGGCACCGACAAGTACGTCCGCGAGTTCTGGTCCATGGAGGACAACACCAGCGAGGACATCACCATCGATGAAAAGCTGAGTGCCCATGGCTTCTATGAGGTGGACAGCATCGACGAGGACGGCGTCTACACGCTGAAGGACTATGACAAGACCGCTTCTTCTATCGATGAGGATTCCGACGGCATCGTCGTAGAGGATCTGGCGCTGGACAACACGGATCAGATCTATCGCAACGCTCTGAGCGGCACCATCGATAACGTCGAGTTTGACGATGTCAGCATCGCCAATGCCACCATCATCGACGGCCGCAGCCGTGCTGACCGGAACGACTCCGTGTATGACCGCGAGATCAACAGCATCTCCCGTCTGGAGGCCGCTCTGGATGCCGTGAGAGACGAGGATCTGGAGACCAAGGGCACTGTGGAGATCGATCTGTACGTGAAGGACGGCGAGATCACCTTCATCTGCGTCACCGACGTGGGCGGCGTTGCCAAAGACGACGGTGAGCAGGAAAGCGGCGAGCTGGACCTGACCGGTGTGGAGAATTTCGTCTGCAACAGCAATATCGTTACTGTTGACCTGGTCGGCACCGGAAAGATTCCCGCTAACTATCCTGTTACTGTGACTCTGATGAAGGCCAACAGCACCGAGGGCGATGCGGAAGTCGGCTCCAAGGAGCATGTAAACGAGACTGCCTATGAGGTTAATGATTGGAACAACCTGGGACAAATCGCGATCCAGGAAAGTGGTAATTACTATGTAATTATCACCATCGAAAATGAAGACGGCAGAGTTGTGGATGAGTTCACTTCCAACACTGTCCGCTTCGTCTACACTGCCCAGCCGTAAGGCAAATAGTTTCTTTCAAGTAACTTGTTGCGCAAGAAAGCCCCCGCTCGTAAGAGCGGGGGCTTTCCCTGTTTCCATCACATCCAGGCCAGTAGTGCTGAACAACGTCGGCATCGTTCCCCCCTGACTGGCCGGTGCCTCGTGGTTGATGAAAAATCCATCGTCCTCCAGCCCCGCGTATTGGCCCGCAGCTTTCAAAAAGGTCTCTCCAGGAGTTGAAGGAGATCCTGTCTGCTCAGATAACTTTTCCCTCTTCCCCATGGGTGCCGGTCTTCCGGCGCTCATTTTTTTGTAAAATACAGCCAGATTCAAGACAAAAGTAAAAAAATATATTATGATAGATTGAAAGGGGGTTCCAAATTCTGGAAGACAGGCTGCGCAGCTTCCCCACGCAATGGAAGATGTCGAATTTTCTGAGAGATGTCGTTTTTTCAGGCTTTGCTGTTTTTCGTCGTACAATCTTCTCATCGCAAATTTCGAGGAGGTGCTCTCCATGGACACGATCATCCGGGAAACGCTGCGCCCCTTTGGCATTACGCGCAATTACCGCGGTTACCCGCAGACGGTCCGCGCCATTGCTCTGGTCCTGGAAGACGAATCCCGCCTGCTCAATGTCACCGAAGAGATCTATGAAGTCGTGGCCCTGCAGACCCGGTGCCATCCCTCCAACGTGGAGCGGAACATCCGGACTGTCGTTCTCTGCGCGTGGCATACAAACCGGCCGCTTCTGGTCAAAATGGCGGGATTTACGCTGACGGCTCCGCCCCGCGCCTCCCAGTTTATTGATATCATTGCCTCCTACATCCAGCGGGAAGTTTTGAGTGACCCCAGCCGCCGTGTGCTGATCTGATGCCCCTCGCCTGTCTGTTC
>OJSI01001966.1_pt1 | contig 11720 bp, 3 predicted proteins | sample 1599401 | NCBI WGS metagenome assembly OJSI01 (sample SAMN04168658, study PRJEB22393) | human gut metagenome | biome: human gut microbiome; feature: stool | host: Homo sapiens | collected 2014-03-24
GCGACCGGGTCCACCGTCGAGGCGGTGGAAGCCCAAGTGGACCAACCCTTTGACGTAGTGTCACCATCGATGGCCTTGGAAGCGGAGGCACCCTCCTGGAAGTTCACCGAGAAGTTCGTGCCAGAGGCCGCGGCGATGTTCTTCGCAGCACCCTGAACCGGCGTCACGAATGCCTGAATTTCGGTGGCGTTCATGTAGTCGTTGTTCACGGTGTTCACAATGCGCACCTTCGTGGCATTCACTGTGCCCTTATCGGCCTTGAACGTCACCGTCTGGCCTGCGGCAGGCTTAACATCGCTACCGAATTGCATCCACGTCTCGCCATCAGTGGTGTACTCGGCCTTGGCGGAAGCCGGAGCCTTGTCACCATACGTAATGGTCACGCTGCTAAGCTCACACTCAGAGCCGAAGTCAATCGTGGCGGTCGGGCTGGCGGAATAGTCACCAGCAGAGTTCCACGTCACCCAGGCTTCAGCTGACGTGTCACCATCGGTGAGCTTCTTCCACTGATCGCCCTTGCTGTATTCCGTCTGCTGGTTGGTCACGGTCAGGCTGGAAGCAGTGTCGGCCACATTCTCAGGCGTGGCGGCGGTGACATAGATCGTGCCCTTCAGCGCAATCGTGGTCGCGTCGTCCAGCTGGTACGTACCGGTCACGGCAATGTTGTCGCCAGCCTTGGCATCGGCGAGCTTGGTATCAAGCCCATCGAAGTTCCACGTAACCTTAGCCGCATCGCCCTCGAATGCAGGCGATGCCTTGACGTGTAGGTACACCGGCGCAGCCTCAAGCGCGGCCTTCGCCTCGCTCGCACTGGTGCCGGCCAGCACTGTAGCCGATACCGGATCGGAAACGGTGAGCGCGCCAACGTAGACCGTAGCGGTGACGTTGAACTCGTTGCCGTACACATCGGTGGCGGTAGCGGTGGCTTCGTAGGTGCCTTCCTTGGCCACATCGACCTTGGAAGTATCCCAGTTGGCAACCGTGGCCTTGCCTTCGCCCCAGGTGTAGTAGAGCGTGACTTCGACCGGAAGCACGGCCTTCTCGTTAACGGCGGTCTGCACGTTCACGGTCTTCTGGCTGGTCGGCGTTACATTGCGTAGAGTCCATGTCTGGTTGGCGGACGGCGAAGTGCCGCTCGGTGACTGCCACAAGCCAACCTTCGTGCCGACTGTGGTACCAGAGTTATCCACATCAAGGTTCGTCTTAGTCGCGGCATTGAGCAGCTGGTAGGTCGAACCATCGGAAGTGTTGAGAATCCACTTGGCAGCCGGGTCGGATTTAGCGGCCCCAACCGTTTCGTTGGAAAGCGCGTTCGTGCCATCCTTGGACACCAGCACCTTGCCTTCGGCGTTAGTAATCACATAAGCCTTGAGATCAGGGCGCTCGGAGTCGGTGGGCTGCTCGATCTGGGTAAAGGTCCAAGTCTGCTTCTTGGCGTTCTCGGCATCGGAAGCGACGTTGGCCAGGGACAGCGCGGAATCACCAGAAGTGGTATCAGCCACGGCCTTGCCGGACTGCTTACCAACGAGCTGGTAAGTGTCGCCGGTCTCGACGGCAGCATCCTTAGCGTAGCCGGTCACGCCAGTGAGCTGGATGGAGGCGATAGAACGGGCGGGCACAGTGACCGTAGCGGTCTTGGCAGCCTTGTCAATCACCACAGAGCCTTCAGCTTGCTTGACGTTGCTGGTCTTGGCGAAGACTTCCGGAGTGGCGGAATCGACACCCACGTTCTTGTCTTCGGCAGAGGTTTCGGTGGTCAGATAGAGCTCACCGTAAGCGTTGTCGGCAATCTCGCCGTACTTCGACAGGTCGATGACGAAGGTCTGGTCAGAGGTGCCGGAGTTGCGGTGGATGACGGTCTGCGTCTTGCCATCGGCGGAGGTGGCAGTCATGTTGTTGTCTTCATCGTTGTTGGCGATGACCTTGTCGCCCGCGTGGATGAAGTGGGTGATGGCCTTGACGCCGTTGTACTTGGCGTTGGCAATAACCGTGCACGGTTCAAGTCCATCGGCGGTACCGCCGTTGTTGTTCACGCGACGCTCGGAGTAGAGCTTGCCGTCCTTACCGGCCACGGTGCAGTCGAAGTCGATGAGCACGGTGCCCCAGTTGGTGTTTTCACCGGCCGGGTTCACGTTCGAGCCCATCTGCATGTTGTAGAGGTCCTCGACCACCTGCCAGAAGGTGAAGTCCTTGGACTGCAGGCGGGTGACGTTGGAGCTGATCTTGCTCATCATGCCCAGCGCGTTGTCGAAACCGTACGGGTTGTAGGAGCCGGACTGCCAGGAGCCGTCCACCTCGCTCATCGACAGCTTCTTGCCGTCTGCCTGAGCGATATCGCGCGATTGCATCTGGTTGCTGTCGGAGTAGGCGTGAACGTTGTACTGGCCGATAAGGTCCTTGATCGCCTGCGGGTACTGGTTGTACGACTTGACGAAGTCGGCGGAGTTCGTGGCATCGGTGGCTGCGATGATGGTGTCATCATTGTCCTTGAGCGCCTCAGCGAGTGCGGTAATCGTCTGCTGCTGCTGGGCGTTGCTGACATGCATACCCTCCTGCGGCTTCTTCAGCGCGTTGGAGTATGGGGTGACGGACTTATCTTTGTCGGAGTAGTACTTATCCCAGTAGTTGTTAATGAGCTTGGTGTTGTCATCGCTCTCATCGGTGTACTTCGAAGCCATGTCGCCCGGAGTGCCCCAGTAACTGGTCTCGGACTCGTTGAACGGCTCGACCGTGTCAACGTTTGCGCCAAGGCTTTCGAGGTGCTCGACGTTCTTGGCCATGTACTGAGCGAATTTCGCAGGGTTTGCAAGATTATTGCTACCGGAGTTGCGTCCACCAGTGGCGTAACCGCTGTTGGTCAGGAACCACGGAGCGGAGTTGGCGAAGGCCTCTACGTCGGTGATGTCAGGGTTATCGCCGGTGGCACCGCGCTCAATCCACCAGTCTTGGGCGGCGGACTTGGAGAAGTCATACTGGTTGTCGTCAGTCGGGTCGAATGCCGCAGCCAGCTTGTCTTTGTCGGCCTGCTTGGTGGTTACGCCATTGCCATACGTGCCGGAGCCGGTGGCGTCATCTTTCCACGTGCCAGGCACGGCAGCGCCTTGGCGCATGAATGGGTAGCCGTAGGCAACATCGGAGGCATTGCCGCCGCCCACGTTGTAGCGGGCCATGTTCAGGTCCAGTCCTTCATCACCGAAGATGGACTGGTAGAACTGTTCGCGCAGCTGTTTGCCGTATTCCACAGCCTTAGCCTTGGAAGCGTCATCGCCGAGATTGGTGGTGATGGCCGATTCCTCGCCGAGGCTGCCGGTGGCGTTGGCGAACCAAGCCAGCGAGGTGCCCCAGCCATCGAAACTGTTGGCATACCACGGGTTCGGGGTCACGGTAATGGCATCGTTATCAGCCGCATACGCAGTGCCGGCATCCGCAAACGCCCCTCCTCCCACCAGTGTTGCCGCCGCAACCATTGCAGCAAGCGATTTGCTCAGTACCTTCATTGGTCTCCTTAGTGTTCCTGCTATCCGCCTTATACCGGAAAAATCGGCCTTTGCTTCACTGCGCCGGCCTCTTTGCCTGATACATGACCTACGTCGACTCCTTCTTTCGGCGCAGCCAAAATGTTTACGCAAACATTTTGATATGAGCGATTTTATCACAAAACCGTCACCCAGCAAACAACTTCAGAGACCACAAACGACGCACAAAGTCATGAGCCATTCGAATTGCGCTGGCCCAATCGCTACGAATCATATTTGCCGTAGCCCTTAAGTGAATCCCACTGCATCGAGATATCGCGCCCGCTATCCCTTCCGATAACGCCGACCACGCGTGTTGCCTTCAGCAATCAGCTTTCCTTGCGCAACTAAACCGTTTAGGAATTTGCGGACTGTTCTGTTATCGAGCTCTGTTATCTTGGCGAGTTCAGGTACAGTCACATAGTCAACCTCTGTCAAGCGTCGATTCATCGCCGACAGCATCGCTGCCCGCGAATCAATTTCACCCGATGCGGTTGCATCTGCTTTCTTACCATCCACACGTTCCCCGCCAATGAGCCTCGCACCCTCTTCGGCATCTTTCTCAACTACAGATCTCACGCTAGCAAAACCAGAACCATCCACGGTCTTCAGCGCAGGAACAATAGGAATCGTCGCCTCGAATATGTCACCATCGCGGAACTCAGGCTCTCGCTCAGTATATTGCCGGGACGCTCTTATCAGATTCCGCAGTCCGCTACCCAGCTGCTCGGCTATGCCGGTCTGCACAAACACATTAGCGATAATCGGATTCTTTGGCATTGGCGTGAACTCGCCCAGCTTCATTCGACCTTCAAAGAATGAGCGCGAAGCATTAACCGTCCGGATGGATTCATTATCAATGGTGACACGCGCCACCACCGGACTGGAATACTCCCGATGCATGAGGCTGTTTGCCACCAATTCACGGGCGATCATCGTACGCGGGCTCACTCGCTTATCGCCCTTTAACACAAAGCGGTCAGGCAGATTCCGCTCAGTAAATTCACGGAGTTGCTCGTACGAATCGAACAAGTTGGTCCGCACCATAAGTCGGTCATCGTATCGGTCAATATTGTCTCGCCGAACCACGGCATCAGTAATATACGCTGGGCAAACCGAGGAAATGACTTCATCCTTGCCCAAGAGCAGCACTGCAGCAAGATTAAAGCCCTCTTCGCCGGTCGTGTAATCACGATCGTATAGCTTGGCGCTGCGGAACAGTTCTTCGTCAGACATAGTTCCCCAAGGGTGCCCAGCTCGCTGAGCGACCGCCAGCTGCCGCATTCGCGCAATCAGCTCAGGACGCAAATCAAACGGAGTCACGTAACGGAAAATTCGCCGTTCGGAATAGTAGTTCTGCTTGCGAATATACATTTGACTAATCTGGATATCGCTTTCGATGTGTGTATCCACATCAGCAATGCGATCAAACACTGCGCCCTTGAACCGCACAACCGAAGAACTCGGAGCTACCCAAATACGAACAATAATCCGTTCGTCGTACTCGATATGTTCCGTTTCCACCATTGGAGCCGGTTCGAACATCTTACGATTAGACACTACGTTGACGACGTTGCGCTCTATCTCACTAACGCGCTTAGAATCGACGCCGAGCACTTGACCGTCATCGTCAACGCCAAGATAAATGCTGCCACCAGAACGATTGGCGAATGAGCATACAGTCTCAAAAGTATCCGTATGAGGCAATTCGCTGCAGCGCTTGAACTCGACCATAGATGATTCACCGGCCTGCAGCACTTGCATAAGTTCATCCTGCGTCATCGCATTCCGCCCTTCATAGCGATAATTCATACATTAGGACATGGCACTTATCGTATTTTAGCATCTAATTAGTACATTAGGACATTGTTTTATGTCCTAATGTACTAATTAGGCGGCTAATTGTACTAATAATTGCACACTGATGTACTAATCCGATGATCGAATGCACTAATTGTCCGCACAAATGCACTAATCGGATGACCGAATGTATCAATGAGACCTATAGGCAGCCGATTGGCTGACGATCAGCCCAGTCATTGGCTATCGGCCGCTAGCCAGTCAGCCGCCAACAGCCAACAGCCACCCAACCAATAGCCGCCAGCCAATCAGCCCGTCCAATCACTCCTTGTGTTCCAGTGCGGCCTTCAAATCGCGGCTACGGTAGCGTTCGCGCAGCATAGAGAATCCACCGAAGCCCACAAGCCACACCAGGCCGGCAATCGCGGAATTGCGCGTATCGTCCGCAAGGAACAACGTCAGGTAGATGAACACGAAGAACACGATTGCCACCGTATTGAGCACCTTCCAAGCGGGCATGACGAAACCGTCCGGAATGAAATCAGCGGAGCGACGGTACTTGCGGTGTGCCACCAGCGTCAGAATGTAGATAAACAGGAACACCGCGGAGCTGGCGGACGAGAACAGCACGAACGCTCCGGACACACCGGGGATGGCGTTGACGATCGGCGACAGCAGTATCAGCGCCGCGGACACCAGGATGGCGCGGGCCGGCACCTTGCGATCGGACACCTGACCGAGCTTGTTGAGCGTCGGGTTCGGCGACACCTCGGACAGCTGGTACAGGTGGCGGCCAGCCGAGTACAGCAGCGAGTTCAGCGCGGAAGATGCGGCGGTGATCACCACGAAGAACACCAGCGCGGACGCCCAATTCAGCCCGGCGTACTGGAACACCATAATGAACGGGGAGGCAAAGGAGCCGTCCTCGTTCGGCTTGAACGAGGTCCACGGCACGATGCACATGATGGCCACCAGTGCGCCCACATAGAAGATGAGCACGCGCACGATAATCTCGTTGATGGCCTTGGGCAGCACCTTGCGCGGATTCTTGGTCTCGGAGACGGTGACGCCCACGAATTCAATCATCTCGTAGGCGAAGAACACCATCTGGAAGCTCATGAGGAAGGCCATCCAACCGTTCGGCGCGAACGAGAAGTTGGCGAACAGGTTGTCGAATCCGGCGTGGCCGGCCGGGCTCACGTGGTCCACGCCGTGAATCTGCACGGCTGGGTAATGGTAGCCGATCACGATCATGACCACGGCGGTGGCGATCATCGCGCAAATCAGCGTGATCTTGATCATCGAGAACCAGAATTCCACCTCGCCGAACACCTTGACGGCAATCAGGTTGATGGAGACCAGCGACACCAGGAAACACAGCTCGATCAGCCATTTCCAATGGGTCAGGTCGATGCCGAACGTGTCGAAGAAGGTGATGAAGTACGTGGAGACGGCCGTGATCTCGGTCATGCCCAGCAGCACGAGCGCGGCCCAATACGTCCAGCCGGCGAAATGCCCCCACCCGTTGCCAAGGTAACGGGTGATGAAATTGATGAAGGTGTGCTGGCTGGGGTCACGGTACATCATTTCGCCGATGGCGCGCATCAGGAAGAACATGATGACACCGACCAGAATGTACACGAAGATGATCGAGGGGCCGGTTAGCGAGATTGACTTGCCCGAGCCCAGGAACAGGCCGGTGCCGATGGTGCCGCCAATGGCGATGAACTGTACGTGGCGATTGCTCAGGCCACGCTCCATCTCGTTGGTCTGGTCCAGGCTTTCGACAGACTTGAGTTTGCCCGTAGCCTGCTGTGTACCACCATTCACATTCGTATCGGCCATACTGATTTCATTTCTCTTCTCTGCCGCCCGATTGTTACGCACCAGACGCGATACTCGTTCAAAACAAGTTCAAACTGTATCACCGAAATATGTCACGAAAACCGCTCAGCTCAAGAATACATGCGATGATACTGTAAATATTCCGCCAAAAAGTTCAATTCATCAACACCAAATTGAACTTCTACCTCTATTCCACGGACTTGAGCGAGCTGACCGGGTCTACGCGATCGAGCACTGGGTTGGTGAACAGCTGCACCAGCAGCGCGAACGCCAGCGTCGCCACCACGGCAATCGCATAGCTGTACCAGTGCACTTCCACTTCGAAATACAGCGACGGCATATTCAACGCAGCAGTCAGTAATCCGCCTATCCACCTGCCAAGCGGCAGACCAACCACCACACCCATACCGGTCAATATCATCATCTCGCGGTTCACGTAGTTGTGCACCTCGCGGTCATAGAAGCCCAGCACCTTCAGTGTGGCCATCTCGCGGATGCGTTCGGACACGTTCGTATTGGCCAACGTAAACAGCACCACCAGCGCCAGGCCGCCGGCGAGCCCCACAATCAGCGCCACCACGGCACCCATCAAATCGAACTTAAACGTGGCGGCCAGATGCGCACAGCTCACGGCCTTGAGCACCGACGATTCCTCGCCCAACCGATCCGCATATTCGGCCTGTTCGGTCTCGGAACCTTTCAGCTTGGCGAGCATCGCGTTCCACGTCAAGGTCGAGGCAGTGCCATCTCCCGAAGCCGAAGACGTCACACCGTCGGCCGCAAACTTCTGGTCGTACAGTCGCTCACTGATGTACACATCAGAGCCGATGAGGTTGCGCGTCACCGCCGCAACCTTCACCTTGGCCCGCCCGCTGCCGCCATTGCTCAACGTGACGGTGTCGCCCGCATGAATATCCAACGAATTGGCTGCGGACTTCGCCACAATCACACCACTATCGTCCAGCGCTACAGTGCCGCCACCCGCTTTGCCGAAGATATTGGGCAGCTCGAACCACCCATCGTCACCGGCCTCTTCCAGCGTGACCATGTCGTTCAGTTTGTTCAACGAATTGTTGGGCACCGTCATCAGCTGCACGGTTTCGCTTTCCTGCGCCGCATTGCTCATCTCGCCGCTATCCACGCGCAGATTCAGCGTTTCGGTGGCCCGGCCATCTTGTGCCACCTGCTTGCGCATCGCGGCGGCGTCATCGTCATTGGCCACCACCATCAAGTCATACTGGTAGATCTGCTCATATTGCTTGACGCCAGTCGTGTCGACGGTGTCGTTAATCGCAAATCCGCAGATAATCAGCGCTGTGCAACCAGCCACGCCGCCCACGGTCATAATCAAACGCGACTTGAATCGGAAGATATTGCGCGCAGTGACTTTGCCGAGGAAGTTCAGCCGGCTCCATACCGGGCGAATCCGCTCCAACAATATGCGAGCGCCCGCCTTCGGCGCCTTCGGGCGCATCAGCGCGGCGGGCGTGTGCCGTATCTCCTCGCGGCAGGCGAGCGCGGTGACCCCGCCCACACCGACCACGAACAGCACGATGCCGGCCGAGCCGTACAGCCAGTCGTATTCAAGTCGCACACCGGGCAATATATACAGTCCCTCAATCACCACCATCAGGAATGCCGGGATGCCGAGGAATCCGACCAGCAGACCGATGCCGCCGCCGACCAAGCAGGCGAGCAACGCGAACAGCAGATACCGGCTGGACACGGCGAGTCCGCCATAGCCGAGTCCAAGGTAGGTGCCGATAAGTCCGCGGTCTTCCTCGACCATGCGGGTCATGGTGGTCAGGCTCATGAGCACGGCGACCAGCAGGAACACAATCGGGAATGCGCGGCCGATGGATTCGATGGAACTGACGTCTGATTTGAGCGAGCTGAATCCGTCGATCGAAGCGCGCGTCTGCACATACCAACGTGCGTTGGCCACATCGTCGATGCGCCGTTGCTGCTTGGCGAATTCGCTTTCCGCTTCGCTTCGCTTCGCATCGAGTTCAGACTGCGCATCATCCAGTTTCGCCTTGCCGTCCGCGAGCTGTTGTTCGCCTTCTTCCAGCTGCCGCTCGCCTTCTTCGAGCTGCTGCTTGCCGCTGGCCAGTTGGGCGGCCTGCGCTTCAAGTTGCGCCGACTGGGTTTCGAGGGTTGCGGCATTCGCTTCGAGTTCCGCGGATTTGGTATTGAGCTGTGCCTCTCCTGCAGCCGCTTCCTGTTCCTTGGCGGTCAGTTGCGCGTTCTGCTGGTCCAAGGTGGATTGTGCGGGGGCAATGGTTTCGTTTAATGTGCGCTGCAAATCGGCTTTCTGCTGGGTCAGACTGTCTCGCTGCGTTTGCAGTTCCGTTTGCTTGGCGGCCAGCTGTTGCCGCAGCTCACTGATTGACGGCACTTCAGGCAGGGTAATGCCAAGGCGCGCGAGCAGTTGCTTGATGGCCTGCCATGTGGGTGAGTTGAAGTCGATATTCGGGTCAAGTTGCGCCAGTAGATTGTTGGCCTGTTGAATCATGGGCAGCATCTGATCAATTTGCGCCATGCCTTGGTCGATTTGGGTAATGCCCTGTTCGATTTTCGTGCGATTGGCGGTCAGTTCCGTTTGCGCCGCATCGAGCTGTTTGCGAGCCGAGGTGAGCTGCGTTTTGCCTGATTCGAGCTGGGTGCGCGCTTCGGCTATCTGCTGGCGACCTTGCGCGATCTGTTGACGGGCCGTTGCAATCTGCGCACGGCCATCGGCGAGCTGCCGTTCGCCATCGGTAATGGTTGTCCTGTTGTTCTCCAATTCGGTACGGCTATCTTGCAATGTCGTTTCGTTGGCTTCCAGCTCGGCCCAGTTGTCGTCGATCTGCTTCTGGGCTTCGTCCAGCTGCTCGTTGGCCTCGTCTTGGGCATCGTCCAGTTTGCGCTGCGCGCTGGAGACGATCTGTTGACGACGGGCTTTCTGGCGTGTGGTCTGTATCTGATGTTCGATACGGTCGGCCACGGTTTTGACGGCTTCATCGTAGGCATCGGAAAACGTGTCAAAATCGGACGCACCAGTGACGGCAACCGATATCGCAGTGTATATATTGCCGGTCACGCCGTCGCTGGGTGCAAAGAACGTATAGTCCTCGGATGAGGTGGACCGGAAGGAGGTCATGCCCGAATAGCCGTCTGGATTGTTGAGGTCGCGCGGGTCAAGTACGACGCCGGTGATGGTGAGTTTCGTGGGGAACTGCGGGGATTGCTCGGCGTCGGCGTCCGTATTGGCGGCGGACTTCGCATCGGATGCCGAGGCATTGGCGGCGACACCTACCGTATCGGCATTATTGGAATCGTCAGTCTCCGTGGCCGCTACCGATATGACGGATGAAGAGGTGTCTTGTGGCGTCACAGTAATGGTGCCGCCAATCTTGAGTCCGCTATCGTTCAGGAATTGCTGCGTAACCGCCACTTCGCCGGCCTTGTTCGGCAGTTTGCCCTGCCGTATGTACGGCTGATCAAGCCCTTCGGTACCGATTTCCTGCATGGTCACGGTTTTCTTGGTGCCGTCCACCAACGTGGTCACCGTCTGAGAACGTTCGGGCTGCACGGTTTGCACACCGTCGATTCGGCGCAGTGCCGTTGCATCATCATCGGTCAGGCCGTATGTGGATAGCACCTGCAGGTCATGCAGTCCCTGCTGATCGTAAAAACGACCGGCCGCCAGAAAAGCATCGCGGCATCCGGCGTAGATGCCGGTCAGCACGGCCACGCCAAGCAGCGTGATGACGGCGATCGAGACGAACCTCTTCCAGCTGCGCAGCCAGCAACGCAACGTATCTTTGGCAAATACCGCAGAAACGCCCGCTCCTCGACCGCCGCTATCGTCGAGGTTCCGCCGTTTCACAGAATGTTTCACAGGTTGTTTCACGAATCGCCTCGCTTGCTTCACGGGGCGTTTCACAGAGTGTCTTGCAGTGAGCATCGCCAATCACCTACCATTCGATATCGGCGATGGGCTGCGGCGTTGCGTTGATCTCCTCGCTGGTCACCTTGCCGGAGCGGAAGCGAATCACTTTGTGAGCCATCGGTGCAAGCGCGGAATTATGCGTAATGATCATTACGGTCATGCCTTGTGTTTGGCAAATATCCTGCAGCAGCTGCAGCACTTCCTTGCCGGTCTCGTAATCGAGCGCACCGGTCGGCTCATCGCACAACAACAGCTTCGGCTTTTTGGCAATGGCTCTGGCAATGGCAACCCGCTGCTGTTCTCCCCCGGAAAGCTGCCCGGGGAAATTACTGCTTCGATGGGACAGTCCGACAAGCTTCAGAATTTCACCTGCATCCATGCTGTCCTTCTTCATTTGGTTTGCCAGCTCGATATTCTCAAGGGCAGTCAGATTTGGTACCAGATTATAAAACTGAAATACAAAACCAATATCCTCTCTCCGATACCCGGTAAGCTGTCTGCTGGAATATTTGGCAATGTCCACACCATCTACCAGCACATGCCCGGAGGTTGCCTTATCCATACCGCCCAGAATATTCAATGCCGTCGTCTTGCCGGCACCTGATGGTCCCAGAATGACCGCAAGC
>OJSI01002061.1_pt1 | contig 11171 bp, 8 predicted proteins | sample 1599401 | NCBI WGS metagenome assembly OJSI01 (sample SAMN04168658, study PRJEB22393) | human gut metagenome | biome: human gut microbiome; feature: stool | host: Homo sapiens | collected 2014-03-24
GCCACTGCAATAGCATCTACGGATTCCAGTTCCAGTTCCGTCATCTTCACAATCTCATCTAACATCGGAAGCAAAGTCTGAGAATGTGTTTTCTTATAATTTACAGTATACTCAGCCAGTAATGTATCATCTTCCACAACTGCTACAGATGCAACAATTCCTGAGCTGTCCAAAGCTAAAATTTTCATTTCTACCTCCTAACTGTTCTCCGGACCAATCACTGTAATCCTTCTATAATCAAAGCCTTTCTCCAGATCTTTCTCTATGGTTACTTTGATCAGCTTTTCCGGAAGGATTTCTTCAATCAGATCAGCCCATTCGATCAGACAGATTCCCTGTCCGAAGAAATAATCGTCATATCCGATTTCTTCCATTTCCTCAATGTCACCGATACGGTAAACATCAAAATGATATAAAGGAAGACGTCCGCTTTCGTATTCCTGAATGATCGTGAATGTCGGGCTGCAGATAGGCTCTGTGATTCCAAGCCCTGCCGCAACTCCCTGGGTAAATACGGTTTTTCCAACTCCAAGATCACCTGTCAGAGTATAAATCTGACCCGGTTTCGCATTCTCTCCGATCTTCTTTCCCACCTCAAATGTTTCCTGTGGTGTTTTTGTCTCTATAATCATCTTTTCCACCTTTTTCTTGCAGAATTGTTCTTTGCATATTATAATAGAGCGAACAGCGAAATACAATACTTTTTGAAAAGGAGACTTGAAACTATGGCAAATCCGATAGTTACAATTACCATGGATAATGGCGATGTGATGAAAGCAGAATTATATCCTGAGATTGCACCGAATACAGTTAATAACTTTATCAGTCTTGTAAAAAAAGGCTTCTATGACGGACTTATTTTCCATCGTGTGATCAACGGTTTCATGATCCAGGGAGGATGCCCGGACGGAACAGGTATGGGCGGTCCGGGATACAGCATTAAGGGTGAATTCACTCAGAACAGATTTAAAAATGATCTGAAACATACTGCAGGTGTTCTTTCCATGGCACGCGCCATGCATCCAAACTCAGCAGGAAGCCAGTTCTTTATCATGCACAAAGATGCTCCGCATCTTGACGGTGCTTATGCTGCATTCGGCAAGATCACTGAAGGAATGGATGTTGTAAACCGTATTGCAGAAGAAGATACCGATTACAGCGACCGTCCGCTTGACGAGCAGAAAATCAAATCCATGACAGTAGAAACTTTCGGTGTTGATTATCCGGAACCGGAGAAATGCTGATTCGCTGACTGTTTATGCCCCATGCAGTTTTCAGGCTGCATGGGGCATATTTTATCAGTCCGTAAATACTTTCACTTCACCGTCAATCACTGAATAGTAAAGATCTTTCTCTTTCTTCATCTTCGCTCTTCCATTTGTTCCCTCGGTGATTGCTTTTTCTACAAATGCAATCTGATCCGCCGGAACCAGCAAATGCAGAACTACCCTGTCAGTGTATTCAGAATCAAGGATCGGTAATTTCTGTTCTCCGGCAATATACTGGATCTTGCCTATCCCGGTATAATCCGTAACTACTTCCATAGAAATTCCGTAGGTTTTCTCAATCACTGTGCTGGCGGCAAGACCTTCCTGCAGACTCCTGGAATATGCTCTGACAAGACCTCCTGTTCCAAGAAGTATCCCTCCAAAATATCTGGTAACTACTGCTGCCACATTATAAATATCTTCCCCCAGGATTACATCCAGCATTGGTCTTCCCGCAGTGCCTGACGGCTCACCATCGTCACTGCATCTGGTATATTCCCTGTTCTTTCCCACCGAATATACATAGCAGTTATGTCTGGCATCCCAATATTTCTTCTTCATTTCCTCTATAAAGGCCAGTGCCTCCTCTTCGGTCTTTACAGGACGCACTGTAGCAATAAATCTGGATTTCTTTTCCACGATCTCGCCTTCCCCGCCCTCGTAAACTGTCTTATATTTCTCAAGCATGTCTCATACTCCTCTTTCCGTTCTCTTATTGACTCAGTGTACCATGAATTACAAAAATGTGCCAGCACAGTGTATACTAATCCTGTAAAAAAACACAATAACCATTAAAAAGATCCAAAAGCAATTGTGAATTTTTATTTTTCTGCTTTATTTACTTATTCTTATTTGATATAATAGAACGGATTATAAAGGAGGTTTAACATGAACTACGGTAAAAAGTCGACTGCAAAGAAACGGACGGCACTGATTTCCCGTTCTTCCATGATGGGAAAGCGCGCCAGAGTTTCTTTCATCAGAGTCCTGTTCGTATCACTGATAGCACTCTGCATCGCAGTAACCTGTCTGGGTGTGGGGTCATTCAGGGGTGTAATTGATACTGCTCCTGATGTTGATGATATTGATATTATGCCACTGGGCTATGCAACCTTTCTCTACGATGATGCAGGGAATCAGATCCGTAAACTGGCTGCTCCGGATTCCAACCGACTGCCTGTCACTCTCGATCAGATACCTGTTGATCTGCAGCATGCAGTTGTCGCAATTGAGGATGAACGTTTCTATGAACATAACGGTATTGACGTAAAAGGGATTTCTCAGAAGGTGCCAGTACGATCACACAGCAGCTTCTTAAGAATAACGTATTTACCAACTGGACCAGTGAATCTACTCAGCTGGAAAGATTTACGCGAAAAATCCAGGAACAGTACCTTGCTGTCCAGGTTGAGAAAAAAACTGATAAAGACACCATTCTTGAGAATTACCTGAACACAATTAACCTGGGTGCCGGTTCCTACGGTGTACAGGCTGCCGCACGACAGTATTTTGACAAGGATGTATGGGATCTGAATCTTTCTGAATGTGCAACTCTGGCAGGTATCACACAGAACCCGACGAAATTTAACCCGATTATCAATCCTGACAGCAACAGGAAGAGACGCAAGGAAGTTCTCCAGCATATGCTGGATCAGAACTATATTACTCAGGATCAGTATGATGAAGCTCTTGCAGATGATGTTTATTCCCGTATCCAGGCCGCTCAGGAAAAGAACTCCAGCACTGAGAATACTGTTTACACATATTTTGAAGATGAACTGACAGATCAGATCATCAACGACCTGATGAATATCAAAGGTTACACCAAAAAACAGGCAACCAATCTTCTCTACAGCGGCGGACTTAAAGTATATACAACACAGGATTCCAAGATCCAGAATATCCTGGATGAGGAATATGCAGATCCTTCCAATTATCCGGACACTGTCCAGTATGAACTTGACTATGCCCTGACGGTTACCGATCCTGATGGAAATCAGGTAAACTACAGTAAGGAAATGCTGCAGCTTTATTTTCAGAATGAGGATCCCGATTTCGATCTTCTGTTCGATTCCCCGGAAGATGGACAGACTTATGTAGACAAATATAAGGCAAGCATACTCGCCAACGGAAGTAAAGTTCTTGCAGAGCGTGTCAATTTCGCACCTCAGCCACAGTCTTCCATGAGTGTGATCGACCAGCATACCGGCTATGTAAAAGCTCTGATCGGTGGTCGTGGAGAGAAAACAGCAAGTCTTACACTGAACCGGGCAACGGACACTACCAGACAGCCTGGTTCTACCTTTAAGATCGTGTCCACTTATGCACCTGCTTTAAATGAAAAAGGCATGACTCTTGCAACAACATTTGAAGACGAACCTTATGAATATCCGGATGGTTCCCCTGTAAACAACGCAACCCGTTCTTACAACGGAACAACCACGATCCGTACTGCGATCCAGAATTCCATTAACGTTGTAGCCGTCAAGTGTCTGGAAAAAGTAACTCCTGATCTTGGATTGAAATATCTGGACAACTTTGGTTTTACAACCCTTGCTCATGGAACAGAGGCTGACAAAGATGCCAATTGTAATGTATGGAGCGATGCAAACCTTGCCACTGCGCTTGGCGGCATCACCCGCGGTGTCACAAATGTTGAACTGTGTGCATCCTATGCAGCCATCGCAAACGGTGGAAACTACATCAAACCGATTTATTATACAAAAATCCTGGATCACAATGGAAACGTCCTGATCGAGAATACTGCTGCCGAACGTTCCGTAATCAAAGAAAGTACTGCTTTTCTTCTCACCAGTGCAATGGAGGATGTTGTAAAACAGGGTACAGGTACAGCCTGCCAGCTTGACAATATGCCTGTTGCCGGAAAAACAGGTACAACCGAAGCCTATAACGACTTGTGGTTTGTGGGTTATACACCATATTATACATGCGCAGTATGGTCCGGTTATGACAACAATGAGAAATTACCTGATTATGCGCGTAACTTCCACAAAGCTTTATGGAAAAAGGTTATGACTCGTATCCATGAGGGACTTCCTTCCAAAGAATTCGAGAAGCCTGCAAGTGTAGAAAAGTTAAGTGTCTGCGAGGAAACCGGACTTCTTCCAAGAGCCGGCTGTCCGGTGATCACTGAATACTTTGACGTAGGTACCATGCCTACTGAATACTGTGACCAGCATTTCTATGACAGTGATGATTATGACTATAATTATGATACAGATTCCTCTGATCAGACTGACAACACCACTGACACTGATAACAGCGGAAACTCCGACAATGGAGATACCGACAACAGTGGTGACAGTAACAATACTGATGACAACGGTAACAGCGGTGACGATGGTACTGATAATACCGGCGGAAGCGATGACAACGGTGACGGTAACGAGGATGATTCCTCTTATCAGGTCGACTATTATTAATACAAAAATACCGGTACAGGAGCACCTCCGAATGATGTTCCTGTACTGCAAAAAATCCACAGTCCTGTCAACTCAGGACTGTGGATTTTTTATATATTTTCAAAATTGATTCTCAGATATTATACTTCTTTAATAACCATACGCGCAGATCCGTAAATACCTGCATCATTTCCGAGAGTTGCAAGAATGATCGGTGTTTTCTTGCATGCTGTAAAAGCATATTTCTCATAGTATTTCTGAATACAGTCAATCAATGGCTGTCCGGCTTTGGAAACACCACCGCCGATAACGATGGCTTCCGGATCTGTCACACATGCAAACATAGCAAGTGTTCCGCCAAGCATTTCTCCTACCTGTGCCATAACATCGCAGGCTACTTTGTCGCCCTCTTTAAAAGCATCCAGAACATTCTTTGCTGAAAGTTTTGTAAATTTGCGAAGAACAGTCTGCTCATCTGTAGCAGCCAGAGTTCTCTGTGCCACGCGAACGATACCTGTTGCAGACGCATACTGCTCCAGACATCCACAGTTACCACAGTTGCAGGCTTCTTTTTCTTCATGGTTAACTGCTGCATGACCGATCTCTCCGCCTGCACCATGAGCACCGCCAACGATCTTTCCATCAACGATGATTCCACCTCCAACGCCTGTTCCAAGAGTTACAAGAATGACATTCTTAGCTCCTGCTGCTGCGCCTTTCCATGCTTCGCCAAGTGCTGCTACATTGGCATCGTTTCCTGCTTTGGACGGAAGTCCTGTCAGTTCTGTCAGTTCCTTAGTAACTTCTTTAAAGCCCCAGAAAAGGTTTACCGCACATGGCACTTCCCCTCTCTCATTAACAGGTCCCGGTACCCCGATTCCCACACCGTCGATTTCTTCTTTATCCAGCTTACGCTCTGCGATCTTGTCAAGGATTGTCTTTGCAATATCCGGCAGGATTGCTTCTCCACTGTTCTCCTTACGTGTAGGAATTTCCCATTTCTCAACTAAGACTCCGTCTGTCTGAAAGAGTCCACATTTTACAGATGTACCACCAACGTCAATTCCAAAACAATACTTTCCCATAATATCTGATATCCTCCAAATTACTTTAAGTTATTTTTCTTCACGTTTCTTTGCAAGGTTTGCCTGAACACGTTTGTACAGCTCTTCCGCTGCATTGTATCCCATCTTCTTCTGTCTGTGGTTAACTGCCGCAGATTCAACGATAATAGCCAGATTACGTCCCGGACGGATAGGCAGAGAATGGCATACAATCTTATTTCCAAGATACTCTGTATATTCCTCATGCAGGCCGAGACGGTCATATTCTTTGTCTCTGTCCCACTCTTCCAGTTTGATAACCAGATCCACAGACTGTGTATCCTTAACGCTCTCAACACCAAACAGAGTTTTGACATCGATAATACCAATACCACGAAGCTCAATGAAATGTCTTGTGATATCCGGTGCCGAACCCACCAGCGTCACATCACTGACTTTACGAAGTTCTACAACATCATCACTGACAAGACGATGTCCTCGTTTGATCAGTTCCAGCGCAGCCTCACTCTTGCCAATTCCGCTCTCACCTGTGATCAGGACACCTTCACCATATACATCCACAAGCACACCATGGATGGAAATACATGGTGCAAGCTGTACACCTAACCAGCGGATAATTTCAGCCATAAAGCTGGAAGTTGTACGCTCTGTCACGAAAGTCGGAACATTATATTTAACTGCCAGATCGATCATATCCTGTGATGGTCTTGTCATTGTACTGAAAATTACACAGGGAATCTTGCTAGAAATAAATCTTTCATATTTAAATTTCCGTTCCTCATCACTGAGCTGCATCAGATAAGTATACTCTACATATCCGATGATCTGTACCCGTTCATTTGCAAAATGCTCCAGATATCCTGTCAGCTGCAATGCCGGTCTGTTGATCTCCGCTGTCTTGATCACAATCTCAGACAGATCAATTTCAGGAGTCAGGTTGTGAAGTCCCAGTTCCTGAACTAATTTTGTCAACTGTACACCCTTCATTTATTTCTCCTTTTCAGTTCAAAATCTGAAAGCCCGGTCTGTCCGCTATCTCAAAACCTGCTCATACAGACATAACTCATTTATAGCTGTCGTCCGAAACTTTCATAGTAAATTTCACGTCTTTTTTATTATATCACATCACTATATACAACTTCAATTACAAAAAGCGAGAGTCTTTGGGTAATATGTAGAAGAACCCAGAAATATTTTTACATATTTTATATTTTTTTCTCACCAGCTCCATGAAAAAATTCATAGACTTTCTGTGCACTTCCTGCATTCATGCTTTCTGTCTCCGCAAGTTCTTTCAATGATGCATCTCTGATATTCTCAACAGACTTAAATTTCCGCATCAATGCTTTCCGCCTGGTTTCACCGATACCAGGGATATCATCCAACAGGGAATGCACCTGTTCTTTACTTCTCAGAGATCGGTGAAATTCAATGGCAAAACGGTGCGCCTCATCCTGGATTCTGGTGATCAGGCGGAAGCCTTCACTGTCTGTATCAATGGGAATTTCAAGATTATTGTAATACAGTCCTCTGGTTCTGTGATGGTCATCCTTGACCATACCACAGACAGGAATCTCTATTCCCAGAATTTCCAGGACTTTTAACGCAATATTCACCTGCCCTCTTCCACCATCCATCAGGATCAGATCCGGCATAATAGAAAAGCTGTCAAACTCATCTTTTCCCTCATGAGTAAATCGTCTGGTAAGTACTTCTTCCATACTTGCATAGTCGTTCGGTCCCTGCACCCACTTTATCTTAAATTTGCGGTAATCACTGCGCTTTGGCTTTCCTTTCTCATAGACAACCATGGAACCTACAGATTCAAAACCACTGATATTGGAAATATCATAAGCCTCCATACGCCTGATTCCCGACAGTCCAAGCCACTCTTCCACTTCATGAACTGCTCCGATGGTTCTTCCTTCTTCACGTTTGATACGCTCTCTGTCTTTATCCAGAACCATTTTTGCATTCTCTTCTGCCAGCTCTACCAGCTTCTCTTTCGTACCTTTCTTCGGTACCCTGATATAGACTCGCTGCTTTCTTCGATCTGTAAGCCATTCCTCTATGATCTTGGCATCTTCGATTTCTTTTTGCAGCATGATCTCACGTGGGATAAACGGAGTTCCGGCATAAAATTGCTTCATAAAGCTGGATAATACCTGAGCCTTTGTATCGCCACGCGCCACACGCAGATAGAAATGCTCCCGCCCGATCAGTTTGCCTCCCCGGACAAAGAATACCTGTACAACAGCATCCTGCTCCCGCAGATCAAGGCTTTCATCCATGGCAACTGCGATGATATCCTTATCTTCCTCTCCGTAACCTGTAATTTTCTGGCGTTCTCCAATCTTCTGGATACTGCGGATCAGATCCCGGTATTCCATGGCATCCTCGAAACGCATTTCTTCGGAAGCTGCCATCATTTTGTCGGTAAGCATATCAATCGTATCCTTAAAGTCTCCATTGAGAAATTTCAGCAGTTCTGCGATATTTTTCTTATATTCTTCTGAACTCACATAGCCCTGGCATGGCGCACTGCATTGTTTCATGTGATAGTACAGACATGGACGGTCCTTCCCACAATCTCTTGGCAGTACCCGATTACAGGATCGCACCTTATAAAGTTTTCGCACAAGCTCGATCACATCTTTTACAGCCCCGGCACTTGTATATGGTCCGAAATATTTCGCCTTGTCTTTCTTCATTCTTCTGGCAAAAAGGACTCTGGGATATTCCTCATTTACTGTGACTTTGATAAACGGATAACTCTTATCATCTTTGAGCATGGTATTATATTTCGGTCTGTGCTCCTTGATCAGATTACACTCAAGCACAAGGGCTTCCAGTTCCGAATCTGTGATAATATACTCAAATCTGGTGATATGGGTAACCATCTGTTCAATCTTTGCGCCCTTATTTCTGCTGCTCTGGAAATATTGACGCACCCTGTTTTTCAGACTGACGGCTTTTCCAACATAGATGATCTCGTCCTTCTCCCCATGCATAATATAAACCCCCGGCTTACCCGGAAGTTTTTTCAGTTCTTCTTCTATCTGAAACATAAACTCTCCTCTATACAAAAAATCCTGCCCTGAACGCTTTTCGTATCCATGAGATATTACAGCGTAATTTCCTGTGATACGAAAACAGAGCCGGAAATTATTTCATTTCCGACTCTGTTATTGTATCACTGAATCTCTGGCTTATCCAGCGTTACTGTATTCTGTTTTTCCTCTGGAATTACCAGATCATCCAGATTTTCCGGAATCTCGATTCCACGCTCTGCCGCATGGAAAATCTTCATAAATTCCTTACCTGTAATGGTTTCCCTGCGGATCAGGTAAGCAGCAATCTTATCAAGTGCTTCTCTGTGGCTGCCGATCAGTCTCTTGGCTTCCTCATAAGAATTATGGAGAAGTACCATTACCTCATGGTCAACCTCTGTGGCAGTGTCATCGCCACAGTTTAACACTGTTCTTCCGCTGAGATACTGATTCTCCTGTGTAGCCAGACCCATAAGTCCGAACTTGTCGGACATACCGTACTGTGTGATCATGGCTCTTGCCACCTTGGTAGCCTGCTCAATATCATTGGCTGCCCCGGTTGTGACAGTATCAAATACCAGTTCCTCTGCTGCGCGTCCGCCAAGATATCCCACAAGCATTGCTTCCAGTTCCTTCTTTGTATTGAGATATTTCTCCTCCTCGGGTACCTGCATTACATAACCAAGTGCCCCCATTGTTCTCGGCACAATAGTAATCTTCTGTACAGGCTCTGCATCTTTCTGCAGGGCGCTTACCAGTGCATGTCCTACCTCATGATAGGATACGATCCTGCGCTCCTGTGCACTGAGGATCCTGTCCTTCTTCTCTTTACCTACCAGAACTACTTCAACAGCTTCGAGAAGATCTTTCTGGGATACTGCACTGCGTCCACTCTTAACAGCAAGGATAGCAGCCTCGTTGATCATATTAGCCAGATCCGAACCCACTGCCCCGGAAGTTGCAAGTGCAATGTTCTCAAAATCAACAGTCTCATCCAGATATACATTTCTTGCATGAACCTTCAGGATCTCGATTCTTCCCTTCAGATCCGGTCTGTCCACAATGACACGTCTGTCAAAACGTCCCGGACGAAGAAGTGCCGGATCAAGAACCTCCGGACGGTTAGTAGCAGCCAGGATCAGAAGTCCCTTTGAAGTGTCAAATCCGTCCATTTCCGCAAGAAGCTGGTTCAGGGTCTGCTCGCGCTCATCATTGCCGCCGCCATAATGAGAATCTCGGCTCTTTCCGATTGCATCAATCTCATCAATAAAAATGATACATGGTGCATTCTTCTTTGCTTCCTCAAAGAGATCGCGGACACGTGATGCACCCACACCTACAAACATCTCCACAAACTCAGAACCTGACAGAGAGAAAAACGGCACATGTGCCTCTCCTGCTACTGCCTTTGCCAGAAGTGTTTTACCGGTTCCCGGAGGTCCTACAAGCAAAGCTCCTTTCGGCAGCTTCGCTCCGATGGTGGTATACTTGCCGGGATTATGCAGGAAATCCACCACCTCCTGCAGTGATTCCTTGGCCTCATCCTGCCCTGCCACATCCCTGAAAGTAATTCCTGTATCTTTCTGAGTGTAGACTTTGGCGCGCCTCTTTCCAACGCCCATCATTCCACCGCACTTATTCATGCGGCGCATAAATACCGTCAGAAGTACAAAGAGCAGAATCGTTGGCAGAAGCACACTGACCAGCATAGAAATAATTTCCCCTGCTGCATCCGGCTTCTTATACTCAAACTTGATTCCTGTTCCCTCAAGTCTCTCCGTCAGCTTATCTACTGACTCCATCTGATTGGCATAATAAACTTCTTCTGAAAATCCTGATGACTGATGTTTCGGCGTGATCGTCAGTGTATTTGACTGAAGCGTAACCTCTTTCACATCTCCATCATCTACCATCTCAATAAATTTATCATAAGTGATCTCACTCGAATTATCCTTGAGCATATTGGTAAACATGGCGAAACATACCAGAGTTACCAGGAGGCATACCAGAAAGGCCAGTATCGACTGATGATTCTTGTTCGGGTCCTGTCTGCCCGGACCTTTATTATTATCAGGACGATTGCCATTCGGATTGTTATCCATATGATTATCCATTTCATTCCTCCTAAACGTTATCGTTCTTATTATAAAGAGAATTCGGGTATAAATCAACTGCGAGATTGTGAAAATTGTGTCCGGTTGTGCATATCTTTCTATAAACCCTATAAAATTTATATGAAGTTTTACAAATTCACCTGTTACAAATGGCTTTATTTGTAGTATACTATTGACAAACTGATTACTGCTCACTTCGTTCCCAGTAATGCACTCCGCAATACACAGAATTTATGCTGACCGCATAAATTTG
>OJSI01002089.1_pt1 | contig 10948 bp, 9 predicted proteins | sample 1599401 | NCBI WGS metagenome assembly OJSI01 (sample SAMN04168658, study PRJEB22393) | human gut metagenome | biome: human gut microbiome; feature: stool | host: Homo sapiens | collected 2014-03-24
TTATGTCCAATCTTTCCGGCCTGTTCGATGATGTGAACACGCAGGTGGGAAACATCGCCCAGCAGGTGGGCACCAAGCCCTCCAACTTTGAACCACGGGTGTTCGCCATGATCGAAGCCCTCTCCCGGAACGTGGTGTTGCCCATCGCGGGCATCATCCTGACCTTCATCGCCTGTTATGAGTTGATTGAGATGATCACCCAGCACAACAACATGGCGCAGTTCGAGCCTGCCCTCATCATGCGCTGGATCTTCAAAACGGCGGTGTCGGTGTGGCTCATCAGCAATACTTTCGACATTGTGATGGCGGTCTTTGACCTGACACAGAAGGTGGTGTCCGATTCCAGCGGCATCATCGCCGGAAACACCCGTGTCAACGACATTGGCTTGTCGATGTTGGAAGCCAGCCTGATGCAGATGGATGTAGGACCCCTATTCGGGCTTTTCCTGCAAAGCTTCTTCATCGGCATCACTATGCGGATCTTGAGCATCATTATTTTTGTCATCGTGTACGGAAGAATGATTGAGATCTATTGCATGGTGAGCCTTGCACCCATCCCGATGGCGACCTTCGGCAACCACGAGCAATCGCACATGGGGCAGAACTACCTGAAATGCCTGTTCGCGCTAGGATTTCAGGGCTTTCTCATCCTCATCTGCGTGGCAATTTATGCCGTGCTGATCCAGAGCGTGGCGATTTCCGGGGATGCCATCAACTCCATTTGGAGCATTGTGGGCTACACCGTTCTGCTTTGTTTCAGCCTGTTCAAGACAAGCTCCGTGACAAAATCCGTCCTCGGAGCGCATTAAAGGAGGTGCTTGATTGGCAGCTTATATTTCCGTGCCGCGCGATTTCAGCAAGGTGAAGTCCAAAGTAGCCTTCAACCTGACCGCCCGGCAGCTTATCTGTTTTGGGGCAGCGGCAGTCGTAGGAGTGCCACTGTTCTTTGTTCTGCGGGACACCGCAGGCAATTCCGGTGCTACCCTCGGCATGATGGCAGTCATGCTGCCCATGTTCTTTCTGGCGATGTACCAGAAAAACGGACAGCCCGCCGAAAAGATCCTGCGGTACTACCTTCAGGCACGTTTTGTTCGCCCGAAGGTGCGTCCGTACAAGACCCGCAATTACTATGCACTGCTTATGAAAGGAGATGAAGCCCATGATCCCGTTTCTGAAAAAGAATAAGGACGGCAAGAAGCCGCCCAAGTCCACAGTGCCCCGCACGGCACAAGAGAGCATCCCGTTCCAGCGGATGTTTGAGGATGGCACTTGCCGTGTCCGTCCCGGCTACTACACCCGCACCATCCAGTATCAGGACATCAATTATCAGCTTGCCCAGCAGGAGGACAAGACCGCCATTTTCGAGGAATGGTGCTCCTTCCTCAACTTCTTTGACAGCTCCATCAAATTTGAACTGTCCTTTGTGAACATGGCAACCGACAGCACCGAGTTTGAGAAAAGCATCCGTATCCCGTACCAGCGAGATGGTTTCGATGATGTTCGTGCGGAGTATTCCCAGATGCTGCGCCAGCAGCTTGCCAAGGGCAATAATGGTCTGACCAAGACCAAGTTCATCACCTTTGGTGTGGAGGGCGAAAGCATGGCGCAGGTCAAGCCCCGGCTGGACCACATTCAGAACGATCTGCTGAACAACTTCCACCGGCTGGGGGTGCAGGCAAAGCCCCTGAATGGTGTCCAGCGGCTGAAACTCATGCACGATATGTTCAACATGGACGGTGCCAGCAAGTTTCATTTCGACTGGAAAGACCTTGTGAAAAGCGGCCTTTCGGTGAAGGATGCCATTGCGCCCACCGTCTTTGCCTTCAAAAACTCCCGGACGTTTCAGATGGGCGGCATTTTTTGCGCCGCTAGCTTTCTGAGCATCACGGCATCCGACATCAGCGACCAACTTTTGAAGGACTTTCTGGACATGGATTCGTCTCAAATCGTCACCATGCACATTCAGAGTGTCGATCAGAACCGTGCCATCAAGACCGTCAAGCGCACCATCACGGAACTGGACCGCAGCAAGATCGAGGAGCAGAAAAAAGCCATCCGTGCCGGGTATGATATTGACATCATTCCGTCCGATTTGGCAACTTACGGACGGGATGCGAAAGCCCTGCTCAAAGAGTTGCAGAGCCAGAACGAGCGGATGTTCCTTGTCACCTTTCTGGTGCTGAACACTGGGCGCACGGAACAGGAACTGGAAAACAACGTCTTTCAGGCCAGTTCCATTGCCCAGAAGCACAACTGTAATCTGTGCAGACTGGACTACCAGCAGGAGCAGGGGCTGATGAGCAGCCTGCCGCTGGCTGACTGCCAGATCGAGATCCAGCGAGGGCTGACCACCAGCAGCACGGCCATCTTCATTCCGTTCACCACACAGGAACTGTATCAGTCCGGCAAAGAAAGCCTGTATTACGGCCTGAACGCCCTGTCCAACAACCTTATCATGGTGGACCGGAAGAAGCTGAAGAACCCCAATGGCCTGATTTTGGGTACTCCCGGCTCCGGCAAAAGTTTCTCGGCAAAGCGTGAAATTGCCAATGCGTTTCTGGTGACGGACGATGATATTATCATCAACGACCCCGAAGGCGAATACTCTCCGCTGGTGAACCGGCTGAAAGGTCAGGTCATTAAAATCTCGCCAAACAGCACCCAGTTCATTAACCCCATGGATATCAACGCCAACTACTCCGAGGAGGACAACCCGCTTTCCCTGAAAGCTGACTTTATTCTTTCTCTGTGCGAACTGGTGGTTGGCGGCAAGGAAGGTCTGCTGCCGGTGGAGAAAACGGTCATTGACCGCTGTGTGCATCTAATTTACCGCAAATATTTTGCGGACCCCTGCCCGGAGAATATGCCTATCCTTGAGGACTTGTACAACGCCCTGCTCCAACAGGACGAGAAAGAAGCCCACCATGTTGCTACGGCTCTGGAAATCTATGTGAAAGGCTCCCTGAACCTGTTCAACCACCGCACCAATGTAAACGTCAACAACCGCATCGTCTGCTATGATATCAAGGAATTGGGCAAACAGATGAAGAAACTCGGTATGCTCATTGTGCAGGATCAGGTGTGGGGGCGTGTCACCGCAAACCGCAGCAGCGGCAAGTCCACCCGGTATTATATGGATGAGATGCACCTCCTCTTAAAAGAAGAGCAGACCGCCGCTTATTCCGTCGAGATCTGGAAGCGTTTCCGCAAGTGGGGCGGCATCCCAACAGGATTAACGCAGAACGTCAAAGACCTCCTTTCTTCGCGTGAGGTCGAGAATATTTTTGAAAATTCGGACATGATCATCATGCTGAATCAGGCGGCAGGCGACCGGCAAATTCTCGCAAAGCAGCTTAACATTTCGCCCCATCAGCTTTCCTATGTGACCCACTCCGGCGAGGGTGAGGGGTTGCTTTTTTTCGGCAATGTCATTCTGCCCTTCGTTGACCGATTCCCCACCGATTTGGAACTCTATCGGATCATGACCACCAAATTGGGTGAAGTTTCGGAGGGCGCACAGAAATGAGTGAGCCGAAGCTGAACATCAAAGAGGAAACGTCCGCAAAAAAGACCCGTTCTCCCCCGAAAAGAGCCAAGGTGGAGCAATCGGTGCCCAGAAAGAAAAAGCTGAAAACCGATGCGGAAAAGACTGCCGAAAAAGCCCAGCATCTGCGGTTCGGCAAGGTGGAACTGACCCCGGACGAGTTGAGCCGGTTGAGCAAGGCGCAGAAGCGGGAGATGTACGCCGCCCATGCCGCCCGGTCTGCGGTGCATCGGGAAGTTGACCCGTATGAGGATGATAATGTGGGCACGCAGGCGTTGAGCGAGGGCGAAAAGGCGGCAGGAAATGTCCGGGATATTTCCAAGAGCCGCTATGCCCGAAAGCTGAAAAAGAAAGCCAAGATGCAGGGCAAGAAAGGCACCAAAACTGCAAAATCTTCTGCATCGGAGCCGACTGCGCCACAAGATGCAGGAACATCCGGCACCGGGGAGGGCGGCTCCAACTGGCTTTCCCGGTGGCGGCAGAAGCAAGACATCCGGCAGAGCTACTATGCCGCCGCCCGTTCGGGAACAGCGGCGCAGACCGCAGGCGGCAAGGCGGCATCCAACGGTGCATCTGCCGCCCGGTCCGGCATGGAACAGGCGGTAGAAAAGGGCAAAACTGCCGTCAGTACCGCCATGAAGGGGCTGGCGAATGCCGCCAAAGGCAACGCACACGTTCTGGTGATCGTGGGCGTTTTTCTTTTGCTCATTCTCATGGTCATGTCCGGCTTCTCGTCCTGCGGTATCCTTTTTTCCGGCGGCACACAGGTGTCCGGGCAGACCATGTACTCTGCCGAGGACAGGGACATCCGGGGCGCAGAGCAGGACTATAAGAAGCTAGAAAAGGAACTGGACAAAAAAATCAAGCGCACCCCCACCGACCATCCCGGCTACAACGAGTACCAGTACCATCTGGATGCCATCGAGCATGACCCGTGGCAGCTCACATCGTTCCTGACCACCTTGTATGACGATTACACCCGGTCGGAGGTGCAGGGCAAATTGAAGGAGACCTTCAAGAAGCAGTACAAGCTCACCACATGGGTGGAGGTGCAGATACGGTATAAGACCGTCTGGGTCATCAGCCCGGTGGGTGTACCCATCCCCACGCAGGTGCCCTATGAGTACAAGATTTTCCACACCAAGCTGGAGAATAAAGGCTTAGAGGTCGTTATCCGGGAGGAATTGGATGCTGACCAACGGAAACGGTACGAGATCTTTCAGGACACGCTGGGTGGTCGGCCTTATCTGTTCAACGGCGGTCTGCCGCCCGGTGGTTCGGATGGCTCTGGCACACCGGGCATCGACTATCAGGTTCCGGCAGAAGCCCTGACCGACAGCGAGTTTGCCGCAATCTACAAGGAAGCGCAAAAGTATGTGGGCACGCCCTATGTGTGGGGCGGTTCAACCCCGGAAACAGGCTTTGACTGCTCCGGCTACGTCTGCTGGGTGTACAACCAGAACGGCTACGATGTGGGGCGCACCACCGCTAACGGTCTGTGGAACAAGAGCCAGCACATCAGCGAGGCCGAAGCGAAGCCCGGAGATCTGGTCTTTTTCAAAGGAACCTACGACACCCCCGGCATGAGCCATACCGGAATCTATCTGGGCAACGGCATGATGGTCAGTGCCGGAGACCCCATCAAGTACGCAAACATTCACTCGTCCTACTGGGAGAAGCATCTCGCCGGGTTCGGACGGCTTTCAAAATGATTGGAGGAGTTTTATGAGCGAAAAATCGGATAAGCTGCGGGCGATGCTGGAAAAAGAGAAGGAACGCCGCATCAAGCTGAACAACCGCATTGAGATTCTGGAGCGGCGCATTCAGGAGGAAGATTCCGCCGAGGTCAACGAGATGGTGCGCACCGCCAAGGTTACGCCGGAACAGCTTGCCGCCCTGCTGCGGCAGTCGGCTACCGCCACCCCGACCCCGGCTGCACTGTCCGCCGTGGGTGCAACTTTTGAGAAGGAGGTCGATGCAGATGAAGATTAAGAAACTGGGTGCGCTGCTGGTATCGGCGGCACTGTGCGCTGGCATGGCGGCTCCCGCCTTTGCCTTTGAGGGCGAAGCTGCCCCGGTGGAGCAGCCGGTTCTGCCGGAAGTCGTGGAGGAAGATGTTGTCACAGTCACGGATGAAACCGCTGGTGCCCTGACCCCGGAGGGCAACCTGACGCTGGTGGATGATTACCACACCGACTATTCCGATGGCAGTGGTCAGCAGTTCATCACGCTGGTGTCGAAGTCGGGTGCAACCTTTTATCTGGTCATTGACCGCAACGCCAAAGGGCAGCAGACCGTCCACTTTATGAATCTGGTGGACGAAGCCGACCTTTTGGCTCTGATGGAAGAAGATGCCGCCGATGCCTACACCGCCGAAAAAGAAGCAGCGGCGCAGGCTGAACAGGACAGGCTGAAAGCCGAGGAAGAAGCCAAGAAAGCCGCAGAAGAAGCAGCGGCATCCGGCGAGGAACAGCCCAAGGAAAACAAGGTCACAAAGATCGCATCCGGCTTTCTGGGCGTAGTCGTGCTGATCGCACTGGCGGCAGGCGGCATTTTCTACGCTTTCGCAAAGCAGAGGCAGAAAAAGCAGGCCGAAAAAGAAGCCCTTGACCCCGATGCGGGTTATACCGAGGACAAGGGCGACTTTGCAATCCCTGTGGAGGACGAGCCGGAAGAATCCGGCGAGGAGGAAGATACCGAACCTATCTGATTTTATGGCGGCGGTCTGCCGCCTACATATTGCAATCCGAAACAGAATGGAGGGATATTTATCGCAAAATTGATCGTGGCAGAAAAGCCGTCAACGGCACAGGCTTATGCCAAAGTCCTCGGTGCCACCAGCCGTCAGGACGGCTACCTTGAGGGTAACGGCTATCTGGTCAGCTGGTGCATCGGGCATCTGGTAGAGCTGGCTCCGCCCAACGTGTACGATGAAAAGTACGTCAAGTGGAGCATCGCAGATCTGCCCATCCTGCCGCAAAAGTGGCAGTATCTGGTGTCTGCGTCCACCAAAAAGCAGTTCGGCATCCTGCAAAAGCTGATGAATCGCCCGGATGTGGATAGCATTGTGAACAGTTGCGATTCCGGGCGCGAGGGAGAACTGATCTTCCGCTTGGTGTATCAGCAAGCAGGCTGCAAAAAGCCCTTTTCTCGCCTATGGCTGTCCAGCATGGAGGAAAACGCCATCCGGGAAGGCTTTGCTCACCTCAAACCGTCAACTGAATATGATGCGCTGTACAACGCAGCACTCTGCCGGGAACGCGCCGATTGGATGGTCGGCATCAACTGTTCCCGGCTCTTTTCATGCCTGTATGGTCGGTCTTTGGCGGTTGGGCGTGTTATGACCCCTACACTGGCGATGGCCGTGCAGCGAGAAGCAGCTATTGCTGCATTCACCCCGGAGAAGTTTTACACGGTTTCGCTGGCATTTGAGGGCGACGGCACCGCATCCAGCAAGCGATTCTCGCAGAAAGAGGATGCGGAAACGCTGCTTGCCAACTGCCGAAAGGAGGTCAGCACGGTGGTGCAAAAAGTAGAACGCAAAGAAAAAAACGAAAAGCCGCCGCAGCTCTATGATCTGACGACGCTCCAGCGGGATGCCAACCGTTTGCTGGGGTTTACTGCACAGCAGACCTTGAACTATGCGCAGAGCCTTTACGAAAAGAAACTCATCACTTATCCCCGAACAGACAGCCGCTTTCTGACGGAAGACATGGCAGCATCCCTGCCGGGGCTGGTGTCGGCTGTTGCGGGAGCCTTTTCCGTGGGGGAAGCTGTACCCGTCCATGCAGAACAGGTAATCAACAACAGCAAGGTCAGCGACCACCATGCGCTGCTGCCTACTGCAAGCATGGTACAGGCCGACTTTTCAGCTTTGCCCGCCGGGGAACTGAGCGTCCTGCGGCTGATTGCGGCACGTCTGCTCTGCGCCATGGGAGAACCTCACCGCTGTGCAGAAACCGTCCTGACCACCATCTGCGCCGGGGAAGAATTTACCGCAAAAGGCAAGGTGGTTTTGGACGAGGGCTGGAAAGGCATTGAGCGCAAAATGCTGGACGATCTGCTGGACAAAAAGAAAGAGCCTGCTGCTCTGCCGGATGTGCAGGAGCAAAGCGAGTGTGGCATTTCTGGTGCTGAACTGAAAGAGGGACAGACATACCCTCCGAAACACTTCACCGAGGATACTCTGCTGCACTCTATGGAAACAGCTAGCGCGGACAGTATGCCAGAGGATGCAGAGCGTCAGGGCATCGGCACTCCAGCTACTCGTGCTGCTACCATCGAAAAACTGGTACAGAAAGGCTTTCTGGAGCGCAAGGGTGACAAGAAAACCAAAGTCTTGCTGCCTACCGACAAGGGCAAGGCACTTATCACGGTGATGCCCGAACAGATTCAGTCTGCGGATATGACCGCCGACTGGGAAGCAAAGCTGCTGCGCATTGAGCGTGGCGAGATGGAGCCTGAAATATTTATGATGGAAATCAACACGATGATTACTGCTTTGGTGGAGAACACCGAAGCCGCGAAAGGAGCCGATGTGCTTATGAAAAATAAAATGATTGGTGTCTGCCCGAACTGCGGCGCAAATGTCGTTGAGCGTGAAAAGGGCTGGTTTTGTGAATCCAATCCTTGCCGCTTTGTTCTGTGGAAAGACAACGCCTTCTTCAAGCGTCTGGGCAAGCGGATGGACGCTCATGTGGCCGACAAGCTGCTGCGAGATGGCCGCATCCGGCTGAAGGACTGCAAGAGTACCAAGGGCAAGGTGTACAACGCCACCGTCCTGCTGTCCACCGAAGCCGATGGCCGCAGCAAGTTCTCTCTGGAATTTGAGGATGGTCGCTGATGGAACAGAAGAAAGAAGCAGTATATCTTATCAACGATGAACGCTATCTGCACCTCCTGGAAAATGGCGCGGGCGTCGGCTTTGCCACTTATAATAAGGTAACAGGCGAACAGCTGGAAAGCGGGCAGATCTCCGAAAAGAATCTACCGCCGGATGGCAAAAACGCCATTGCTGCTGCCCGGAACTGGTATCTGTTTGAACTTTCGGATGATGAGCGCAAGGTCATCCAGCTCGAAAGCGTAAAAATCCTCGAAAGTGTTCCCGCATCCGGCATCCACAAACGGCGTATCTGGGAGCCTGAAACGATGCCAAAGGATATTCGACTCATCAACAGCCACTATGACGATCTCTATCGCATTCCCGATGGCGGTGTGATTCAAATTGACTACCCGGATGGTCGCAGTTTTACGGCAAAGCTGGAACATTTGGATGATTACCACTTTGATATGGGCGGTCTGGGCAATGTGTTCCACATCTGCCAGTTTGCCGATATTATGGGTAGGAACCACGCAGACTTCTACCCGGAAATCCAGACGCAAGATGAGCAGGGTGCATGGGAATTGGGTGGTAAAGGCTATATTGCTATCCAGTCCACCGATGAAGGTTGGGATTACACTATCTATCACAGCGACTTTTCCGTGATGGATGGTGGTCAGGTCGATGCGCCGGAATTGACCATTCAGGAAGTCCGTGAGCAAATTCTGGAAACACATCACATGGAAAAAGGTCGGCGGTTGTTGCAGGACTATGATTTTGTGATGGACAGAGCCGCAGAAGCAGAAGAACTGGGCGCAAACCACCGCCCTTCCACATTGGAAAAGCTGACTTCACTGGCTGGCGCAAAAGAAAAATGCGATGCCCCGGAGTGCAGCCCTGTTGGGTGCCGGAAAGTGAGGGATGCTCATGAACTTTAATGGCGAAGAATTGACGCTGATGATGCTCTACAATTCCGGCTCCCGGCTGGGCTTGATGCAGGAGCTGCGGTTGATGCAGTGCTATCTTCTGCCGGACGAAACTGCTCTGCGCGAACTGTCGGAGGGTGTTATCAAAAAGTTGAAACTTATGACCGATGCCGAGTTTGCCGAGCTGGAATTTCCACTTAACTAAATTATGCCGCCGCTTGGCGGCGTACATAATAGGGGGTTACGCCAAAAGTAATTATATGGTATAATTATTCTATCGACTTTACGGCTTAAGGAGATTTTTTATGGGAGAATTCGATTTCACTTATAGGTTGCCCCAAAACTTTTCAAGGCGAGTAGTTCAATATTTGGAACAACTCGAATCGCCCAATGTTGCAAGGGCATTTCAAAACTGTACATACGATTATGAAGATTTGGGGCTTGCCTATTATGCTGGCATGAAAGGCGATAACTGGGATAAAAAAGCGTTGGACTTTACAGTTGAAGGTTCTCCCCGCGACATTGCTTTGCTAAAATCGAAAGGGCATATACTGAAAGAATCTATCAGCAAATCACTTAAGTCGTCTGAATCTGGTTTTTTACTCAAAGAGATTTATTACTTTGAATCTGAAAGCGTAGAGCCCATTCCCTTGTCAAATGCTGCTAGATTAAATGCAGATATAGCCTCATCGCAGGTTGTCCTTCGAGATCTACTTCAAATAGGGCAACGCTTTTGTTTGAATTGCGCATTTAATGGTGCCAGCTCGGAAAACAGTATGAATGACTATTTTCGAGATTTGCTTTTTATGAAAGGATACACAGAGATAAAAGACCAAACCAGACATGGCTTATCCGTAAATAAAAAGGATTCCGCAGAAGTAGATATCTTGTTAACAAAAGACGGTAAAGAGATTGCCATTTATGAAGGCTTAAAATTATCTAGCGTTAGTACCACATACATTGATACTCATATAAGCAAAGCAGTTGTAAACTATAATGCTCTTGGAACCTCAACATTTATTGTTGCTTATGTAGATGTGTCAGATTTTGACTCTTTCTGGAATAGATATGTTTCTTATTTGCAGAGTTATAGCTTTCCCTTGTTAGTAAAATCGCCCATTGAAGTATATCCCTATCCAGACGCAGCGGCACGTGTGGCAAGTACCATATTATCAAGAGATGATTACGATTTTCCTGTCTATTTTGTTGCTTTCAAGATTCCAAGATAATTTTCTATATTAACTAAGAGCGGGCAACCATAAAACGGTTGCCCGCTCTTTTTATATCCTGAAATCGAAAGGAGGAACGCCATGCCAAATAAAACGCAAGAATACCTCAACCTTGCCCAGCATACGGCAAAAGAGCTGACTCGGTATTGGGAAAACTGGACGGACTACCTGACCACTGCATCCCGGCTGTACAAGTACAACTATGCAGACCAGCTCATGATCTACGCCCAGCGGCCTGATGCCACCACCTGCGCCAGCTTCGACCTCTGGAATGATCGCATGAATCGCTATGTCCGGCGCGGCTCCAAAGGCATCGCCTTGTTAGACCAGTCCAGCAGTGTGCCGCGTCTGCACTATGTTTTTGATGTGAGCGATACCGGGGTGCGCCGCAATTCCCGTGACCCGGAGGTGTGGCAGCTCGGCCCCGATC
>OJSI01002091.1_pt1 | contig 10936 bp, 7 predicted proteins | sample 1599401 | NCBI WGS metagenome assembly OJSI01 (sample SAMN04168658, study PRJEB22393) | human gut metagenome | biome: human gut microbiome; feature: stool | host: Homo sapiens | collected 2014-03-24
TATCCCACCAAGCTGTCGGGCGTCGGATCGGTCGAAGGCAAGAGGAGCGACTGTGCGAGCCAGAGACCGAAGCCGATGTTCCAGTCGGCTGTTCCCGAAAGGATGCCGCTCCCTGCAACAGTCCCGTGAAGTGCCCCCCAGACGGCGCCGTCAAGCAGCATCGATCCATCGCTCGTCAGCTTGACGTCCTTCGGCGCAGGGCGATCCATGATGTGCTTTACGCCGAATTCCGTTGCGAGATTATTCGCTCGGCTCAATTTTTTTTGATACTGATATTCGGGCGTGTGTTTGGCGGCTCTTTCGGGATCGACGGGGCCGGTGGAAACGCAGCCGGAGAGGGCTGCTGCTGCGGCAGCAGCAGTCAAAGAAAGAAGAAGGGCGGATTTATTCTGCATGACGGGCGGGTTTAAGGATTGGGCGAAGTTTTTCTTGGGCGAAAACTGTTCTGTGTGCCAATCAGCGATTTCTATCGACACAATAGCGGCCAATCATACAGCAAATGTATACGAAAGCAATATTTGTAATGCTGAGCCTCGGGAGGCTTTTGAGATCATTTCTAACAATCGGTGTTTTTCTCGTTCTGAAGGGAAAAATGAAGGCTTTATTCGGCGGGGAGTGCCGCTCCCCATGGACCTTTAGGGAATGTTTCCGCGATTTCTCGAGCCATAGAAACGAGGCGCATCAAGGCCGGCGAGGCGGTTTCAAGCGAAGGGAGGGCCAGTCCCAGCGCAACTCGTTCCTGCGGATGAAAGGGCTTTAGGACAACATTGCCTTTGAGGTTGATGCTTTGCAGCCGGTTGTTGACGGAGACGCCTAGTCCGGCATTGACCATGGCATAGGCTGAATACGGGTCATTCGTCTGCAGATGAATTTTCGGTTCAATTTTGTGGCGGGTGAAGAAGTCATCAATGTCCGAATTGTGATGAAGCCGCGGATAGATGAAGGGTTCTTCGGCAATTTGCCTCACGGTAACGCAGTCGGCTTGAATCAAAGGATGCCCGGGCGGCAGGAGCGCCACAAACTCTGTTTCCATCAGCGGGAAAAAGTCGCCGTCGTAGGAGTGCTGAGAAAGAAAGGCGCAGTCGAGCGAGCCGTTTCTCAGCCGCTCGATGAGTTCGGCATCTGCGCCTTCAACCGTTGAAAGCGTGATGGCTGGATAAGCATCGGAAAACTGCTTGAGGAGCTGCGGCAGCCAGGTTGTCGAAATGCTGAAATAGGAGCCGATGGTGAGTGAACCCGTTAATAGTCCCTTCACAGCGGCAATTTCCTCGTAAACGCATCGTTCGGCAGTCATCAAATCTCTGAGACGGGCGATGATGGGTTCAGCGCCTTTGGCCGGCACCACGCCGCGGCGGCCTCTGAGGAGAAGCGTTGTTTTGAGTTCGGTTTCGAGCGACGAGATCTGACGGTTGAGTCCCGACTGCGTCATGCCGAGTTTTTCGGCTGCGAGCGAAAAGGTTCCGCATTCAATGGCGGTGAGGAGGTAGTGCACTTTTTCCAGATTCATCGAACGTCAGCCCGTGAGGGAAGAGGATACTTATAGTGATTATTTTGCACATCACATGTTCATTCGGGGCATTTTACGCACAAGGCGCTTCGGCATAAACTTCTTTTCGATCGTTGAATTCAGATTCGTTTTCCCCATTCTTGCGGAGCTTATTTATGCTGAACTTTGCCTGTGACTATCTCGATGCCGCACACCCCAAGGTATTCGAGGCGCTCATGAAAAACAACTTTGTAAAGACAGGCTGCTATGACGAGAGCGAAAGCGACTGCTTTTGCAATGCTGCCCGTGAAAAAATTCGCGCTGCCTGCGGCGTGCCGGATGCTGAAGTTCGTTTTCTTTCCGGCGGAACGCAGACCAACAAGGTGGTGATCAGCACGATGCTCAAACCCTGGCAGGGCGTGATTGCGGCCCGAACGGGTCACATTGCCGTGCATGAGGCTGGCGCCATTGAGGCCTCCGGTCACAAAGTGATCGAGATTGCTGAACAGCAGGGCAAAATTTCTGCCGAAGCGGTCGATAAGGTTTTTCGCGCTTGGCACGGTGACGGCAACCGCCTGCACATGGTGGAGCCGGGCATGGTCTACATCACGCAGCCGACGGAATACGGCACCGTCTATTCGCTCGCGGAACTGACTGCACTATCGAAGGTCAGCCGCCGCTGGGGCGCACCGCTTTATGTTGACGGCGCACGGCTTTTTTATGCATTGGGTTCCGCCGCAAACGATGTGACGCTCAGCGATCTGGCTCGTCTCACCGACGTCTTCTATATCGGCGGAACCAAGTGCGGTCTGCTCTTCGGCGAGGCGGTTGTGTTCCCCAAGGCGGGCACGGTGCCGGGGTTCTTCACGCTGATGAAGCAGTACGGCGCTATGCTCGCCAAGAGCAAGGTGCTCGGCATCCAGTTCGATGCGCTCTTTACCGAAGAGCTTGGCCTTGAGCTCGGCCGTCACGCCGTGCTTCAGGCCGACCGCATCCGTGAAGCACTGACGAAGAAGGGCTGTGAACTGCTTTTTGGCAGCACGACCAATCAGATCTTCCTGCGGCTCACCAATGCGGAAGCTGATCGTCTGGGGCAGTCCGTCGCAATGAGTTTCTGGGAGCGGCTCGATGATGAGCATGTCGTGAAGCGCATTGCCACTTCATGGGCAACGGACCCCAAGGATGTGGATGCTTTGATCGCGCTCTTTTAAGCGCCCCGTCTCGGCCGCATCAATCTCACTGCGGCCGAAGGCGCGGCAGCCTGAGGCCGAACGCTAAAACGAACGGCGGGCGCCTTCTTTTGAGGAGGCCCCCGCCGTTCTTTTTCGATCTCCGATTCGGAAAATGCTTCAGGATTTCGAATCAGCTCCGTCGCCAGGCATGAAACTTCTCACGGAGCGTCTCAAAAAGCGTGAAGAGGAACGGGATAAAGAAGATCCCGATGAGCGTGGCCGTGAGCATGCCCGCGAAGGTTGTGATGCCGATGGCCCGACGGCTCGCGGAGCCCGCCCCTGTCGCGAACACCAGCGGCAGGACGCCGAAGAGGAAGCTCCAGGCCGTCATCATCACCGCGCGGAAGCGGATGGAGGCGCCTTGCTTGGCGGCTTCAATGATCGAGAGCCCGGACTCACGAGCTGTTTTCGCGAATTCGACCATCAAAATGGCGTTCTTTCCGGCCAGACCGATGAGCATCACCATGCCGAGCTGCGTGTAAATCGACATGTCGCCGCCGGTGAGTTCGAGCCCCAGGAGCGCTCCCATGACGGCAAAGAGCACGGAAAGCATGACCGAGAGCGGAATCGTCCAGCTTTCATACTGTGCGACAAGGAACAAGTACGCAAAGAGAAGCGCCAGACCCATCAAAGTGACGATTTGACCGGCGTTCTGCCTTTCCTGATAGGAGAGGCCCGTCCACTCGATGTGATAGTCCTTGGGGAGCGACGCGGCGGCCGTATCCTCAATGGCCTTATAAAAGGCCCCTGAGCTCACCCCGGCAGCGCTTTGCGCATTGACCCCCGCAGAGGTCATCTTGTTAAAGCGCGTAATCTGCTGAGGCCCCACTTCCCAGGAGAGTGAGCCCAGGGCTGAGAGCGGCACAATATTGCCGTCAGAGGATGTTGTGGGAATTTCTTCGAGCGAGAGGTTTGATCCGCGGTATTTTGAATCAGCCTGCACGATGACTTCGTAGTTGCTGCCGTTCATTGTGAAGTCGTTCACATAGTAGGAGGCGAGCAGCGTCTGCATGGTGGAGTAGACGTCCGAGGCAGGCACCTGAAGGAGCTCAGCTTTTTCGCGGTCGAGCGTGAAGCGCAGCTGCGGCGTGTCAGCGCTGTAGGAGCTCATGGCGAAGAGCGTTTCCGGGCGGTCACCGAGCGCCGACTTAAAGCGGTTCACGGCATCCGAGAGATGCGCCGTATCGACCGTCCCGACGCCGCAGATTTCAAAGGATGCGCCGCCCGTGCCGCCCAGACCCATAATGGCGGGCGGCGTGAAAGAGACAATCTCCGCGGCGGCAATGTTCTGGGTGCGTTTGGCAATTTCGGCCTGAATGGCTGAAAGCTGCGTTTCCGGGGTCGTGCGTTCGTTCCAGGGCTTGAGGTCCAGAACGGCCATGCCGGCGTATTCGCCGGATCCGGAGAGCATGCTCATGCCGACATTCTGCATAACGGTCTGCACGCCCGGAATGGTGCGAAGCCGCTCGAGCACGGTTTCCATCACGGCTTCCGTACGGTTTTGCGTGGCGTCCGCCGGGAGCTCGATATTGGCAAAGATAACGCCTTTGTCTTCAGAAGGAATGAAGGCCGTCGGAATCCGCCCATAGAGGAACCAGGTGACGCCCACGGCAGCAATCATCCCGACGGCCGCAATCAGACTGCGGCGGATAAGCCAGGCCGAGCCCCGCACATAGCTTTCGCGGGAGGCTGAAAGAAACCGATTGAAGGGCTTAAAGAACTTTGCTGAAAATCCCCGCGAAGCCTGCTCGGCATCTGCTGCACCGTCGCCGGGGCGCAGCACGAGTGCGCAGAGCGCCGGGGAGAGCGTGAGCGCAACGACGGCTGAAATAGAGAGCGCCACGCACATGGAGACGGCAAACTGGCGGTAAATTGCTCCCACCATGCCGCCGTAGAAGGCGAGCGGCAGATAGCAGGCAACCGTGACAAGCGTCGTGGCGATAACGGCGCCGGTGATTTCCTGCATGCTCTTGACGGCCGCATCGTGCGGTGAGAGGCCCTGAGCAATCAGACGCTCGGTGTTTTCGACGACGACGATGGCGTCGTCAACGAGCGAGCCGATGACGAGAATGAGACCAAAGAGCGTGAGCGTATTGATGCTTAAGCCCAACGCGGCCATGACGGTGAAGGTGCCGATCAAAGAGACCGGAATCGCCGCGGCCGGGATGAGCGTAGCCCGCCAGCTCTGCAGGAACGCCCAGGTGATGAGGATCACCAGCAGAAGGGCGGAAAGGATGGTGACAACCATTTCCTCCATGGTTGTCTGAATGAATTTTGTCGGATCGTAGGCGGGACTCACGGTGACGCCTTCTGGCAGCCGCGGCTCCCATTCAGCGAGCTTGGCCTTGACGCGGTTCATCGTGGCGAGCGCATTGGCATCAGGACTGCGGTAGAGCGCGAGCCCAACGGCCGGTTCGCCGTTGATGGTGGTGCCGCCGGTGTAGCTGCTCGAGCCCAGTTCGACTCGAGCGACGTCGCTCAGACGCACAACGCGTCCGCTCGCGGCATCGCTTCGAAGAATAATGGCGCCGAATTCGGCAGGATCCGCCAGACGGCCGGTCACATTCACCTTGTAGGTGACGGAATCTGAAGATCCTTCACTGCCGACATTGCCCGGCGCAGCCTGAATGTTCTGCGCATTGATGGCGTTTGTTACATCGCTCGTGCCGATGCCCATCCCGGCCATGCGCACTGGATCAAGCCAAATGCGCATTGCGTATTCGCTCTCGCTCATCATGCTCGTGGACGAAACTCCGTCGACGCGCGCTAGGTCGTCTTTAAGCGTTTTGTCAACGTAGTTGGCGAGCTCATTAAGATCCATCGACGCGCCGTTGGTGCGGAAGACGAACATGCCGAGCGTGTCGCTGCCGCGTTTTTCCACTGATACGCCGGTTTTCGTCACTTCGCTCGGCAGCTGGGCATCGGCACGCTTGACGGCATTTTGCAGATTAACGAGCGCAATGTCGCTGTCGGTCCCTGTTTTGAAGGTGACTTGGCAGTTGTACGTACCCGAATTGGAGCTCGTCGACGAAAAGTAAAGGAGATCCTCAACGCCGTTGATTTCGTTTTCAATCGGAATGGCAACGGTCTGTGTGACAACGTCCGCGGAAGCGCCCGCATAGGTGGCCGAGATGAAAAGCGTCGGCGGGCTGATTTCCGGATATTCCTCCACGGGGAGGTTCCAAAGGGAAATCAGTCCTGAAATAGTGATGACGAGACTCACCACCGCGGCAAAGCGCGGGTGCTCGATGAAAAACTTGGAAAACATCAATGCACCCCAATCAGTTGGACGGCTGCTCGGAGGTGTTGCCGGCAGATTGAGCCGCCGCCTGCAGGACCTTGACGGTTTTCCCTTCGCCCGCCTTCTGCATGCCTTCCACAACGACAACATCGTCTTTTTGGAGCCCGGCGGTGATGAGCTGTAGGCCGTTCACCGCACGGCCGACCTCCACTCGGCGCTTTTGAGTCTTGGGCGCGCCGTCCTGAGGTGCATTCACTACCCAGACGTAGGCGCCTTCGGCGTCATGCTGCAGAGCCGAAGGCTGCACGGCCGGGAAGAGAGAATCGGGCTTTGAGAGCGTAATGGTGATCGTCACCGTGCTTCCCGGGACGAGACGGCCGAGAGGATCCTTAAATTCCGCAGCGGCATAGAGCGTATCGGTCTTCTCGTCGGCAGCGTTGTCGACCGCGGTGATGCGGCCGATTTCCGAAAGGACGGATCCGTCCGAAAGTTCCGCCTGCACAGCGGCCGATTTTTGAAGCTCCGCAATACTGCCGAAGAGCCCGGCGATGTCCTTCATCGAAAGCGCTGCACGGACTCGAACGGGGGACACGGACACCAGTGTGGCGAGGGTCGTGCTTGCTGAACCGGCGGCCGTCACGTAGTTCCCGGCCGAGTAGTTGGTGAAGCTCATGCGGCCGTCCATCGGGGCGGCAATCACACAATGCTTCAGATTGTCTTCGGCAGTGATCAGCGCGGCTTTGGCAGAGGCGAGCGCGGCAGCAGAGGTTTTCGCGGTTCGTTCAGCGGCGTCAAGCACATCGCGGCTCGAGGCCTTTTGTTCGTAGAGCGCCTGCTGACGCTTATAGTCGCGTTCGGCGTAGAGCGCTTCGGCCTGAGCCTGCATGACGGCGGCGTTGGCAGACTCGAGCGCAGCCTGGTACTGCACATCGTCAAGACGGTAGAGCACATCGCCCTTTTTGACGAGCGCGCCGTCGGCAAAAGCAACCTCTTTTATTTCACCGGACACTCTGGCAGTGATATTGACCGTATGGAGCGCAGTCACGCGGCCAGCCAATCGGCGGCTAACGGTCTGAGGCAGCATTTCTACGGCTTGGACGGCCACCACAGGGAGTTTGGCGTTTGGCGCTGAGGCAGCCTGGACGGAGCCGAAGAGGTTCGCGGCAAGGCATGCCGAAGAGAGTGCCGCAAGCGTGATGAGGCGGATAGAAGTGCGTTTCATGAGAATTTTGTGTTTCCAAATCAATATTCAGCCTAAAGCCGGCGGTCAGTCCGGTCAATCACTGCTCGCGGCAGTCGATCTCTCACTCCACTCGGAGCGGGCTTTAGCGAGACCGAGCTCGAGGGTGCGGTGAAAAGCGGCGCGGTCTTCGGGCGGCGCCTCCGCAATGAGACTCTCAAGCAGGGCATTCATCATGGCTTCATGGCGATGAATTTGTCTGATGCCTTCATCGGTGAGCCGAATCACGACGGCGCGGCGGTCGTTGGGTGCGGTTGACCGGTCGATCAGGCCGACGTCGACCAATGTCTGAACGGTTTGCGATACAGCCCCGGGCGAGAGCGACACGGCCTGAGCCAAGGCTTTGACGCCAAGCCCCTCGGGATGAACGAGCTGAAGCTGATGGAGAATCTTGCCGGGTGCCGTTGGGATAAAGCCGTCGATTTTTTCAGGCTTATGCCGTGCGTCACGGCTTTGTTCGCGCGCGCACCCGAGCCTAAGGAGGAGTTCAGTTAAGTCGGGCAGGTCAGTCCAGGACATGTTGATCCAAAAATAATTTAGCAGCTAAACTATTTTTATTCTAAACATTCTATGGACGGCAGAAACCGCAGGACTGATGCAAAGTGTTGCTGCCTCAAAAGCGGATGAAAGCGATATAATTCGCCGGCAAAATAAATGTAACATACGACCTGCACAGCGCAGGGCGTCCGCAGGAGCAGCAATGCCGAAACGATTAATGCCGACTCGCGACAATCTTCGCAGGAGCCACGGCGCCCTTAATGCTTCGGAAAATGACATTGCGGGCGTTGAGCTCATGCTTTACCTCATCCGCGCGTCCGATGTGATTCGTGAAGAAATCTACGGCGCACTTCGGCGCGATACCGGACTGACAGAAGGGAAATTCGCACTCCTGATGATTCTTTATGACATCAGCGAACCGGTGCCCTTGGTGGAGCTTTCCGTGCGCATTGGCGTATCTCCCTCGACCACCTCCATCATGGTGACGCGCATGCTGCAGACAGAGGAGCCGCTCGTCGCCAAAACCGTAGATCCCGTTGATGCCCGCTCGGCCCTGATTTCACTCACGCCCGCCGGCCGCCGGCTCTTGGAGTCGGCCATGCTCCCGCATTTCAACCGTGTCAGTGATTTCGCCAAAACGCTCTCGAGCGCGGAACGCGAAACCATGATTGCGCTCTTAAAGAAACTCGTGGCCGGACACTGACACGATCCTTGCATATTCCCACGACTTTGATGCCGTTCGGGGCTCTCCTGAAGCGGCCTGCGTTTTCTTTTTTGCAACACTTTGCCGACAAAATAAAATGAATCTCTCCAAAAAGCAGATTAGAGACATCACGCGCACCGCACTCGGATTTACCGGTGTGCTCTGCGCAGCAGCCGCATTGATCTGGCTGGGAAACCGCAACGATGCCGTGACGAATGCTGAAAGTCTCAAGGCAGGCATTCTCACGGCGCATCAGGTGAAAGCGGCTTTCGAAACGGTGGGCGGGCGTCTCGTTGACCGTCCGATTGAAGAAGGCATGACGGTTGAAGCGGGCGCGAAGCTCCTCGCCATTGACGGCACAGATATTGGCCTTTCGATTCGTCAGACTGAGGCGCTGATTCATCAGGCCGATGCGCAGATAGCTGCCGAAGAGGAAGGCATTCGACTTGCGCTTGCCGAAGCGAATACTGAGGAGCAAACCCTCTGGCGTCAGATTGAAGCGTCTGAGGCGGCCCGGAAGTCGGCCTCAGCAGAATGGCTTCGCGCCGAGGCTGATTGGAAGAGAGCTCAGCGGCTCTTGCCGCGGGGGGCAATGGCGCAGTCGGATTTCGATGCGCTTAAAGCCGCCGCGGCCTCTGCGCGGGAAGGCCTCTCCTCGGCAGAGCGTGCCTTGGATGCAGCCTGCGTCGGGGCTCGCGCGGAAGACCGTCAAAAGCTCTCGCGCACGGGATCCGCCGAAGGCATGCGGCTCGATGCTGTGGTCAACGCCCGTCAGGCGGCGGAAAACCGGCGCATCAGCCTGGAGTCGCTCAAAGCCGGGCGTGAGGCTTCCGCTGCTGCCCTGGAGCAGCTCAAAGTCAACCAGAGCCGCCTGACGCTTAAGGCGCCGGAAAAAGCCAAAGAAGTGCTCGAAGTGCTCTATGAAAAGGGAGAACTGGTGTCCCCCAATGCCCCGGCCGTGCTCCTTGAATCTGAGCGTCTTTATTTCGACAGCTACGTTGCCGAAAACAAGGTGAAGGGCTTTCAGGAGGGCGCCAAGGTGACCTGCTGGTCGCCCGCTCTAGGCCAGAATGTGCGCGGGACCGTGCTTTCCGTGACCGCTGCGCCCGACTTCGCGGACCTCAAAATGGTCCGTGAACGCGGTCAGGCGGATCTGACGCTCTTCAAAGTCCGCATCAATGTCGAACCGGCCGAGGGGCTCCTGACCGGCATGACGCTGGAGGTGAAGCTGTGATCCGCCGATTTCTGCGCATTTCCCGCAGCATTCTTGAAGAATGGACTGCCATGTTTTCCGGGCGGTTTCCGCCCTACCACAAGATGGGCATTGCGGTTGCGGTGATTACTACCGTCGCATTTTCCATCATTCTTAGCCACGATGTGGTTTTCGAAGCGCCCGTGGCGGTGATCGACCTCGATCAGTCACGCTGGTCGGCGGAGTTGATTGAAAAACTTAATGCCTCGTCCTATATGCAGGTTGAGCGCGTCGTGCATTCCCCGGCAGATCCCCGCCGGATGACAGCTCACGACCGAGTACAGGCCGTGATTTTCATTCCGAAGGATGCGCAGGCGTCCTTGCTTCGCGGTGCTCAGACCGTCCGGCTCGGTACCTATCTGGACGACTCCAATACCGCCCAGAACGGCGGACTCATTTCTCAGCTTAATGAAATCACGGCTGAGCTTAGTGCTGAAAGAGCGGCTTCCCGTCCCGGCGGCGTCTCCGCACTCGGACAGACAACTGCCGGCACCGAGGCGCTCCTGTCGCCCCTTCGCATGGGGTTTCGATATCTTTCCAATCCAACGGGGCAGGGTGCAACCGGAACGGTCATCAACTTTTTGCTTTTCTTCTCGCTCATGTTCCACGGCCTCACGAGCCTCATGATCATCGGGCGGCTGCGCGTCACTGGAGTGTGGAATGCGTCGGTGCTCTCGGGAGGTCTGGTGTCGCTTCTCTTGCGCGGCGTCCCTTATGCGCTCATTTATACGACGGTGGTGACGACCGCCATATCGGTCCTCACCACATTCGGGCAGCTGAGGTTCGCCGGCAGTATTTGGCAGTTTGTGCCGGCCCTCTTTTTGGGCGCCATGGCTAATACTTGGGTGGCCTATTTGCTCTCCTGGAACTGCAAAAATCCGGGCGAAGGCGCCGGGCGCATGATCTTTCTCGTGCCGGTCGGTTTTATCCTCGGCGGCGCCACCATGGCTGTCGGCTTTCTGCACGGATGGGTAAAGTTCGCCTCTTTCGGCATTCCGCTCGTCTGGATCTTCAATTTCTGGCGCGACATTGGCCTGCGGGGCATTGACTGGGCGGGTATGGCGGATTTATGGGGCTGCTTCTTCGGGTACCTCACCTTCATTGCGCTCTTGGTCGGCATTCGTTTTTGGCGTGAGGAGGTCAAAATGATGGTCGACAGGAAGGACGCTTGGGAGACCCTGCGCGACGTGGAAAACGCATCGGCGGAGCTCGATCAGTTTCCGGATCCGGATGGCCGACGCGGTGAACCCATTTTCCCCGAAGTTGTTCGACGAAACACCTCCG